>Ga0316209_1002628_pt1 | contig 14045 bp, 12 predicted proteins | sample 6monopyrite_MG_FD_204945 | JGI IMG/M metagenome (GOLD analysis project Ga0316209, IMG submission 204945) | Microbial mat bacterial communities from mineral coupon in-situ incubated in ocean water Damariscotta River, Maine, United States -... | ecosystem: Environmental > Aquatic > Marine >...
ATCAAACGTTTCGCTTCTGGGATAAGATCAGCTTCATGTAACGAGCGACCAACATTATAGCCTCGGGCTGCAATAAAAGTATTTGAAATACCACCACCGACTATCAATTGATCGGCAATTTTAGATAAGGCATCTAATACCGTTAATTTTGTGGATACTTTTGAACCGCCAACTATCGCCACCAAAGGGCGCTTCGGATTATGCAGTGCTTTACCTAGGGCATCAAGCTCACCTGCAAGCAATGGCCCGCCACAGGCGACAGGCGCGAATACACCTACACCATGAGTTGATGCTTGGGCACGATGGGCAGTGCCGAATGCATCCATCACATAGATGTCACATAAGGCGGCATACTTTTTGGCTAAGGTCTCATCATCTTTCTTTTCGCCGACATTAAAACGCACGTTTTCTAACACTACCACTTCGCCATCTGTAACCTCGACACCATCTAAATAGTCTTTCACTAGGCGTACATTAAGCTCTGTATTTTCTTGTATATAATTAACCACTGGCTGCAATGAAAACTCTTCAGCATACTGACCTTCACTAGGACGTCCTAAGTGCGACATCACCATCACTTTAGCGCCCGCTTCTACTGCAGCTTTAATAGTCGGCAATGAAGCGCGAATACGTGCATCAGAGGTGATCTTGCCATCCATTATTGGCACATTGAGATCTTGACGAATTAATACTCTTTTTCCGGCTAAATCAAGCTCGGTCATTTTTACTATGGACATAATTTACCTTGTATATAATAACGTCTAAATTTTGCTTTGATTTGTGTTAAACATAACCATGGCAGTATCAATCATTCTATTGGCAAACCCCCATTCGTTATCACACCAAACTAAGGTTTTAACTAGCTGTTTATGGCTCACTCTTGTTTGACTACCATCTACTATACAAGAATGTGGATCGTGATTAAAATCAACCGACACTAGAGGTTCTTCAGTGTAACCCAAAATCCCTTCTAAGCGCCCTTCCCTAGCTTGTTTTAGTGCTTGGTTAACCTCATCAATACAAACATGTTTTTCCAGCGTGACGCTCAAGTCCATCGCTGTGACATTAATGGTAGGCACGCGCACCGCAATAGCCTCAAATTTGCCAGCAAACTTGGGTAATATCCTTTCAATACCCATTGCAAGCTTAGTGTCCACAGGAATAATAGATTGGCTAGCGGCACGGGTGCGGCGTAAATCAGGGTGATAGGCATCAATGACTTGCTGATCGTGCATAGACGAATGAATAGTAGTAATAGTGCCACTGAGTACATTAAAAGCATCATCCAGCACTTGGATAACAGGTACGATGCAATTAGTGGTACAAGAACCACTAGAGACAATCAAATCGTCAGGCTTTAACTGATGGTCATTTATGCCATAAATTACTGTAGCATCTAAGTCAGGACCGCAAGGCTGGGAAAACAACACCTTTTTGGCACCTTGGTCAAGATGCGCTTGACCGGCAGCTCTGTCGTTATAGACACCAGAACATTCAAGTACTAAATCGATATCAAGTTGTTGCCAAGGCAAACTGTTTATTTGCGCTTGATGTAGTAGCTGAATTTCATCACCTGCAACCACTAACTTGTCTTGCTGCAGCTCCACAGAAAAAGCAAAACGTCCGTGGGCGGTATCGTATTTCAATAAATGCGCAATTCCCTCTGGCTCTGCTAATTCATTGATTGCAACCACTTGTACATGACCATTACGTCCAGTTTCATACAATGCCCTGACAACATTGCGCCCTATTCGACCAAAACCATTAATTGCGATACGTAACATAAAACTCTTTAATTTGGTTTAAAGCTAGAACAAAGGCGCTAAAAAGCGCCTTTGGGTATTAACACAGGCTCTTAGTTTAAGCCTTTTGCAGCTGCAACCACTGCCTCTGCGGTGATACCGAAGTGTTTCAGCAACGCCGCACCGGGTGCAGACTCACCGAAAGTAGACATGCCAACAACTGCGCCGCCAAATCCAACATATTTATGCCAAAAGTCCACATGTGCGGCTTCGACAGCCACACGTTTTGTCACAGACCTTGGCAATACAGACTCACGATAATCGGCGTCTTGCTTATCAAAAACAGAGGTACTTGGCATAGATACAACACGCACTGCCATACCTGCAGCTGACAATTGCTCGGCCGCTGCAACAGTGATACCCACTTCTGAGCCTGTGGCGATTAAGATGACCTCAGGAGAACCTGCACAATTTTTTAATACATAACCACCTTTAGCAACATTGGCTAACTGCAGGGCATCACGTTGCTGCGCGGGCAAACCTTGACGACTAAAAACTAACGCAGATGGGCCATCTTTGCGTTCAAGTGCAGATTTCCAAGCAACGGCAGTTTCTGCACCATCACAAGGACGCCATGTAGCAAGGTTCGGCGTAAGACGTAAGTTGGCAATTTGTTCAATAGGTTGATGAGTGGGACCATCTTCACCTTGACCTATAGAGTCATGGGTATACACAAAAATATTCGGAATGCCCATCAATGATGCCATACGCACTGCGTTGCGGGCATATTCCATAAACATTAAGAAGGTAGCGCCAAATGGACGGAATCCACCGTGCAAACCTATGCCATTCATGATGCCGCTCATACCAAACTCACGTACACCATAATATATATAGTTGCCGCTGGCATCATCGGCTGAAATACCCTTAGTACCAGACCAAATAGTAAGATTAGAGCCAGCCAAATCCGCAGAGCCACCTAACACTTCAGGTAATAGAGTCGCGAAAGTTTCAATTGAATTTTGCGAAGCCTTACGACTAGCCACATTTTCAGCTTTATCTTGCGATTGCTGAATAAACGCATCCGCTTTTTCAGCAAAATCTGCAGGTAAGTCACCGGCCAAACGCCGGGTTAGTTCTGCAGCTAGCTCTGGATGAGCCTGTTGATAAGCAGCAAATTGGTTATTCCAAGCTTGCTCTTTTTCTGCACCTGATGCTTTTGCATCCCAGCCGGCGTATACCTCTGCTGGAATTTCAAAAGGCGCATAAGGCCAGTTAAGAAATTCTCGCGCAGCTTTAATTTCGTCGACTCCTAAAGGTGCGCCGTGGCAGTCGTGGCTACCTGATTTATTTGGTGAGCCAAACCCTATTATGGTTTTACAACAAATTAATGTCGGCTTGCAGGTTTCAGCTTTTGCGGCTGCAATCGCATCAGCAATAGCTTGAGGATCGTGTCCGTCTACGTCGGCTATTACGTGCCAGCCATAGGCTTCAAAACGAGCTGGAGTATTATCAGTAAACCAGCCTTCAACATGGCCATCGATTGAAATACCGTTGTCATCCCAAAACGCCACTAATTTACCTAAGCCCAAGGTGCCTGCTAAAGAACAGACTTCGTGAGAAATACCTTCCATCAAACAGCCATCACCTAGAAAACAATAAGTGAAATGATCAACTACATCAAAACCTGGCTGATTAAACTGTGCGGCTAAGGTTTTTTCGGCAATCGCCATGCCCACTGCATTACTCACCCCTTGCCCCAAAGGACCCGTAGTCGTTTCAACACCCGGTGCATATCCATATTCTGGATGCCCTGGCGTTTTAGAATGCAATTGACGGAAATTTCTTAATTCTTCAATGGGTAGTGCATAACCCGTCAGATGTAAAAGAGAATAAATCAACATCGAACCATGACCGTTAGATAATACAAACCTATCTCTGTTGGCCCAATCAGGGTTGCTCGGATTATGTTGCATATGATCTGCCCATAACACTTGCGCTATGTCAGCCATGCCCATAGGTGCACCTGGGTGGCCTGAGTTAGCTTGTTGAACGGCATCCATACTAAGGGCGCGAATGGCGTTGGCGAGTTCTCGACGTGATGACGACATGTAGTCTCCTGACTGATCCAATAATAATGGTTTACCGTAACTCAAGGCTACAGGCACCAATGTAGCTCTGCATTTTGTATTAGCTAGCCAGTAACTGCAATGCTAAATCCTGTATGAATGACTATTTTCATATGACTTTTTTCTACACCTTAGCAGAATAAAATTCATGGACGTTTGGACGTCTAGAAGTAAAGACTGGTATTTTACATTTGAATTGTTAAAATACACCGATAAATCTGAATAACGACTTTGACTCAAGGCGCTTTTATGACCTCACACTTATTTACTTCTGAATCTGTATCTGAAGGACACCCTGATAAAATTGCAGATCAAATTTCTGACGCAGTTTTAGACGCCATATTAACCCAAGACCCAAAGGCCAGAGTAGCCTGCGAGACCTTTGTTAAAACCGGTATGGTGTTAGTAGGCGGCGAAGTCACTACTTCAGCTTGGGTAGATATTGAAGAGATCACCCGTAAAACCGTCAGAGAAATCGGTTACGTACATTCAGACATGGGTTTTGATGCTGACTCATGTGCAGTGCTAAATGCCATAGGTAAACAATCCCCAGATATCAACCAAGGTGTTGACCGCACTTCACCTGAAGAACAAGGTGCCGGAGATCAAGGTCTAATGTTTGGTTATGCAAGCAATGAGACAGATGTGTTAATGCCTGCACCTATTACCTACTCCCACCGCTTAGTAAAACGTCAGTCTGAATTGCGCAAAAGTGGTAAATTAGACTGGTTACGGCCTGATGCAAAAAGCCAAGTGACCTTTGTTTATGAGAATAATCAACCCGTTGGCATAGATGCAGTTGTTTTGTCTACCCAACATGATGAGAGTATTAGTACAGCCGACCTCCGTGAAGCTGTGATGGAAGAGATTATCAAACCTGTATTACCTGAAAAATGGTTAAGTAAAAAGACCAAATATTTTATCAACCCGACAGGTCGATTTGTGATTGGTGGCCCAATGGGCGATTGTGGGCTAACTGGTCGTAAAATTATTGTCGATACTTATGGCGGTATGGCGAGACATGGTGGAGGAGCATTCTCCGGTAAAGATCCTTCAAAAGTCGATAGATCAGCCGCTTATGCAGGACGTTACGTAGCAAAAAATATTGTCGCATCAGGACTTGCCAACAAATGTGAAATCCAATTGTCCTATGCCATTGGTGTAGCAGAACCCACATCCATCAATATCGATACCTTTGGCACAGGTAAGGTATCAGATGCATTATTGGTTAAACTGGTACGTGACAACTTTGAGCTTAGACCTTTTGGACTGCTGAAAATGCTCGACTTAGAGCGACCTATCTACCAAGCGACGGCGGCTTATGGGCACTTTGGTAGAGAAGAGTTTCCGTGGGAAAAAACCGATATTGCAGAACGCCTCAAAGCGAGTATTTAATTTTTAACTAAATCTTAGTCAATCAAAAGAGCCTCAAGGTGGGGCTTTTTTTGCTCTAGTCAGATATTAATTTGTGAAGACTATTATGGCACTGGCACCCACGCGGCCATAAACTCAAATCTAATTCGTAATAAAACTGCCAAACCAATTTCTGGTAAGCATTTTCAAATGAGCGATCTGAAATTCAATGTGAAAATATGACTCTTCAAAAATTGGCACCATATTGATAAACATAAGCTTAACCATTTGCCTGTCTCAAGGTATGCTCTTTAAATGAATTTCACGGAGTAAACGATATGTCGCATTTGCGAACTTTATTTTTGAGCATAGTCACCCTAACAACTCTTTTGTCTTGTGCTACCTCACCGACTGGCCGTAAGCAGTTGAAGCTTTACTCGAGTTCACAATTAGCTGGAATGGGTCAACAAGCTTTTGACAGCATGAAAACCGAACAAAAGGTGTTAAGTCAGCCAGTATCTAACCAGTATGTTAAATGTATCGCCGATGCTATCACTCAACATGTTCCAGAATCGGTTTTTAATGGTGAATGGGAATTGGTTGTATTTGACGACCCGCAAATCAATGCATTTGCTCTGCCGGGTGGTAAAATTGGCGTATACACTGGATTAATGGGAGTTACCGAAAATCAACATCAGTTAGCCGCTGTAATTGGTCATGAAGTGGGCCATGTCATTGCTGAACATGGTAACGAGAGAATGTCGAGCAGCGCCCTAATTGGCGTGGGAATGGAAGTGACCAATCAACTTTTACAGACTAATCAAATTGCCAGTAGCAGTCTAATTATGGCGGGGTTGGGCTTAGGAGTCCAAGTTGGTGTGCAATTACCTTTTAGTCGCACTCACGAATCTGAGGCCGATATAATAGGCTTAGAGTTAATGTCCAAAGCGGGTTTTGATCCCCGTCAATCCGTTAACTTATGGGAAAATATGGCCAAAGCCAGCGGTGACGCTCGGCAGCCAGAACTACTATCTACCCATCCTTTGCCTGCAACTCGAATTGATAATTTAAATAACAACATGCCAAAAGCGTTAGCAGCATACCGAGTTGCTTCCACTAAGCCGAATTGCAGATAAAAAAATGCCGCAAATGCGGCATTTTTAATGATTCAAAAATTAATCTTCTTTGTGTAAATGCACATCCATTTGTGGGAATGGGATGGAGATACCTTCAGCGTCAAAACGTAATTTAACTGCTTCATTAAAGTCAAACTTCACTCCCCAATAGTCACCAGACGCCACCCAAGGGCGCACCACAAAATTAACACTGCTGTCGGCCAATTCTGCCACTGCAACGGTAGGAGCAGGATCTTTTAAGATGCGATCATCGGCTGCAACCATTTCATTGAGTATTGCTTTGGCTTTTTTCAAATCACTGTCGTAGCCAATACCTACCACCATATCGACTCGACGTGTTTCTTTGGCAGAATAGTTAGTGATATTGCCGCCATAAATACCACCATTAGGTACGATGATTTCTTTATTGTCGCCTGTGGTCATAATGGTAGTAAAAATACTGATGCTTTTAACCACACCCGTTGCTCCACCGGCTTCAATAAAATCACCTGATTTAAAGGGTTTGAATACAAGTAACATCACCCCCGCAGCAAAATTCTGCAACGAACCTTGTAAAGATAAACCTATTGCTAAGCCAGCTGCAGCTATAATGGCCGCTAACGAAGTGGTATCTATACCTAATTGATTCAAAGAAGCAATAATAACGAACAGCATTAACACTGCTCTTGCAATCGCCTTAACAAAGTCTACCAACATGTCGTCATATTTAGAACGAGACATGATTTTGCCAAGCACATTTATCAATACACCAACAATCATTTTACCAATAATGTATATGACAATTGCCATTACAATATTGATCCCCCAAGGGATTACATAGGTATCCATCATCTGTGACATTTTTTCTGCGTCAAATCCAAACATTTTTTCTTCATCCTTTTAGTTAATATACTATTACGACATTTAAGATGCCGTTATTCAACCTGTAAGCATAATAGATCAACGGTTATATTAATCAATAAGACAAGAGTCTACATTTCATAATTTTTTTAGCTGTGATTAAAAAAACGCTATCACCTGCATAAATTCGCCATTATTCTAGTTGTTTTATACCCATACCATCTCAAGATGTCGGATTATGAATACCATCCATGGTATTCACCATAGGCCAACCTGCGGTTGTTAAAATGTGTTCCATACACATTTTTCAGCGGGAGTTTAAAGCGGTTTAGGCAAGGCGGCTATTTGTAGGCTTAGTCATCTAGGTCAAAAATGGCCAACGAAGCATAAATCGCTTTAAAACCAGCCCTAAAGGGAACGCGCATCTTGAGGTGGTATGGGTATCGGTTTAGTTGAGTATGCAAAACAATTCATTTGGTAAAGTTAATTGTTTCAAATATAAAAAAAATTAGTGCTATAATTTAGGTCACCAGTTTTTGGTGGTCTAATATTTTTAAAGGAATTGAAAATGTTACTAGTCTGTTTATTAGTTATTTCTTTGGTTTTACTTTTCGCTTTTTCAATGTCTAGAGAAAAGGGCAAGAACACTAAATTTGCTCGAAAAGGAGCTATCGCCATAGCCCAAAAGCGAGAGGCGCCTCAAACTATTGATACGTCTGAAGTAATTGAAATTAACTAAGCAAGAATAAAAGCTCGGCGGAATTGAACCATCCGCTGACGCCTAATATTTTAACGGTTTATCCCTTCTTTAAATTTCACTCTGTTGATACCATCTAAAAAAACTAGTAAGAGACAAAATGCGCATCATCAGAATTTATTACCCTTTTGAATTATCCACTGACTCTTTAGTCACATTGACTGATGATGCAACTAATCACGTGGCTAATGTATTACGGGCTAAAACTGGACAAGCCGTAGTTTTATTTAATGGTGACGGAAACGAATATAGTGCACAGCTCGCTGAAGTGGCGAAACGCAAAGTAGTAGTGCATATTGATTCTAAAATTTCTATCAGCATAGAATCACCTCTAAATATTCATCTAGGTCAAGGAATATCCCGAGGTGACAGAATGGAATGGGTGATCCAGAAATCGGTAGAATTAGGCGTTACAGAAATTACTCCACTTATCACTGAACGCTGTGGCGTGAAACTCAGCCAAGAGAGATGGTTTAAAAAGCATGAACAGTGGCAAAAATTGGCCATAGCAGCCTGTGAGCAATGTGGCAGAAACGTATTACCGCTGTTACATGCACCTGTTATATTTGCAGATTGGATAAATTTGTCTACTAACCAGGTCCGTCTTACTTTGCACCCAAGGGCTGAGAAAGCGTTTAGACATGTGGCTATGCCTGCAACTGGTGCTAGGTTATTGATTGGTCCAGAAGGTGGTTTTTCAGAGCAAGAAATTTACCAAACTGAACAAAACGGTTTTCAGACTATTCAACTTGGGCCAAGAGTTTTACGCACAGAAACCGCTGCAATCGCCGCCATATCAGCTTTGCAGGCAATACACGGGGATCTATAAAAAGGTCTAACAACTTTACAACTGGCCAAAATATGATAGATTAATTAACAAAGTGTAGTTCCAATAACAATAATAAATTCTATGCAACCTCTACAACTAATCTCCAACGAAGACAATGGAAGAAATACTGCATTAGCTTCACAGCGCATATTAGATGACGCTCGCGCTGGCGCGCTGGAAAGCATGTTAAATGGTAATCCATTAGATGACAGCCTGAATATCATCACCAAGTGTTTAGAAACTATTTTAGGCAGTTGTCATTGTCAGGCGTTGTTATTTGATAACAAAAAGGCTGTTTTTCGTTCACTTAATAAAAGTAATGGCCAACATCCTAGTTTTATTAATAATGTCATCAAATACCTATTAAACAATCCTAAGTCTGATTTCAGTAAAGATTTAAAACAAGGCATTCATGCCATACTGCCTGATATTTATTCGTCTAAAGCGTGGCAAGCTATGTATATCGAAGCAAAAGAATTAGGTATTGTTGCCAATTGGATCGTTCCAATAGTATCCACAAATGGTTCAATCACAGGTGTGTTTTGTGCTTTGTTTAATACCGCAAGAAATGCCGATGCTGGGGAATTATTACTGCTAAAACGTGCAGCCCAGAGTGCCCGTGCTTTGTTATTGCATTCAACCAATAAAACAAAACAGCTGCAACATAAAGTAGCCCTACATCAAGAATATTTAGTGCAAAAAGAAACCGCAGAAGACATAAACAGCTTATTAAAAAAGGCCATTGAGCAACGCGCCGAAGTACAAAGTCAGTTGCTAGAGCTCGAAAGTATGGCCGCTCTCGGCACTATGATGTCTAGCTTAACCCATGAGATAAATACACCTATTGGCGTCTCACTCACTGCCGCTAGCTTTTTAAGCGATATGCATGATAGCTGTTTTGAAAAATTGCAAAATGAACAACTAAAACGTTCTGAGTTTATTAACTACCTAAAAGAATCTGCTGAGGCATCACAAATCATTGAGCGTAATATGCTCAGAGCTGATGAGTTAATAAAAACATTCAAACGTCTATCGGTTGATCAGCACAGTCAAGATATTCGCACCTTTGATTTATGCGACTATGTACACGAGGTTTTACTCTCCCTTAAACCAAGATTGAAGCATACTCCACATAAATTTTGCGTAAATATTTCAGCTAATTTAACGATTGAGAGTAATCCAGGGGCACTGAGCCAGCTGCTAATTAATTTAATTATGAACTCTGCTCACCATGCTTTTGCACCAGGTACGGAAGGGCGAATTACGATTAAAGCCAATATCGAATATGACTCAACAAATAACAAAAAGCTTGTCTTCATATACCGAGACAATGGCATTGGCATGAATGCGCAAACCATTGAAAATATGTATAAACCGTTTTTCACCTTAGCCAGAGAAACAGAAGGCTGTGGGTTAGGTATGCATATCTGTAACAATATAGTGATGAAAGTGCTGCGAGGCACCATTGATTGTCGGTCTGAATTGGGCAAAGGCGCAGAGTTCACTATCGTCTTTCCTGTTTAATGCAAAATTCTAGTCTTAATAGTGCCATCAATTTTTTGTAGTTGCTCAAATGCTTCTTCTGCATGGTCAGTTTCAACATCAATCACTACGTAACCAATATTTTCATTAGTTTGTAGATACTGCGCGGCAATATTCAAACCTTTCTGAGCGAAGGCTTGGTTAATTTGTGTTAACACACCCGGTATATTTTTATGAATATGCAACAAACGTGAGCGATCAGCTTGTTCCGGCAAAGACACTTCTGGAAAATTAACGGCTGACAAAGTCGAACCATTATCACTGTACTTAGCTAACTTACCGGCCACTTCAATACCAATATTTTGCTGGGCTTCTTGGGTACTTCCACCTACATGTGGCGTCAAAATAACATTGTCGAACTGAGTCAAAGGTGATTCAAAAAGATCATCGTTAGACTTCGGCTCGACTGGGAATACATCGATAGCAGCACCGGCTAATTTGCCACTTTTCAACGCATCGACCAAAGCATCTATATCAATAATAGTACCTCTGGCAGCATTCATGAGTATCGCACCATCTTTCATCATGCCTAGTTCTTTAGCACCAATCATGTTTTGAGTTTGTGCTGTCTCAGGTACGTGTAGAGTTACCACATCAGATGTATTTAACAATTGCTTCAGGGTTTTACTTTGTGTTGAGTTACCCAAGACCAATTTATTTTCAATATCAAAAAACTGCACTCGCATACCAAGATGTTCAGCCAAAATGCTTAGTTGCGTGCCAATATGGCCATAACCAATAATACCTAAGGTTTTGCCGCGCGCCTCAAAAGAGCCCACTGCACTTTTATCCCAAATGCCTCTATGCGCCTTGGCATTTTTCGCTGGCACACCACGCAACAGCAAAATAATTTGCGCAAGCGCCAGCTCTGCTACTGAACGAGTATTCGAGAACGGTGCATTAAAAACTGGGATCCCACGTTTTTGTGTGGCAACCAAATCTACTTGATTTGTACCAATACAAAAACAGCCAACAGCAACCAACTTATTGGCAGCGGCAATAACCTTTTCGTTCAGCTGAGTTCTGGAACGAATACCGACAAAGTGCACGTCTTTAATTTTGGCAGTTAATTCATCTTCTGGAAGTGATGTTTTCAAATACTCAATGTTTTCATAACCATTAGCGTGAAGCGTTTCTAAGGTACTTTGATGCAGACCTTCAAGTAGTAATATTTTGATTTTTTCTTTTGGCAACGACACTTTGCTCATGAGATTTTCCACGTGGCAGTTTAATTAGAGACATCTGGACGTCTATTTGCTGGAGAAAATAGCAGAAATCTGCTCGTTTAGAAAGGCAATTATGGCTAAAGCCATATTAAAAAATCGGATTTATAGCTATTGTTTATGCATAAATTGTTTAACGGCATAATTTGTTGACTGCGGCGCAAGGGTGAAAATTTACTTTCTCATACAAGGCCATACAATTGAATCACCTTGCTTACCTTACGAAACAGTCGATCTGTTTCATTGACTGTAAACGATTGGTCAAAAAATATATTGGAGAAACTGAAAAACACATATCAAAACTGGTAGCACAGGCAGAATCAGAAAACTGGATATTATTCTTCGATGAAGCTGACGCTTTATTCGGTAGGCGCTCCAAGGTTAAAGATGCACATGACAAATACGCCAATCAAGAAGTCAGTTATTTGTTGAAGCTGTTATCTCAATACCCTATCTTGTTAATATTTTCGCTGACAGAAAAATCTACGCTGGAAAAGATTCAATATGCCGTTGATAGTGTTATCTCTTTTCGTTAGTGCAACTCGCTAAAGTACTGACCTAATCAACCCCTAGAGCCAAAGAAATATTTTCAATTAATACCAGCACCTCTGGGTTAGCAAGTGCTAACTGACTGCATCAAAACGCTGCTCGGACGGCTGCACCCCAGTAGAAATGCCGCTACCAAATTCACGACTAAGTGAAGTCAAAATTACTTCTGGATCGTGCTTAAATACTGACTGAATAGGAGAACGCAATTCATGGGTAACATTCCAAGAACTCTGATTTATGCCCATTTGATGACAAGGCAGCGTCTCTGACTAAGGGAAAGTGACATAAAATTGTTCTTTCTGAGGATTTTTGAATTCAAAGCCTAAGTGAGCAGCTGTGCGCAAATTCACCGCAATGCAGATACTTTGGGGTATAACACAACCATTGACTTGGAAGCAGTAGAAAATGTAAACAGCATGAAGAAGCAGATAGCGATTACGCTTCGAAGTCTTCGCAAATACATTAAAATAACGATTCCCTAATCAATGAACGGCCCAAAAGAGCAGTATACCATCCGCATATTCGCACTGTTACACTAAATTTATCAGGTAGTTAGAATAATTAACAAGCACTAATGGCGCTGAAAATAGCTTCATCAGCACATGGTTTTTAATTGTCTCTTCTAAAACGGCCAGTATTTAGACACTTCGCGCCTAATGTTAACGTTTTAATTAAGCTCAAATAGTTCCCAATAGGGCGACATTTTTATCTGAAATAATTGGACCTGTTTGTTCTTGAAAATCGCTTGCAAAATTCTTATCCTCTTGATTTGTAATGAAATTTAACAAACAACTACTGTAGTTTGATTTAGCTTTTGCCAACTTAGTACCATCGTTTCTACGTACTAATATGGTATCTCCCACCGCAAATTCACCTTTAATCTCAACCAAGTCTTCACTGGTAAGCTGTTCACTGTTCGCGTCTAGTTTGGCAGTAAAATCGTTTTCAACTATGACTTCACCCTGAGCAGTAGATGTATGTGTCATCCAATGCAAATGCTCTTTCATAGGCGAAGGATCTGATGAAAAGCGTGTCCCTGGGTTTTCGCCGTTTAACAACTTGGTAAATGACAAGTCAGAAAAACCATTGACTATGTAAGTGTCGATACCATGTAAAGTCGCTTTTTGCGCTGCTTCTACCTTAGTTATCATGCCACCCGTGCCAACTGCACTCGTCGCTCCATCTGCCATAGCGAAGATATCTGCATTGATCTCTGAGATGTTCGGAATGAGCACAGCATCATCGTGTTTGTGCGGATTTCTATTGTACAAACCGTTAATATCGGAACAAATAATCAAGGCATCAGCGTCAGCTGCAGCAGCGACTATCGCAGATAAATTATCATTATCCCCTACTTTCAATTTGTCGGTCACTATGGTGTCATTCTCGTTAATAATCGGTAGCACACCATGCTCTAGCAGAGTAAAGATGGTTTCTTTAACACTTATGTAGCGCTCTCTATCGCGCAAATCACAACGTGTCAGCAGCATCTGTGCAGTAGGAAAATCAAATAGTTTTTCCCATGTTGCCATCATCTCAGCTTGACCAGCAGCAGCCATGGCCTTTTTAATTGCAATAGTTTGTTGTAGTTCATCTGGAAATAAATGTGATCCTGCGGCTACCGAACCTGATGACACTAACACCACATCGATACCTTGAGTACGGCAGCTCACAATAAATTGCGCAATGCTGACTAAATATTGACTGCTACAGCCCTTTCCATGGGGTGCGATCAATGCACTTCCAACTTTTAAGACAATACGTTTCCAATTAAATCTATTCATGTACTTAACTACTTACCTTGCGCCGTTTAACGCTCATATATTGATGTAGGCATAAGTGCCGGTTTTATGTTTATTTATTTGAAGAGTCTCTAATGCTAGAGCTTTTTCTCTTGGGGAGTGACGGGCTTGAACCTAGATCCTGCAGTTGAAGTGCTGCATTT
>Ga0316209_1002629_pt1 | contig 14036 bp, 20 predicted proteins | sample 6monopyrite_MG_FD_204945 | JGI IMG/M metagenome (GOLD analysis project Ga0316209, IMG submission 204945) | Microbial mat bacterial communities from mineral coupon in-situ incubated in ocean water Damariscotta River, Maine, United States -... | ecosystem: Environmental > Aquatic > Marine >...
ACCAATGTGACGGGGTCTCGCTTAACAGTACGTCCGGGGCTTCGCTTACCACTAGGCGGCGCAGCATGGTATTTCGAACCCGCCGTTAAATTTAGCCACACTCAGTATGACGTCGGCACTGAGGGCAGCTCAACTCAACCATCAACAAACCAGTCAGTAGACAATCGTAATCTCCCTATGAGCAGTATCGATGCCGGTCTGTTTTTCGAGCGACCACTTGATAGCGGATACACGCAAACATTAGAGCCCAGGTTATATTATTTAAACGTACCCTTTGAAGATCAGAGTGACGCCCCTATCTTCGATACCAGCACACCTGAATTTAGTGTCGCACAATTATTTCGTGATAACCGCTTCATCGGTGGTGACCGAATTGGTGACACCAATCAACTAACCCTGGCCTTAACCAGTCGTATACTGAACCCGCAAACAGGTGACGAATTTTTACGTGCCAGTATAGGTCAAATTTTCTTTTTTGAAGATAGACGTGTCTCTCTGAGTACTGACCCCGATACCGTCATCGATACTTCTCGGCAATCTGATGTCATTGCTGAATTTGATACAAAGTGGGGTCGTTGGCAGAGTAATATTGATATCCAGTGGGACGTTTCAAATAATAAGCTCTCAAAAGAAAATTACTTTTTACATTACAAGTCTGATGATAACCATCTGTTTAATATCGGCTATCGAAAACGTCTGGAAGATAACATACTAGATCTTGAACAAACGGACACATCTTTTGTCTATGCTATCAATAACCAGTACAACACGTTTTTCCGCTGGAATTATTCGCTGAAAGACAATAAAGATATCGACACGATTGCAGGAATAGCCTATGACAGCTGCTGCTGGTCGATTCAATTACTTGCCCAGCGCAGATTAAAAAATTCAACTACCGATAACGATGCCTATGACAACTCAATACTGGTACAATTTGTATTTAAAGGCCTGGGCAGCGTATCTGGCAGCGGTGCCAGAGACACACTAGAACAATCAATTTACAGTTACAATGATACTCTCTAATAAGTTATGAATATTCAACATCTAAGTAAGGCCATTATATTAACCAGTATTAGCATTATGGCAATTCTGGGTTTTTCAACAAACACAGTACATGCCGCGCTAAAACCCCTGGATCACATCGTCGTTGTTGTTAATGAAGGCGTGATTACTAACTCAATGTTAAGCAATCGAATACAGGATTTTCGTAAACAGCTTGCACTGAGCCAGCTTTCCAGAATAGAGCCTGAAACATTAAAGAAACAGGTTTTAGAAAGAGTCATCCGTGACACTATTCAGCTACAAAAAGCGAAACAATTTGGCATCACTGTAGACGATCTAATGCTAAACCGCATGTTAGAACAGCTGGCAAAAAATAATAACATGTCACTTGATGTTTTTAGGCAGACAATTGAAACAGAAGGACTGAGCTACACACGATTTCGTGAACAGACACGAAATGAGCTAATCATAAAACAACTACAGCAACGGCTAGTAGCAAATAAAATAAGCGTATCAGATCAAGAAGTGCAACAGTACATCACCTTGAACGAATCATCTGACACATCAAAAATCACCTACCATCTTCGACATATACTCATTGCCACACCTGAATCTGCGAAACCTGATGATATACAAAAAGCGAAAGAGAAAGCAGATACCGCGTATCGAAAAATACAGGCGGGTAGCCGATTTGAAGATATTGCCATCAAAGTTTCAAGTGGCCGAAACGCATTAAAAGGTGGCGATCTCGGGGAACGAAAAGCAGCCGAGTTACCGCAGCTATTTGTAAATGCAGTAAACAACCTTAAACCAGGTGAAACATCACAACCAGTAAAAAGCGCGAGCGGATTTCACTTACTACAATTAGTAAGCAGCTCCAATGATGAAATAATTATCGGGCAAGTGCATTCACGACACATACTAATTCGCCCCAGCAGTGAAGTAAGTGATGAACAGGCAAGAAAAAAACTGGTCGAATTAAAACAGAAAATCGAAAATGGTGAAAAGTTTTCAATGCTTGCCAGTCAATTTTCAGAAGATCCAGTTTCAAAAACACAGGGTGGTGATTTAGGCTGGGCAGGGCCAGGAGACTTTGTCGGTATATTTGAAAACGTTGCTAACAGTCTTGAAATCGGTCAAATATCTGAACCCTTTAAAAGTCAGTTTGGTTGGCACATTCTCGAAGTTCTAGAACACCGCGACCACAACTTGGCTAAAACCAATAAACAAAATCAGGCGCGCAACGACATACGTAAAAGAAAAGTTGATGAAGAATTAAGACTTTGGTTACGTCGTATCCGAGATGAAGCTTATGTAGAATACATTGATAATTAAGCGATTCCTTAACACCCTATAATGACAAATAAAATCGTAATCACATCAGGTGAACCAGCAGGCATTGGTCCTGACATATGTCTGAGCCTGTTATCGCATAATTATTCTAGCCCAGAAAATTCTGAAATATATATCATTGCTGATATCAATTTGCTTAAAGAAAGAGCGGATAAGCTCAATATTCAAATTGAATACCAACTCCATGACGACATGGATAATTTAAGCCAGTTATATCGAAAAGACAAACTCAACATTATTCCACTGACTCTAAAAACAGCATGCCATCCTGGAGAATTAAATGTTGATAACAGTCAATATGTACTAAATATGTTAGACCTTGCCAGCGACTTATGCTTACAGAATAAAGTCGATGCAATGGTTACCGGCCCTATACAGAAAAGCATCATCAATGATGCAGGCATAACGTTCACAGGACACACTGAATATCTTGCAGATCGATCTAACTCGACACCTGTTATGATGCTAGCTACCAGAACGTTACGTGTTGCGCTTGCAACAACTCACTTACCAATAAGTCAGGTCAGTCAGGCCATTACTGAAGAATCACTCAGCGAGACATTACGTATACTAAATAACTTTTTAATTAATCAGGCAGGCATCCCCAGGCCTGAAATCTTAGTTTGTGGTTTAAACCCACACGCAGGAGAAGATGGCAATCTCGGAGATGAGGAAATACACACGATCTCGCCAGTCATCAATAAATTAAAACAACAGGGTTTAAAACTGACTGGCCCCCTTCCGGCAGATACACTTTTTACTGATAGATACCTGGATAATGCAGATGCCGTGCTTGCGATGTATCATGACCAGGGTTTACCAGTACTAAAATTTAGTGGATTTGGTAAAGCAGTGAATATTACACTAGGACTACCCTTTATTCGCACTTCTGTCGATCATGGCACTGCTTTAGAATTAGCCGCAACAGGCCATGCCAGTAATACAAGTTTGCTGGAAGCGATCACCATGGCTATCGAGTTAAGCAATACACAAACACAATAGCACTGATGCAGCACTTCGCTAAAAAAAGATTCGGCCAAAATTTTCTTGTCGATAACTCTGTCATTAATATGATTGTTGACAGCATTCATCCTCAGCCTGATGACATCATGATAGAGATAGGGCCCGGCCTCGGCGCCATGACAAAACCATTACTATCTCGACTTAACCATCTTAATGTCATCGAACTAGATCGAGACATTATTCCAAAGCTCACCAGAAACTGTATTATTTCTGACGTACAAAATAAAGACAAACTAATCGTCAATGAAAGTGACGTACTTAAGTTTAATTTTTTTGAATTTCATGAAAACCTGGTTAATGATAAGCAAAAGAAATTACGAATCGTTGGAAACTTACCTTACAATATTTCGACGCCCGTTTTATTTCATCTGCTAAAATCTCGACACCTGATTGAAGACATGCACTTCATGTTACAAAAAGAAGTGGTCGATCGCATAGTTTCTACACCTGGAAATAAACTATACGGTCGTCTTAGTGTGATGATGCAAACGTATTTTACTACTCAATCTTTATTCGAGGTTCCACCTTATGCCTTTGAACCCGCTCCCAAAGTAAATTCTGCCATCTTACGATTACTGCCCAATAATCAATTTGAAAAACATATTGATGATTTTTCACAATATGAAAAGCTCATACGACAGGCATTTTCACAACGACGAAAAACACTTAAGAACACGCTTAGAAACACTTGCGATTCAGAAGAAATCGAAAAAGCAGGGTTATTACCATCACAACGCGCTGAAGAGCTCTCTGTTAGTGACTTTGTTAACCTATATAAAACAATTGCTTAGATTAAAACTGCCTTTTTCTAATAAAATTCATGAATCACCACTTATCAGTTGCGTAAATAATTGATTCAACTGATGATATACTCTTTTGTAACTGACAACTTTTTACTTAGCCAGGTGGAGATCTCATGAACAATATTGAAGTAAAAGTTCTACCCGCTTACATAGCTGGCCAATCAGACCCTACCAATAATCACTATGTGTTTTCTTATACGGTGACGATTAAAAACAATGGTTCTGCACCTGCAAAACTACTAACACGCCACTGGGTCATCACTGACGGTGACGGTCAAACTCAAGAAGTTAAAGGCGATGGCGTCATTGGCGAACAGCCTCATTTAAAACCTGGTGAGGGCTTTCAATACACATCCGGTACATTTATGAACACGCCCTTTGGAACGATGCATGGCAGTTATCAAATGGTTTCAGATCAGGGTGAAAAATTTGATGCGACAATACCAAGCTTTCAACTGACCGTACCTAACGCACTTCATTAACACTCATTAAAACCAAACAATTCTCGTAAGATTAATGGCTTTAAAACACAGCTATACTTTATTAGCACCCGTATACGACTCATTAGTATCCGGGCCTATTGATCCATTTAGAGAAAAAAGTCTCTCACGCCTGGGCGACATCAATAACAAAAATATACTAATTAATGGAATAGGTAGCGGTCTGGATATTCCCTATTTACCTGAAGGCGCAACCTATACCGGCACGGATATCACACCAGCTATGTTAAGTCGTGCGGAGCAACGCGCTAATAACTACTCATTAGATATCAGCTTTCTGATAGCCGACAGTCAAAAACTACCCTTCAATAGTGACAGTTTTGATATAGTGATTATGCATCTAATTCTTGCAGTCGTTCCAAATCCAGTACTTGCATTGCAGGAAGCCAGCCGCGTTCTCAAACCCGGCGGTAAGATTTTTATTTTCGACAAATTTATTAAACGCGGACAACGAGCATTGGGTCGCCGCTTACTAAGCTTTTTTATTCGTCACATTGCCACACGAACAGATGTCATTTTTGAGGACGTATTAAATACATGCCCTGAGCTGAAGAAGACTCTTGATGAACCAGCACTTGCTAAAGGCTGGTTCAGACTAATAGAGTTAACAAAGTCCTAAGTTATAAGTGATTAACGTAACTTACGACTTGAAACTTGAAACTTTTTTTGGAGCTTTTTATGGCAACCTATGCCATAGGTGATGTACAGGGATGCTATGATGAATTAAAAGCCCTGCTATCCCAAATAAAATTCAACAGTGATCGCGACCAACTCTGGTTTTGTGGCGACTTAGTTAATCGTGGCCCTAAGTCTTTAAAAACTTTGCGTTACATTAAAGCACTCGAAGGCAATGCTATTACTGTTCTGGGCAACCATGACCTGCATCTTCTTGCCACCGCATATGATCATAAAAAGCCGGGGAAAAAAGATACGCTAGACCCAATACTTCAAGCTGATGATAGCGATCAACTCATGAACTGGTTACGTCATCAACATATGATGTTTCATGATAAAGATAAAAACCTCACTATACTGCATGCCGGTTTACACCCTGAGTGGAGCATAAAACAAGCACTTAAGCTCGCCGGTGAAGTCGAAGAGGTATTAAGAAGTGAACATCATATTAACTTTTACAAACATATGTATGGTGATAAGCCATATATTTGGGACAATACTTTAACGGGCTGGCAGCGATATCGTTTCATCACTAATATGTTAACTCGTTTACGTTATTGTGACAGTAGTGGGAAACCTGCATTAGGCGCAAAAGGTGCGCCAGGCACACAGGCAAATCATTTACATCCATGGTATGAGACACCAAATCGAAAATCGCAAAATGACACGATTATATTTGGACATTGGTCAACACTTCCCCACGCTGGACAATCCAGCATTAACAATACTTATGCCATTGATTCCGGGTGCCTCTGGGGCGGTAAATTAACTGCTTTGAGAATAGATGAGCGCCCCTTTCAATACACCCAACTGCCATGCCCGGGCGCGCAGAAGCCACCATCAAAATACCTTAAAAAGGCAAAGAGCAAAAAAAAGAGCATCTAAAAGATGCTCTTAACAGGAGGGGAAAAAATCGTACATAAACTACGACTTAATATTTTTCCAATAGTTCACAATTTTTTTTCATAAGTGATAAATTTGCAAATATACGCATTCTTCTCGTCTGCTGGGCGCTCCACGATATCTTTTTCCAGCCACTGACTTTTATCAAAGCGAGGAAACCAGGCATCACCTTCAAACTCTGCGTCTACATAGGTGATATACATACGATCCACTTGTGACATCAACATTTCGTATATTGTACTTCCTCCAATAATCATCAGCTCCTTTGCCTCAGAGACAAGTGCTTTAGCATCGGCGAAACTGCTGACACACTCCACACCTTCAAAAGCAATATCAGGATTCCTGGTCAGTACGATATTCCTGCGACCCGGTAATGGCTTACCGATAGACTCAAATGTTTTTCGCCCCATGACGATAGGTTTACCCATTGTAACGGATTTAAAATGCGCAAAATCCGCTGGCAAATGCCACGGCAACTGATTATTGTTACCGATAAGATGATTGCGATCCATCGCGGCGATGATTGAAATAATCACTAATTATTAACTCCAAAATTAAAACAGATTCACCACAGAGACACAGAGAGCACAGAGAAAAAGTTTATTAATTTGTGCAACCTCTGTGCCCTCTGTGTCTCTGTGGTTAATTGCTTTTCCTTTAAACGGCAACCGCACCTTTTATATGCGGATGCGCCTCATATCCCACTAACTCAAAATCTTCAAATTTATAATCAAATATTGATTTAACATCTGGGTTGATTTTCATGACCGGAAGTGGAAAGGGCTTTCGACTTAACTGCTCATCTGTCTGCTCCATGTGATTGGAATACAGATGAGCATCACCCAGGGTATGAACAAAATCACCGGGAGCCAAATCACAAACCTGTGCGACCATCATTGTGAGTAACGCATAGGATGCGATGTTAAATGGAACGCCGAGAAAAATGTCAGCACTGCGCTGATATAACTGACAGGAAAGTTTTCCATCAGCCACATAAAACTGAAACATCATATGGCATGGCGGTAGTGCCATATTATCAATTTCACCCACGTTCCAGGCATTGACGATAATACGCCGCGAGTCTGGCGTATTCTTAATTTGCTCAATAATCTGACTAATCTGATCGACATGACCACCAGCTGCCCCGTCTTTTCCAACCTTGGGCCATGATCGCCATTGACTACCATAGACCGGACCAAGGTTACCGTCATCATCAGCCCATTCATTCCAGATACGTACGCCGTTATCCTGCAGGTATTTTATATTTGTATCCCCCGTTAAAAACCAGAGTAACTCGTGGATTATGGATTTTAGATGGCATTTTTTCGTAGTAACTAATGGAAAACCTTCACTTAGATCAAAACGCATCTGATGACCAAAAACGGAGACCGTACCTGTCCCGGTACGATCTTCCTTTTTCGATCCGTTATCACGGACGTGTCGCATTAAATCCAGATATTGTTTCATGTGAAATTCCTGGCTCTTTTTATAGATAAGTAATAAACAACAATTCCAAATAAAATCATAGGTAATGAAAGAATCTGACCCATGGTTAACCAGTCGAATGCAACAAACCCAAGGTGCGCATCTGGCACCCTGAAGAATTCAGTAAAAAACCGGAAGCAACCGTAACAGAACATATAAACAGCCGAAACCGCCATCAACGGCCTCGGTTTGCGTGAGTACCACCATAATATCAGGAAGAATAAAACGCCTTCAGTAAGAAATTGATACAGTGACGAAGGATGCCTTGCAATTTTGTCACCATAATCAAACGCCCATGGCATGACTGTATCCATTGCTCTACCAGGTAATTCCATATTAATAAAATTACCCAGGCGGCCTGCACCTAAACCAATCGGTACCCACGGTGCAATAAAATCAGACACCTGAAAAAAAGTCATTCCATTCTTTCGACCAAATAAATATAGCCCGGTAAAGACGCCTAGCATGCCACCGTGATAAGACATGCCACCTTGCCAGATATAGAATAATGAAAGCGGGTTTTCGAGAAAACCTGAAAAGCCATAAAACAATGTGTAACCAAGACGTCCACCCAGAATCACGCCCATGGCACCATAAAAAATAACATCTTCTACCTGTTTTCGCGTCCAGTTTAAATCAGCACGTTTAGTTCGTTGCATGCCATAAAACCAGGCACCGACAAAGCCGGTGAGGTACATCAAGCCGTACCAGTGAACTTTTAATGGGCCGAGGGAAAGTGCGACAGGGTCTATATCAGGGTAAGCAATCATGGGGGGACATATTACTAGAAACGACGCAAAAAAATAACTTAACTGCGAACTTTCTCGGGGTTAAATCAAAAACTTAAATTATGGTCTCGCATTGAGCATGGTAGGTGCAGCGGTACCAAACTGCTCCATCAGATCCATAGCTTCGTACGCATTAAGCACCAGCAATATTGAAAATATAGCGACACCGATAAGTATTACAGGTAGCACAATCCGGTTAAACCAGGACTTTTCGCGAGTCGCGACATTTACTGATGGCGCTGCCTCTACTGAATTGGAGGCTTCATTTTCATCTGCACCTGATTTTTTCCAGGCTAACGCAATCACCATAAAGAAGGGAATCATAATAAGTGCAAAAAACACAAAGAACATAAACCAGGGGAAAGCCAGTGATGATTTGACGTAGGTATATTCCTGTTTGGCCAGCACTTCAGCGGCTGGCATCAACGCCAGCAGTAACATTACAGTGAGTTTTTTCATCTTTACAGCTTAACTACCATCTTCTGCCAGCAGCTTGTCAATCTCTGCCTCCATCAGGGCGATATCTGTAGGCCCGGGAAACAATTGACGAACCTTGCCTTCGCCATCAACAAAAAATGTCCAGGGCTCACCTTTTATACCCCAGTCAACCCATATCGGGTTTTCACGGTAACCATCTGAATGCAGAAAGGCAAAACGATCACCGTATTTTTCCTTCAAACCCGATACGCGTATCAGCTGGTCAACACACATAGTGCAGTGTTGAGGCGTGCCGAACACCACCAAAAACGGCTTTTTAGCGGCGCGTAAATCAGAAATGCGTTGCTCATGCAGGTGGTCTGCAATGTCCATGGAGCAAATCTCTTTCCATGATTCAACATCACTTTCTATCTTGTTGACGCTAGCGGGTACTGTGCCACCCCTGGCCAAATCAAGCTTGAAAGAATCAACGCCATCGCAGCCAGATAAAACTGACAGAGCCAGAACCGCGATAAAGCAGCTACTGAACAATCTGTTCGTCAGATCTTTAACGTTTTTACCCTGCCGCACAGTCAGCCCGGCCTTATACCAATACCACATAAATTAATTCACACTTCAGTAAAAAACTCTTCAGAGACCTAAAATAGCAATATTCAACAGGCCTAATTTATATAGTCCTGATCCGGATTTTTCAGACCCGTACCAATACAAATCCATGGCACTACTGATATTGCTACTACGCCAAGCATACTAACTACTGCTACTAGAATCATACCTGCTGTCATTATTGTCTCCCGGGTAAAAACCCGATTTATTTGATTTCAAAATCTGCTTCTAATAATCGCTACAAACAATTATTTCAAGCGCATAATTAATCCTGCATCTCACATCAGCCACCCTGCTGAATAGCCGGACTCGTTTTATAACCATCCGGCACTGGCTTCTTTAATGCTGCCAGGTAAGCAGCCAGTGCATTTAACTCGGTATCAGTGATACCGGTGACTGGCTCCATTTTAAGCCGATATTTCCTGTCCGATACGCCTGGCCGCGGTGCCAGTAAATAAGCCTGTAGCCAGTCTTTGTCCCGTTTGCTTCCTACACCGTCCAGCTTTGGCCCAAATCCAGCGGTGCCATTGCCGAATACTTCGTGGCAGGCACTGCATCCCTGACTACGATATACGGCTTCGCCAGCTATCGTTTGCGTATTTTCCTGATATGCGTATTGTACCGGTGGTGGTTTGACATAAATAATAACGCCACTTACCACAGAAAAGCCAGCAATTACTGCCGCACCCGCAAGCACAGCCCATTCGCCCGCCTTTAATGCCATAACAACTTACCTGCACAAGCCGATCCGGTTATTTTCACACCGGTGTTTAACCAATAGTTACTAATCAAACCTTTCGTCGTCACCGTCAGTAAAAATCTGTTTGGATATATCCTCGTCAAACTGGTGATGCTGGCTCGCCCAGTAAACACCGATAACAACAAAAATCAGCGTAACAATACCTGTTGCTGCCCATATATAGGGTATTAGTACATCACCTGTCATAACCTTTCTCCAGTCATTCAATTTTCCCGCCTGCGTTCTCCGTTACAACCTGCCAGGCGGCACCGGGTAATTTGATGAGCCTGGATTCGACTTCAAACTCACCAGAAATTTCACAAAATACTGTCGCTGCTGCTCATTTAACTGGCCGAAATCAGGTCCCATTTTATCTGCACCATGTACCGACCCCGGCACCATGCTTTCGGGATTCTGCAAATAAGCAACCAACCACTGCTCACTTCGTCGTGTGCCTTCACCATCCAGCACCGGAGCCACACCGGCTTCGCCCATGCGCAGAACCCGGTGGCAACTATTACAGCCGCTTGCCTTGTACTGCTTATAACCTTCACCTGCTGCGTCGGACCATTCGTAATAATCGCGGCTCTTATGTGGTGTACTATCATCACCTGTACTTCGACCCACCACCGATGCCACTGCCAGAACAGCGATTACGCCAGACACCCAGAAAAATATTCGTTCGCCTTTTTTCACGCCTGTTTCAACTTCTGTCATCTAACTGATAAATGCCTTCCAATCGATATTTCATGTATAGGTTCATTTTATAAGAGCACATGGAATAACAGCTCACCGGCAGCCATTGTTACAACCAGTGCAACACCGATAAGACTGAGTGCCAGAATAATTTTTTCAACACCCCTGAGTTTAGCAACCGGACCAACAATCACTTTTGACATGATCAAAAATATCAGTACTGCCAGCATAACCAGCGAAAAAATAAGAACCGAAATCTGATCTGTGAACACCATCGTTACAACATTCCGTTACAACATTCAAACACAGAGTGAAGCATAACGTAAAACCGTTAGTGACACTCTAAAAAAATAAAAAGCCAACTACTCGCGTGATTTTGGCTTTGTCTTAGCATTAATCGACCATATAACAGCCGCTATACCGCTCAATATAACAATAATCTGGAAAAGGATCATCATATAACCCCAGTCCCAGAACGGTTGCTTGCCATCTGCGCTTACAAAGGTGGTAGTAACTGTCTCATAACGCTGCCCGAAACCCCACGGAAACGTAAACAAAAAGGCTTCGAAAACAGTGATAGCACAGATCATAACTAACCACCAGGGTATTTTACCGTTGCCCTCTTTGATGCCGTCAAACTCTTCATCGGAGAAACGGCCGAATACTTCACCCTCGTCTTTCATCTGTTTTTCTAAATCTGACATGTCAATCCTCCCGCTAAACAGTTTTATTTAAGGCTATCCAAAAATGCTATCAGTGCATCCATATCCTCATCGCTAAGATAGGTAAATGCCGGCATAATCGAACCCGGCGTTACAGCGCGCGGATCACGGTGATGCACATAATGCCACGCCTTAACCTTGTTACGACTACCTATATGCAATAAATCCGGTGCTTTTCTATCCGACCCAAACAGGCTGGGGGATTCAAGCTGCACATCTTCCTGGGTTGGTGGGTCACCAAAATATGTCCAGTCCTGGGTCTGCTCAGGCAGTAGAGTATGGCACCACCAGCAGCCTTCACGAATGAAGATAGTTTTACCTTTACCTGCCGGAGTGGGTGCGCCCCAACCCTGCATAAACGGATCATGAATATTCCAGCCTGTGTGCCCCCACATTGCCGCTTTTTCTTTGGCCAACTCGCTTGGTTGTACGGTCGACACATACGTCGAGCCACCGATGATAGTCAGTCCCATGGAACTAAAAATCACGATAACAACCAGGATTACACCTACAACATATCTTGGCATAGCTTTATCCTCCAAATCTCATATTTAGGCTGTGGCCGATGCAGGCTGTTGGCCAGTTTCAGCTTTAGGTGCAGTTTTTTCAGCACCTTCTTTTTCACCATATTTTGCAGTCATAACCATGTTGTACAGGAATATCGGTTGTGCAAATATAATCATCAAACCAAACCAGACACGCCCTACCATATACGGATGTGTTGCAATAACGGATTCGATGTATGGAATCTCATACACTTTGGCGGCACCCTGCACCAGGCCACCACCGGTTAGCGCTACCCAGAAACCAAGGAAACCAATCGCAGTCATCCAGAAATGAATCTTCGCCAGCTTCATACTATAAAGTTTTCTCTTCAACAGTTTTGGCAGGCCGTAATAGATGGCACCAATCTCAATAAAGGTAGAGAAACCGAGTAACGCCAGATGTGCATGTGCCACGATCCAGTGTGTTCCATGGATGTACCAGTTAAGTGTTCGTGTTTGCTGGAACGCACCCTGAATATTCAGCGGTATCGCAAACAATACACCCGTCAGCGCCCACTGCAGTGAGATGTTTTTAGTATACATCCACCATTTGCCTTTCATGGTCATCAACATGTTCACAACAAATGCCAGTGCTGGAATCATAATCAACACACCACTGACTGAAGCAAATGATTTAAGCCATTCCGGAATTGGTGCACCCATTAAATGATGCGCTCCCGGCGTGGAATAAAAAGCAATAATCGACCAGAAATGCAGATGACCAATCTTGTGGCTATACAGGGTATTGCCGGAGACTTTAGGAATAATGTAATAAGCAATTGCTGCTGATACCGGCGTAATCCATAAACCCAGCACATTATGCGCATGCCACCACGTCATGTATGCCTCTGCCAGACCCGTCACCGGGAAGAAGTCAGGAATCGCGCCAATAAAGTAGGTAAGGATAATAAACAAACAGGCCGCCGCAAAGAACCATAATGTGACGTACAGGCCTTCGATACGACGATTTAACATCGTCAGCCAGACATTGACTGCTAGCGGTAACAACATAAACAACAACACGTAAAGATCCACCGGCCAGATCAGATCCTGATATTCGCGACCGGTAGTTAAACCATTAATCAGTGTAACAAACACCACCACCATACCCAGGTTCCATGCCCAGCAGTTCCATAAACCCAGACGTTCACTCCATAATTTTGTTTTACATAACGCCGGCGTCATGTAACACATCGCCCCGGCAAACGCCATGAAGATCCAGCCAAATATTACAAAATGTACATGTACTGGACGGACGCGGCCAAATTGCAACAGAATGGTATCATTCGGAAAAATATCCGGCCATGCCAGACGAAATGAGGTAACAATGGCCAGCATAGTGCCGATGACCAGCATCACGATAGCCGAGAAAAAGAAGTGCTTCGCTGCGGTCCCTTCAGCTAGATCATTTTCAGTCAAAAAACGCATTATTTTTCTCCTCTACTCACGTACATTATTATTAAGTACATTACTATTATTTACCCTGGCTACGCATAACAGCATTCAGATACCAGAAACTTATCGCCGACAAGATCCCGGTAACTAAAGATATAAGCAACCCGGTATTTAATAAACCATACCAGTCACCATATATACGCATCCCTAAAATCGGCAGAAAGGCATGTTGAAACACCGTGCCAAGGCCGAGTCCGACTATAAAACCACTGTATACAAAGGTAAGTGTGCGTTCCATTAGTTTGTCCCCCCACTCTTCTTAAATATTGTTAATAAAATATTACTGATATACGTCCAGTAACC
>Ga0316209_1002632_pt1 | contig 14029 bp, 10 predicted proteins | sample 6monopyrite_MG_FD_204945 | JGI IMG/M metagenome (GOLD analysis project Ga0316209, IMG submission 204945) | Microbial mat bacterial communities from mineral coupon in-situ incubated in ocean water Damariscotta River, Maine, United States -... | ecosystem: Environmental > Aquatic > Marine >...
CATTGCCATTTATTCTGATACCGCAGGCACAACTTTAGTGTTTGAAGATGATTTTGAGAGTTATGCTGAAGGGTTTGATTTAGACCAAGACCCTTATGCCTCTGCAACTTCTGAAGCTGTTGTCGCAACTGAACAGTAAAAACCGCAGGTTACCACAGCGATTTTGAAGTGATATGAAAGTGAGGCTATAAGCCTCACTTTTTTTGCCTTAAAATAGTAAAAAATAAACTTTGAGCCTAGGGGGACGTAAACCAATCTGTTGGTCTTTGTATTATTGAAAACTAGGTTACCGATTTTCCTAAGTGCACTTTCATCTGAAGCTGGGCCTAAGTGTCATTAGAGGGAAATTTTGATTGATATTACTTCTTCACAGGCCTTTGCCAGCCATCTACATTCCTTTGTTTGGCTCTAGCGATGGCTAACTCATTATCTGCTACTTCTTTAGTAATAATCGAACCCGCACCCACAGTAGCATTTATGCCAATGATAGCGGGAGCGACTAAAGCGCTATTTGAACCTATAAAGGCACCGTCTTTGATGATGGTTTTAAATTTATTTACGCCATCGTAGTTGCAGGTAATAGTGCCAGCACCAATGTTTACCCCATCGCCAACTTCAGCATCACCTACATAAGATAAGTGGTTCACTTTAGATCCTTTGCCGAGTATTGTTTTTTTCATTTCGACAAAATTGCCTACCCTTGATTGTTCGACAAGTTCTGAGCCAGGACGAAGTCGAGCATAAGGACCAACACTACAATGTTCGCCTACTATGGATTGATCTAGCATTGAATTGGGATGGATAGTGGCGTTGTCAGCGATTGTGCAGTCTTTTAAAATACAATTAGCGCCTATGCTGACATTTGATCCGATTTTTACTTTGCCTTCGACGATTACATTTACGTCAATTGAAATATCTTGGCCTACCTCTATTTCGCCTCTTAAATCGAACCGGGTTGGGTCGAGCAGTGACACACCCTGCATCATTAAGGCGCTAGCTTGCTCTAGTTGGTAAGCGCGTTCGATTGACGCCAGTTGCACTCTATTATTGATCCCTTCTACTTCATTGGCACAAGAGGGATGAGAAGCATGAATTGATTTACGTTCTTTGGCGGCCATCTCAATCACGTCGGTCAAGTAAAATTCACCTTGGGCATTATTATTGTTTAGTGCTGATAACCAACGTTTTAGATCACTCCCTCCCATAATCATCATGCCGGTGTTGGTTTCTTTGATTTGCAGTTGCTGTTCTGTGGCGTCTTTGTGCTCAACAATGGCTGTGACTTGTTCTCCCTGCCTGATGATCCGCCCCATCCCAGTGGGATCTTCTAGCTCTACGGTAAGCAAAGCAAGGTCGGCCTCTTTTTTCACTGCTATTAGTTGCTGCAATGTTGATTCTTTTATCAGGGGCGCATCACCTACTAATATCAGCACGTCTTCATTATCTTTAATGTGAGGAACAGCTTGCTGGACGGCATGACCGGTACCTAATTGATTATCTTGTAAGCACCAAGATAAAGTATTGTGATTGAGCTTATTTTGTAGCTGTGTTCTGCCGTGGCCATAAACTAAATGGATATTGGTGGCTCCCAATTTGTTTACTGTATCAATAATATGTTGAACCATGGGTTTGCCGCCAATAGGGTGTAATACCTTGGGTAAAGAAGATTTCATTCTGGTGCCTTTGCCGGCTGCTAAAACTACTACTGAAAAAGCCATTTAATTTCCTTTAAAAGTGAGGAGCCTGTTGAAACAACATTCTGGACATTGTTACATTCTACTTATTTGCTAATGTACTGTCAGTAATTGTGTGTCAGTAATAGTGTTGGCTTTATTTTTATCCCGAAAATGCTCTGGAATACAAAAGTAAAGTATCAGAATGGTTATTCTACATGATGACCATGATCGCGTTTTAACCCATATTTGTAAAAATAACCTATATGGCTGATGACTCTATAGACAATTCTCCGTTATGATAGCAGCATGGCCTTTATGGTTTGTGTTGCTGGAAAACAGTTTAGGTAAAATTTAGAGCAAGGTTGCCCGTGAATATTTTTCGTACATTACATCGAAGTATCTTATTGTTGTTTGCTGTGGTTGTAGTTTCTATTGTCACCTTAGTCCATATCAGTGTTTCTAAAATAGTTGCCGAACAAAGTAGGGCGCAACAACAATCTTATTCTCCCGCATTACAATTGATTGTTGAACAACTTATGCAGCCCTTGCATATTTCACAGACATTGGCTAAAGCAAAAGAGCTCAAAGATTTAATGCTTAATCCAGTGGATAATGAAGAGCAAATATTTGCAACTTTGGCACGCTTGAATCAGGAATTCTCCTTAAATTTTTTTATCGCTAGCGAGATCAGTCGCACTCAATATGATTCACAAGGGAAAAAAATTGAGTTGGCTGAGGACAAAGTTGATTGGTATTTCAGATATAAAGCCCAACCTGAAAATGCAATGGCAGATATTGGGCAATGGCAGAATCCTCAGTTTTATATAGATTTAAAAATTTATGATGATGAAGACAATTTTCTAGGGGTATTCGGTGTGGGTAAAAGTCTCACGGCATTTACCCAAGTATTTAGTGAATACAAAAAGTCCTATGGATATGATTTTATCTTTGTTGATCAAAATAAAGATATCACCCTGACATCTGATCCTGAGTTATTAATTAAAGGTGTGACCTTCAAAAATCTCGCTGACTTGCCATGGTTTCAAACTTTAAAACCAGAGCAGCAAGAGGCATCATTAAATAATCTGTTATTGCAAATTAATGGGCAAGAGGCACTTATTGCAGAACTTAATATTCAGCCATTTGACTGGACTTTGTACATTATTACCCCCCTTCAATCTCGACAAACTGAAATAAGTCGTGGTTTTATCATCAGCATAGTTACTTTGCTAGCAGTGATATTTGGATTGTTTTTATTGATATACAACTTGTTGTATTACTTCAAAAAAGACATACAAAAAATCAAACAAATTGACATCCTGACCGAATTGGCAAATCGAAGTAACATCAGCTTAAAATTTGAAGAACTGATGTATGAGAAACAATCGGTTAGTTTGGTATTGATTGATTTAGATAATTTTAAGCCTATTAATGAAACTCACGGTAGGAAAGCCGGGGATATAGTGTTGCGTCAAGTAGCACAAATGTTGCAGTGTGATATTCGTGAAACAGATATTTTAGGCCGTTGGGGTGGTGAGGAGTTTATATTATTGATGCCTGATACTGGTCCTCACGAAGCTGTCGAATTATGTCAGGAGTTATGTAAGAAGTTAGGGGCTATGACAATCACCACTGGCACAACGTCTATTCAAATAACGGCTAGTTTCGGGGTGTCTTTTACCGCCACACCTCGGACTATGTCAGAAGTTATTTCTGCGGCAGATGATGCGCTATTCTCCGCAAAACGTGATGGTAGAAATATGGTCAGGATGCAGTTAATTGATTCTGATTAAGGAAACAAGTTTGGGTGTCTGATTAGACAACACTTTTCTCCAGTTCCAACAAACCTGCTTTGATTGATGTCCCCCAAGCATACCCTGTCAACTTACCATCACTGCCAATAACACGATGACATGGCACAACAATAGTCAGTGGGTTGCGACCATTTGCCGCACCTACTGCCCTAACCGCCTTCGGATTGTTTATGCCTTTTGCAATATCTGCATAACTGCAGGTTTGTCCATATTCGATCGTGACTAATTGCTGCCAAACCTGCTGCTGAAAATCAGTACCTTTAGCGTTTAAGCGCAAATCAAATTGCGTTCTTTTGCCAGCAAAATACTCATATAATTGTGTAACTGCTTGTTGAGTAAACAAACACCTATGGGTTTTTTGACACTTTTCTTTTACAAAACTAATAGATGTCACACCAACTTGGTCGGCACACACTTCTAATGTGCCAAATTTCGAATCCAAATATTCGATAAAACCACTATTTTTAGTCACGCCATACTCCAAAGTTGAAACGTGAGGTAACTGCGCCACGGGCGCGCTAACTCTGCATTTATGTTCATTCTTGCCAGTTGTTTTTTAATAATCAAGTCAGTATTAAGCCAAATGTCTGGGGACGATTGTCCACGCATTTTTGCATAGGCTATGGTCCAAGGCCCAATACCTTTTATATTTAGCCAATCATCTAGCGATGAGTCTGAGCAGTTGAGGTTATGTTGCGCAAATAAAAGCAACGTTTGTTTGCGGCTGTTAGGGATCTTTAGAAAAGAAAGATCACTTTGTATTATGGCTTCAGCTGTCGGAAAATAAAGCTTGTTACCTTCCGTTTCGCCTAATTGCTTGGTCAGTAGTGACAATAAGGCAATAGCCGCTTTAACGGATATTTGCTGGCCAAGAATAGCTCGGCAGCCAGCTTCAAATGGATCCCAAACACCGGGTAATCTTAATCCTGTTAGCATTTTATCTTCTGGTAAACCGCTTTTTACCAACTGTGCATGGATCGTTTTAGTATCTGCATTGAGGTCAAAGATGCGTTCAATATTATTTAATACAGTCGTCAAATTTTCGATATTGGGTAGACTTAATTCAACCTTCAAATAATATTTATTTTGCAGAGTTGAAACCCTAAACCAGCCTTTGTCGTTTCCAATAACAAAGGTTCTTGAATAACTGCTTTCGGTAATGCTTTCGACCCCTTGAATCGCCCTCAACGCTAAGAAACTTTGCATATGTTGCCAATTGAAAGGAGGCCTAAAAGCTAACCTAAGGCTAATAAGTTCGCCTTGTTTGTTTTGGTCATGCTTTATTTGTTGGGGGGTTAATCCAGTTACTTTTTTGAAATTATGTTGCAAACGCCTAGCACTAGCAAAACCACTAGCTTGGGCAATATGCTCTATTGACAAACCGCTTTGGTGAAGCAGTTGCTTAGCAAATAATACCTTATCAAATAATTGATATTGTTTTGGGCTTAAACCTAAATGTTGCTGAAACAACTGCCGAAAGTAGCGGGCTGTTATGCCTAGCTTGGCCGCTATTTCTTCTATGTTTAGTTCTCTATATTCTCTGAGTAAGCGCATTGCTCGCTGCACGGTAGTGTTGACGCCTTTCCAAGCGCAGGAATGTGGTGCGCTATCGGGCCTACAGCGTAAACAAGGACGGTAGCCTGCAAACATCGCCTGTTGTGCTAACTCAAAGTATTCGACATTTTTTTCAAGGGGAGCATTGGCCGGGCATATAGATCGACAAAATATATTCGTTGTTTTTACGGCGATAAAAAATGTGCCGTCAAACCGAGGATCTCTGGTCAGTCGTGCTTGTTGATAATCTGCATTCATTATTTTGTGCTTTAATACTATCGAAATTAATATTCTAACGACTTCTATGGATTTAGTGCGACAAAAGCGGCACTCAATGGCGATTAGGTAAATGTTACTCTGACAAAGCATAATAGGTGTTGCTCCCATGTACCAACAAATAGGATAATCGGCACTATTAGACTAATTATAATTTGGTCGATTCAATCTAAAAATAGGAATAATGTGACTTCTTTTGTATATATAAATATAGGATTTTTGGAAATACTCGCCCAACCTATACATTATCAAAACTTTTATGTTTAAGTTTTTTATAGGGCTTTTGCTGGTTTCAAGCATTTTCTGTGGGCAGAGTGTCGCCGCTGATAAATGGTTAACTAAATTCGCCCAAGATATTCAACTAAAAGCGCAAAAAAAGAATTTGCCTGGCTATACCTTTGCTTATATTGAAAAAGGTAAACCAGCATCGGTGGTTGTGTATGGCAAAGAAAGTAAATCAGGCGAACCGATCGCCATTGACACAGTATTCAGATTGGCTTCGGTGTCTAAAACCTTTACTTCTATGTTAATGGCTAAATATGTGGCACAAAATCAGTTAGATTGGCAAATTCCTGTGGCGCAATTGGTACCAGAATTTTCCTCTGCAAAAGGTAAAAGTGGTGATTTAGTATTACAACATGTTATTGGCCAGTCTAGTGGTTACACACCTAATGCATACGATAATTTGATTGAAGCGAATTACTCGGTGAAGCGGGTGCTTACTATGCTTTCAGACCTCAAGCCACTTTGTCAGCCAGGGCAATGTTATACTTACCAAAATACACTTTTTGCCGTAATAGATGGATATTTTCAGCAACACCATTCTTCTTATGGGCAGGCTTTAACTCACAGCCTCATTGAACCACTAAACATGCCCCATGCCAGTGTTGGTAAAGTTGGTTTAGAGTCCTCTGTCAAGTGGGCAAAGCCCCATGTAGCGATTTCAAAAAATCGCTGGCGCTTAACTAAAGTGCGAAATGATTATTATAAATATTCTCCGGCGGCTGGCGTGAACGCAAGCATGCGGGATATGGTTATATGGATGCATGCACTTTTGGGTGGGGCACCAGACGTTGTTCCTCCTGAGTTAATTTCAAAGGTGACCGCGCCGCTAACCAAAAGCAAAAAAGAAGTGTATCGACGTCAATGGCGTAAATATTTGTCAGATGCCCATTATGGGCTGGGGTGGCGTATCTATGATTTTGCAGGGCACACCCTCAATTATCATGGTGGTTGGGTACAGGGTTACCGTGCGGACATAGCATTTTCACCTGAGTATGGTGTGGGTTACGTGATGTTGATGAACGCAGAGTCAAACTTAATTAATGAGTTTACCCCTGATTTTTGGGCGCGATGTTTTAAACACTTAGAGCAAGCCAGCTTGGTTGCTGGCTCATTAAACCTAAGTTTTTAAATAAGTATATCCTTTTAGGCAATCTTCATAGAAGTCTGTCCATTTCACCCCTTCTCTGGGTTTCATTTGCCCTTGGGCTACATGTCCATCGATGACTTTTTTCACGCTTTTGGCCATGGAGCTTGGATGGTATTGCATGATTGAAAGCACATCTTCAACTGATGAGCCGTTGACCACTTCTTCAATGTAAAAGTCTTTAGGGTCATCGTCGTGACTGAATATATGTACTTCGTTTAAACGCCCAAACAAGTTATGCATGTCGCCCATGACATCTTGATAAGCACCTGTCAAAAACAAACCTAAATAATAGTCTTCATCTGGTTTTAAATTATGCATAGGTACAATGGTTGAAATACCATGTTCGCTAATAAATTGATCTAATTTACCGTCGCTATCACAAGTGATATCTACTAAGGAGCAGTTGATGGTTGGTCTTTCATTCATTCTGGTCAGTGGTACCACAGGCAAAATTTGGTCTATTGCCCAAGTGTCGGCAGCGGATTGAAATACTGAAAAATTACATAAATACTGTGAAGATAAAGCAAAATCTAGCTCCTGCATTTCTTCGGGCACAAACTCGGCGCTTTTAAGGCGAAGCTGTACTTTTTCCATAATTAGCCAGTATAAGGTTTCAATTTTAGCCAGTTCTTCTAACGAGATTACTCGTAATTTAAATGCATTTAATGCTTGTTCTTTAAATTGCGAAGCGTCGTTAAATATTTCTTGTAAGTTGTTTTGCTGATCAATAATGTCTGTCAGTTCTCGCATGTCGCTAACTAAGACATGTTCACCCTCTGCTGGGTTAGTGTCTATGCCAGCTCCGTGTGCTTTTATTTCACCAACCACTTGTGTGACCACACAACTATGGTGCGCAGTAATGGCTCTGCCACTTTCGCTCACTAAGGTAGGGTGGGGTACGTCTTCTAAGTCGCACACTTGTTGCATGCCGTATACAATATCGGCCACATACTCTTGCATGCTGTAATTTCGCGAAGAGTCATTGGTCGACTGACTACCATCATAATCAATTCCTAAGCCACCGCCTACGTCAACGTATTCTAGTTTAAAGCCCATCCTGTGTAACTCAGAGTAGATCATAGCCCCTTCAGAAATGGATTCTTTGACTGCACGGATGTCGGTCAACTGGCTACCAATATGAAAATGCAATAGTTTTAAACAATCAGCCATGCCATGTTCTTCAAGGTAACGAGCAGCATTGATCATTTCACTGATGGTTAAACCAAATTTTGCTCTGTCGCCACCCGAGCTCTCCCACTTGCCACGACCTTTCACAGTCATCTTCGAGCGTATGCCTACTATAGGTTCAATACCCAGTTCTTTGGAAATGTTTACTAATAGAATTAATTCAGAAAATTTCTCAATGACCACTATGGTTTTTCGACCCAACTTACGACTTAACAAGGCCAAACGCATAAATTCTTCGTCTTTGTAACCATTTAAGATAGTCAGTGAATCTGCATTGGTGTTGAGTGCCATAACAGTCAATAGTTCTGCTTTAGATCCAGCTTCTAAGCCATAATTAAAGGGTGCCCCAGCATCTACTATTTCTTCGACAACTTCACGCATCTGGTTGACTTTTACTGGGTACACGCCCATATAACCGCCGTTATATTTAGCTTCTTTAAGGGTATTTTGAAATGTTTGATTTAACAAAGCCACTTGCGAACGAAGAATATCGTGAAACCTTACTACCACAGGAAATTGAATGCCTTCTTGTTTGATTTCATCTATGACTGCTTTGAAATCAATTCGCATGCTTGTATTCGAGGGATCGGGAGTAACATGTAAATTGCCATTTTGACCAATTTCAAAATAGCCATCGCCCCAACGTTTTACTCGGTAAATATTTTCCGAGTCGTCAATGGTCCACTTTTTAGTTCTTGGCATGGTATTTTCTGTCTGTCAAAAGGGTTAAAACGGGCGGATTATAATGAACAATAATAGTGCTGGCTAGATTAAACCAACAATAATGATGCAGATCCTAAAAACACAAAAAAGCCTACCACATCAGTCACTGTTGTTAATATCACCGAGCCAGCTAGTGCAGGGTCAATGCCCATTTTATTCAGTAATACTGGAATAAATATCCCAGCAATGGCAGCGATAAGCATGTTGATGATTAACGCCACTGCAATAATGGCAGACAGCCATGGGTTATCAAACCACAAAGAGGTAATGGCCGAGACAACTAAAGCCCAAAGTAAGCCATTAAAAAAGGCAACCAATACTTCTTTGTTCCCAAGCGCCCTTAGATTGGACGTGGCCAATTGCCCTGTGGCTAACCCCCTTATGGTTAACGTCAGCGTTTGACTACCAGTAATGCCGCCCATGCTTGCCACAATGGGCATAAGTACCGCCAATGCGACTACTTGTGCAACAACCTCATCAAATATGCCAATAACAATGGATGCGGCAAAAGCGGTCAATAAATTGATCCCCAACCATACTGCTCTGCGCCTTGAACTGGTAAATACAGGGGCAAATAAGTCTTCGTCGCTAACGCGGCCCATATGTGACAACTGACCTTCATAATATTCTTGGTATACGTCAATGGCATCTTTGACAGAAAAACGTCCGAGTAGTCTGCCTTCTTTGGTGATCACAGGTAACATTGAGCGGCCACTACTTTTTACTGCTTCAGACGCTTCAATCAGTTCTAAGTCGGCTGCCAATACTCGATCTGAAAATTCAGCGACCTGAATAAGTGAGATGTCAGCCTCACTGGTAAACAATTGATTGATGTCAACTTGGCCTAAATAGTGGTCGGTATCATCTACTACTAAAATACTATCGGTATAAGCGGGCAGTGCCTCCATTTTTAACGCTTCTAGTAGTTCGCCTACAGAAACGTTTTTGTTAACTGTGTACACATCATGGTTAACATAACGACCTAGTTGTTCATCAGAGTAGTTGAGTGCCTCTTCAATTAAGTCAGACTCTTGGGCGTTTAGCTTCTTAATTAACCCTTTAGCTACCCGATTGGGCAGTGCATCAAGTATTTCGACTAAGTGTTCTGTGGTACTGGCAAGGGCAAGATCTTCAATATTTTGATTAGACAGCAGCGACATAAGTTGCTCGCGGGAGTCATCTCGCATCGCAGCCAATATAGGCGACTTTTTATCTTCATTGAGTGTTTGCCACAACTCAAATCGCAGGTCTTTAGGTAGCCCCTCAAATACAAAAGCCCAATCTTCAGAGGTGAAGTCTCTGGCGATAATTGGCACCGCCACTTGATCTTCTTTAAGACGGTCAAGTAACCATAAAAATGCACTTTCCCGTTGTTCTTGACTGACCATTTTAATCTCCCTAATTGTTAACCCATATGGTATCGATAAAAGATAAGTACGCCATAGTCATTTATTAGATTTATTTTGTATCTTATTCGAGGTAGATAATGTGGATATTCAGTATGGACAATCGGCTGTTTTCTCGACAGAAGGCGTGACCTGTACAATGTTGACTGAACTGGCAAGTAAGTGTGCGCTCACACCGTAGAGTGTGACATTAAAAATTGATATTTAAATGCTTACTATTCAATTGTTCTAAAAGTATTCGGCTTAAAGCTTTAAGCCGAGTGGTATTGAAAAACTTCATCGATGGACTGGCCAAATACTTCAGCAATTTTGAAGGCCACCTCAAGAGTTGGTGAGTACTTACATTTTTCGATGGCCATGATCGTTTGTCGAGTCACCCCAACTAACTCTGCTAGCTCTTGCTGCGTCATTTCATCAGCAAAAAAGCGTAGCTCGCGGATCTTATTTTTGATAGGGAGTGTAGCCAAGTTAGTAACTACTTCTGTAATAATAAAGTTGTGCAGAAAACCTAACCACTTCTGAAATAATAAAACTGAATAGTAAAATATGCGCAGTCAATAGAGGGATTTTTAGGACGTTAGATTGTTCAATAAAATCAGGGTTTAGTTCCAACAAAACACTCCACCCTAATGAAATAAATACGCCTATAGCCAATACAGTGTAACCAAAATTGTTACCTTTATATGCGAACAATCTATCTCTTTCATCAGCACCAAGCTCAGCTGCTTTGCGGTTGCTCACCGCAAGCATGCCTTGAAATATTATTTCAACAATAATGATAAGAAAAATAGCTCGAAGAGATAGTCCCAGCGCTGCAGTTTTAGCGACGTCTTCAGGCAGTCCGCCTAAAGAAATTACATTTAAAAAATAGTCACCAAAAATGAGTAATGTACTGATCAATGAAATCCAAATACTTTTTTCTCTAAAAGACATGTTCATAAAACCCTCTCTTTGTTAGTAACCACGAGAGTAATGTAAAGCTAACTCGATGTAAAATATTTTTAACACCAAGCTTATAATTTAATACATTATGTCTATTTTAATTATCTTTCATTCACCAATATCTTCATTCCAAAGTTGAGGTTTGGCTTTTATAAAGTCTTGCATCAAGTCAATACATTGCTGGTTTTGTAAGACTTCGACAGAAACCCCTTTGGATGTGAGTAACGCTTCTTCCCCCATAAAAGTGTAATTTTCACCGACCACTACTAGGCTTATCCCATATAAAATAATCGCCCCGGAACACATGGAACATGGCGATAATGTAGTGTAAATAATTGACTCTCGATAGATCTGTGCGGATTGACGCCCTGCATTTTCAAATGCATCCATTTCGCCATGCAATATTGGGCTACCATTTTGCACTCTACGATTATGACCACGTCCGATAATCTTGTTGTTATGTACGATAACCGAACCGATAGGGATACCTCCTTCGGCTAAACCTTTTTGAGCTTCTTCGATTGCAGCTTCCATGAATTTGTCCATCAATACCCCTTAATTATCGATTCAGTTTTTATTTGTTGTCTAAGTAGTAAATAGTGCAAGCCTCACTTTTTCAAGATATGCCTAGGCTTTTATTAAATTTTTCTTGATTATCACTTTGTGCCGCAAATTGAAGGAATAACTTTGCCAATACTGTGTGTTCTAAATAATCGAACCATGCCGTGGCAGGCCAAATTTCACACACCACAACACTTTTTGACTTTTTTGCCACTTGATGGACGCTCTTAAGCTTAAATTAATCCCCTAAATGACTTGTTTTGGGTAGAAGGATATTGATAGATGTCCCGCTGCCCACTTCTGACGCGATGGTAATAGTGCCATTTAGATTGATATTCACTGCATTAAATACAAAATGTAACCAATCTTAATACAAATTCAATTAGGCATGCAACATATTCGGCGTTATGATATTTAGGTGTTGAGTGAAAAAAAACTTTGGGGCCAGCATGAATACGCTACAAAAAGTGATGAATACAGAATTTTTGGAAGAAATTGGAATACCACAAATCGTACATATGTTTGATCTGTTGCCGCATACTTTGTTCTGGATTAAAAACGAAAATAGTCAGATTATATACGCCAATCAGGCTTTTCTGGATACCTATGGCTTTAAAAGCTTGGCTAAAGTGATTGGTAAAAATGACGATTCATTATCTCCTCCTCATATTGCGAAACAATTTATGATGGACGATAAGAAGGTCATGTCTGGTGAGTTAGTGACCAACAGAGTTGAATTAAATCTAAGACCAAACGGCGAATTTTCCTGGTTCTCAACGACTAAACGGCCATTACTTAATCGTCGCAACGAAATTGTCGGCTCTTACGGATTTACGAATCATCTTGAAAGATCATCTCACGAAATTTCATCTATTAGCGCCATCAAAGCGCCAGTAGAATTTATAAGAAAAAACTATCATCAAGATATCAGTATTGAGGAATTAGCAAAGCTTGCATTTTTATCCATTAGCGCCCTCGAACGACGCTTTAAGAAATACTTGTCAAAAACACCGAAGCGGTTTTTAAATGAAATTCGTCTCGAAAATGCCAGGCGTTTGTTAATTGAAACAAAACAACCAATAATGGACATAGCCTACCAATGCGGATTTTCAGAACACAGCTATTTTAGTAAACAATTCAAGGCTTTTTTTGGCGTTTTACCCTCTCAATTACGAAAGAAATCCCTGGAACCTAATTCACTCTGAAGACGAACTAATACACCTTGTTACTTTTAGCCGAGAGAAGAAGATACCTAATGCCGCGGGATAACTAGAACCTATAGGAAGTCGGGGGTAACTCATTATTAATTAGTAAGACCTTAATGGGAATATTTACAGCACATTTGAGAGCTTAAAATCCAGCCACTTTAGTTCAGAACGAGATGCGGCTACACAATTTTCAATAAATGCCATACCACGGATCGCTTCATCAATTCCTGGGGCTTGACTAACCAGCATTGCCGTAGCTTCAGGGTCTTTAAAGGCTCGAATTTGTCTAGCAAAATCCATATATAAATTTGCAAAAGCCTCTAAATAACCTTCAGGATGCCCGGCTGGTGTGCGCAGTGAGTTAGCCGCTGATGGGTAGAAGTTACCGACACCACATCGCACTAACTGCGAGGGTTTATCAGGGTATTTTATGACAAGCGTATTGGGCTCCATCTGGCGCCATTCTAAGCTAGCTTTGCTTCCGTAAACACGAATATTCAAATTGTTCTCTTCACCCACGCTGATTTGACTGGCAATCAATACCCCTTTAGCGCCGTTATCAAAGCGCAGTAGCACATTGCCGTCGTCATCAAGCTCGCGACCTGCCACTACAGGTGCCAAATCTGCACACAATTTGCTAATACACAGGCCGCTAATAAATTCAGCAAGATTAGCAGCATGCACACCAATATCGCCCATGCAACAACTCACCCCCGCTCGTTTTGGATCCAGACGCCAACCCGCTTGCTTGTTGTCAGGACCAGGAGCCTCAGCTAACCAACCTTGCGAATACTCTGCCACCACTTTAGTAACTTCGCCTAGCTCGCCAGCCGCAATTCTGTGCCGTGCTTCCCTTACAAGTGGATAGCCCGTGTAAGTATGGGTAAGTCCGTACAACACGTCATGATTATCTAGTACGGCTTTTAGTGCGATGGCTTCGTTTAACGTAAAAGTAGCAGGCTTATCCGACATAACATGAAAGCCCGACTCGATTGCCGCTTTGGCTACCGGAAAATGTAAATGATTCGGCGTTACAATAGACACAAATTGCATTCGCTCACTTTCAGGAAGCGCCGCTTCTTTTGCAAACATTTCATTAAAATCGGCGTAACAACGATTGGGATTTAAATGTAGCGCTTTACCTGTTGCCAAACAGTTTTCATGAGATGAACTGAAAGTGCCACACACTAGCTCTATTTCCCCATCAATGGAGGCTGCAGCTCTGTGCACTGCGCCAATAAATGCGCCT
>Ga0316209_1002633_pt1 | contig 14027 bp, 11 predicted proteins | sample 6monopyrite_MG_FD_204945 | JGI IMG/M metagenome (GOLD analysis project Ga0316209, IMG submission 204945) | Microbial mat bacterial communities from mineral coupon in-situ incubated in ocean water Damariscotta River, Maine, United States -... | ecosystem: Environmental > Aquatic > Marine >...
GGGTCGCAACCTAAGCCATATATAGTGTCTGTGGGGTAGGCGATAATGCCACCGTGTTTTATCTGTTGCGCGGCAAGGCGAATAGAAAAATCACTGGGCACGAAAAATTACTCTTTTGTCGTCTTTTTCTTCACGGTTTTTTTCTTAGCCGCTTTTTTCTTGACGGATTTCTTTTTGGCGGTTTTTTTCTTTGTTGTCTTTTTCTTAGCCGCTTTTTTCTTTACCACCTTTTTCTTCGCTGCTTTTTTCTTTTTACCACGACGGAATGGAGCGGCCGCCAGTAATTCTTCACATTCTTTTTGTGTTAAAGATGTAGGTTCTTTGTCTTTTGGGATCTTGGCGTTTTTTATGCCGTCAGTGATATACGCACCCCAGCGACCATTTAAGATTTCGATATCGGTGCCCGGGAAATTTTTGATGTGTTTGTTGGCATCAAATTCTTTTTTCGCTTTGACCAGTTCCATCGCCTGTTCATGGGTGATGTTGTAGGGGTCGATATCTTTGTCCTGGTATTCTTTATTGATTGATACAAATTTACTGGCGTATTTTACATAGGGACCGAAACGACCATAGTTGGTCGATAATTCTTCGCCTTCAGGTGTTTCGCCGAGGTCACGTGGTAGCTGTAACAGGAAGTAAACATCGTCCATGGTGATGTCTGCCATTTTTTGCCCAGGACGTAAGCTGGCAAAGCGTGGTTTTTCTTCATCATCTTTATCGCCAATTTGCACGAAGGGTCCATAGGGGCCCATGCGAACCGAGATGGGTTTCCCGGATTCTTCGTCAGTGCCGATATGGCGTGATTGAGCGACATCAGCACGGCTGACATTTTCTTCGATATAGTCAACGTGTTCTTTAAATGGTGACCAGAAATTTTTCAGCAATGGCACCCAGTCGTGTTCACCTCGTGCGATGCAATCTAATTCGTCTTCCAGATCGGCAGTAAATTCGTAATCCACATATTTGGAAAAATGTTCTGTTAAAAACCCATTTACGATACGACCAATATCGGTTGGTGTAAATCGACGACTTTCGAGTTCTGCGTAATTTCGGTTAACCAGTGTTGAAATAATGCTGGCATAGGTTGATGGGCGACCGATACCGAATTCTTCGAGTGTTTTAACCAGGCTTGCCTCAGTGAAGCGAGGAGGCGGCTCAGTAAAGTGTTGTTCGTTTCTGATTTCAAGCAGCTCGATGGTTTCGCCTTCGCTTAGCTCGGGCAATAATTTTTCTTTGCTGTCATCGGGTTTATCGTCCGATTTTGTATCATCGTTACTTTCCATATAGACCGACATGAAGCCCGGGAACTTAATGGTAGAACCAGAAGCACGGAAACTGTTTTTAGCGCCGCAACCTAGTTCAACACTAACGGTGTCGAGTGTGGCATGAATCATTTGACATGCCATGGTGCGTTTCCAGATGAGTTCGTAAAGTGCAAACTGGTCTGGTTTTAATCTGTCTTTTATATCTTCAGGTGTATGACGAACAGATGTTGGGCGGATGGCTTCGTGAGCTTCCTGCGCATTTTTTGATTTGTTTTTAAATAGGCGTTTTTCATCAGGCAAATTATTTTTGCCGTAGCGTTCGTCAATAAGGCCGCGAATCTCGTCGATTGCTTCATCTGCTAGATGCAATGAGTCGGTACGCATATAGGTAATAAGACCAACGGTTTCGCCGCCGATGTCTATGCCTTCATATAAGTTTTGTGCCGTACGCATGGTGCGTTGTGTCGAGAAGCGTAGTTTTCGAGCGGCTTCCTGTTGCAAGGTTGATGTGGTGAACGGCGCAGCTGGATTACGTTTTCTTTCTTTCTTCTCAACCTTGTTTACTTTTAGTTTGCCATTGGCCTCTTTTAGTAGAATGTCTCTTGCGGCCGTTGCGGTATCAGTGTCTGTGATACTGAACTGTTTCATTTTTTCGTTGTTATAGATGTATAACTTGCTTAAAAATTGAGATTTGTCCTTGGCGACATCTGCTTCGATAGTCCAGTATTCCTTCGGATCAAATGCTTCAATGGCTAATTCACGCTCAACGATTAAACGTAAAGCGGGGCTTTGTACACGCCCGGCGGAAAGGCCACGTTGTACTTTTTTCCATAACAGGGGTGATAGATTGAATCCGACCAGGTAGTCCAGCGCACGTCGTGTTTGTTGTGCGTTGATTAGGTCTGTTGACAGTTCACCGGGGTTATTTATGGCTTCCTGAATGGCACGTTTGGTGACTTCGTTGAAGGCAACACGGTGTACCGTTTTGTTATCGAGTAATTCTTTTTCTTTTAATAATTCGTATAGGTGCCATGAAATAGCCTCTCCCTCGCGGTCCTGGTCAGTCGCGAGATAGAGTGTGTCGGCTTTCTTTAGGAACTTGATTATCTTATCGACGTGCTTTTCATTTCTTTCGATAATTTGATACTTCATCGTAAAGTCATTTTCAGTGTCAATGGCATCTGCTTTGGGAATAAGGTCACGTACGTGACCGTATGAAGCAAGAACTTTAAAGTCTTTACCTAAATATTTTTCAATGGTTTTCGCTTTGGCGGGCGACTCTACGATAACAAGGTTTTTGCTCATACTAATTTACTACGCCTAATCTATTTATTATTTATCGGGAGGAGATAAGGTTTGGGGCCTCTGACTTATGATTTGGTCAGAGGTTCCTAATGAAGAAAATCGATAGTTTCATCGAAGATAAAATCTTCCATCAAAGCGAGTGCATTTTCTTCGCCTGGGTGTGAGTGTAGCACTATCATGATAATCCATTTAAGTTGTTCGGCATCCAGTGGATGCCCTAATGCGATGACACGATCAAGTATCAATTCACGTGTTACCGGTGTCAGTATATTTGTCTGTTCGAGAAAGTTTAAAAAGCCGATACTTTCCAGGCTGATTAGTTTTTTCTCTTCTTCGCTGTAAATTCGTGTGCTGGTCTCTTTTACCAGAATGGACTGGTCTTTCTCACGCAATTCAGCCAGATCCTCCAGCCAGTCAAACGCCTGATTGATATCATGGTTATGAAAGCCCATTTCTTCAAGACGTAATTGAATGCTGTCGCGTTCATCGGTGACACGACTATTTTCATCTTGTGTATCATCGTCCAGGTAGCGTTCAAATAGAAACATTAAAACGTCGACCACAGATTGTTTAATTATCATTCAGTAAATCTCGTTATACATAATTATGTATGTTTTGATAAATAACTCTGAAAAAAGACAGAGTATAGGGTGTCAGTTCAGGTTATTTGTAAAAAAACTGTTTTTAAATTGTAATGTTTGTATATCGACCATTTTGGCAGACAACAACACCTTCTAGTTCTAAAATCAGTAACATAGAAGCAACTTCAGCCGCACTAAACTGACTGCTTAGCACCAGTTCATCGATGCTAGCAGGCTCATAAGCGAGGCATTTGAGCAGTTTTTGGTGATCCGGGTCAAGTGCCTGTTGATGATCTTTTGAATTTTCCGGGATATTCTGTTCTGATTTTTGGGGGTAGGAAGGGGTGGCTAGCTGTGAAACATTTAATTCTTCCAGTATATCTTTTGCAGTTTCAACCAGTTTGGCACCTTGTCGAATGAGTTGATGACAACCTCGGGCCATGGGGTTATGGATAGATCCCGGGATAGCAAAAACTTCGCTGTTTTGCTCCATCGCATAACGTGCAGTGATGAGTGAGCCACTTTTGTGCGCAGCTTCCACCACCAGCGTTCCTAGTGAGAGTGCACTGATCAATCGATTTCTGCGAGGAAATAATCCACGTTGTGGCTGGGTGCCGATTGGCATCTCTGAAATGACTGCACCATTTTCGGTAATTTGTTGTGCCAGATGCTGGTGTTTGGCTGGGTAAATAATATCCAGACCATGAGCCACCACGGCGATGGTGCCTGCCAGGCCGAGTAATGCTCCCTCGTGACTGGCGCCATCAATACCGTCTGCCAGACCGCTGGTGATGGTGATGCCTGCATTGGATAGATGGGTTGCAAAGTCTTTTGCAGAATTGCGACCGGCCGCGGTCGGATTGCGGGAGCCGACCATGGCTAATTGAGGTTGTTGCAGATAGTCGATGTCACCTCTTACATATAATAGGGGTGGTGCATCGTCTAGTTGTTTTAATCTTGCCGGGTAAGCCGGGTCATCAAATGTAAGAATATGGTGGTTGTCATCTTTAAGCCACGCGAGGTCAGCGCTGATATCAGGTGCGGGTTGGCTAGTCAGCGCATCGATGGCTTCAGCGCTAATGTTGGTGGCTGACAGCTGTTGGTGGCTGGCCGTAAGGGCGGCGTCAACGTGGCCAAAATGATTGAGCAAGGTATGAAAAGTGGTGCTGCCGACACCGGCAGTGTGTCGGAGTGTCAGCCAGCTAGTGATTGAGTCCTGACTGGCAGGAGGTTGGTTTTTGATTTCTGCGTCCATTGCAGATTAGCGTCCCTGTTGTGTTGTGGCGTTATTTGCCCTAATAATCATCCATGGATTTTACACGATAATTAATCAGAGTTGTCTTAATCTTAAAACCGTGGAGTGTGTACAAAATCATCTCGATGAATCACACGTTTTGATTCCAGTGTTAAGGCGTAACTTACCTGGTCAAATGTTTTGAATACCATGATCAGGCCGCTGCGTTCATTAGGAAGTTGGACTTCTTTGTTATGGCGGATATCAAGGCGGTCATGTACGACACCGCCTTGCGTAAAGGTAGCCAGCAAATGTCCTACTTCCATGCCGTCACGCTCGCCTTTGTTGATAACGACAATCTGGTATTGAGCTACACCAAATAATGCATCATATAGCGAGATTATCTGGGCATCAATTTCGCGATCTGGAATGTGTGGGAAAAACAGGTTCTCAAGTTTGCTTTTATCTTCGGGTAGCAGGCGATCACCGATTAAGATTTCGCGCTCGCTGAAGGTGATGTCGCCAGAGGCTGGATCGTCATAGTTGGTGATATGAAGATCACCAGTATATTTTGCTTCGTAACCTAATAGTTTATCAGACTCGGGATCGCGAAGGGCGTCGCCGGGTCGGAAAATGGAGAAACGAACACGTTCTTTGTCAATTTCACCGCGGATGTAAACACGGTCACCGTAACCCAATATCAAATGGTTTTCATCACTGGCAATAATGCGCGGTGCCTGTTCCAGTTGCTCCTTTGTCACAACCCTGGGTTTACTTAAAAATTGGCGAATAGCATCACCTGGGATACTGGGAATGCTGGCCTGTAATGCTTTAGTCCGTATGCCTGGGCTAAGTTTTTTAACGGGTAGACCACCTTTTGCACTGTCCTTTTGTACCGCTTTATGTTGTTCCTCATTGACTACTATCTGTGGCTGACCATTGACATAGACCAGTGTTAAAACATCACCCGGGAAAATCAGGTGTGGGTTGGCAATTTGATTATTCTTCTGCCAGATTTCAGGCCAATACCATGGGTCCTGCAGGAAAAGGTTGGAAATACCCCATAGCGTATCGCCTTTTTTAACCGTGTATTGACGTGGGTGGGCAGCTTTGACGCGAATTTCTTTTTTCGGCGTAGCGGTTTCTTCTGCTCCGACGATTTTTCCACTTTGAGCGGGTTCTTCAACTGCAACAGGGCGTGTTTCAGATGAGCTACAACCTGTGATCGATACAGTCATGACGCTGAGTAGCCCTAAAAGCATGAAAAAGGGTACAATAATGGGTGTCTTGGGAGTATTCGAGTTATTCATTTTTATTTTTATTCCCCGGCCTGGCTGCATGTAAGCGCCCTGGAGTTTTTATTTTATTGGTTCTGGTTTTTTTGCCCATATATTATCAATGTGGGTTGGAATTTTTCTACTAATCTCAATGGTTTAGTAGGTAAACTTCAATTACAAAAGCAGGTTTTTCACTGAGTGTAGCAGAAATAATAATGGACGTGACAATTAGCAGTATATTGAACGGCATTTTTCCCCATAAAACAGGGGTAACTTTTAAAGCGATTAAGTAGCGATAACTATGGCAATACTGGATATTTTACATTTCCCCGATAAACGTCTTCGTACCGTGGCAAAACCGGTAAAAGAGGTTGATGATTCCATCAGAAAACTGGTGGATGATATGTTTGAAACCATGTATCTGGCGCCGGGTATCGGACTGGCGGCAACACAGGTTAATGTGCATCAGCAGATTATCGTTATTGATGTGTCTGAGAATAAAGAACAACCATTATGTTTGATTAATCCTGAGATTATTAATGAAGAGGGCACGGAAAGTTGTGACGAGGGTTGTTTGTCAGTACCGGATGTCTATGAAAAAGTTGAACGCGCTGAAAAAGTTACAGTAAAAGCCCTGGACCAGAATGGCGAGGAGTATACTCTGCAGGCCAATGAATTATTATCCGTGTGCATCCAGCACGAAATTGATCATTTAAAAGGTAAGTTGTTTGTTGATTATTTGTCCCCTCTTAAATTACAGCGCATCAAAAAACGAATGTTGAAGCAGCAGCGTGAAGATCAGCATAGTGCCATTGGATAATTGTACTACGGGATGTTAATTACCTGTTTTATCTTGAACCACAGAGGACACAGAGGCCACTGAAGTTTTTAAGTTTTTAATCGTCATTCGCTCTGCGACCTCTGTGGTGAAAAAAACATAAAAAATTGTTGGCGCCTTGTTTTTATAAATTGATTTATAAGCATTGTGAGTAACTCTTTACGTATTATTTATGCTGGCACGCCGGATTTTTCTGTTGCTGCCTTACAGGCACTTATCGAATCATCGTATGAAGTGGTTGCTGTCTATACGCAGCCAGATCGTCCGGCTGGACGTGGTCGAGGCCTGCAGGCCTCACCTGTTAAAGAAAAAGCGCTGGAATATTCCATACCAGTCTATCAACCTGAATCTTTAAAAGACCCGAAGGCGCAGTCAGAGTTAAAGGCGATTGATGCAGACTTGATGATTGTGACCGCTTACGGCTTGTTGTTACCGACCGCTGTGCTCGAAGCCCCGCGTCTGGGCTGTATTAATATCCATGCTTCATTGCTACCGCGTTGGCGTGGTGCGGCGCCAATCCAGCGAGCCATTTTAGCGGGAGATAAAAAAACAGGTGTGACCATTATGCAGATGGATGAAGGCCTGGATACGGGTGATATGCTCGCTGTTTCTGAATGTGATATCACGCCTGATGATACCGGTTCGAGCTTGCACGATAAGCTTATGGTGTTAGGTGCGCAAACGTTGTTATCTGTTCTGCCTGCTATCGCCAATCAGACTCAGCCAGGAGTGAAACAGATGGATGCGGATGCCTGTTACGCTTCAAAACTGGATAAAGCTGAAGCCAAAATTGACTGGTCAGGTTCTGCAGTGGGAATTCACCGAGCGATACAGGCTTATAATTCCTGGCCGGTGGCTTATTGTTCTTATCAGCGAAAAGGTAAAGCCGCCAAGTTACGTCTCTGGTTAGCGGAAGTGAATAATGATATTACAAGCAATGCTAATAACGAGTTGGGCGAAGTTATCGCCGAATCAGCGCAAGGTATTGATGTTAAAACCGGGGAGGGTGTTATTCGTATCACCCGTTTGCAGGCAGAAGGCAAGCGACAAATGTCCGCAGCAGATTTTCTCAATGCTCATTCCCTGCTTGGTCAGGTTTTAAACTGATACTTTGAGCAAATCATCCGAACAATCTCCTCAGTCGGTGAATAAAAAATCACGGCAGGGTAAAGCTAAGGTCAGCATTGCCCGGCAAGCTGCTTTAAAGGCATTAAAACAAGTCTTTAATGGCCAATCGCTATCGTCTGTGCAGGCGCAATCCATCGATTCACTCGTAGATAAGCGTGACCGTGGACTGGCGAATGAAATCGTTAATGGTGTATTGCGTTGGCGTTGGCAGTTAGAGTTTTTCACTTCCAGGCTGTTAGCTAAAGCTTTAAAGAAAAAAGACATCGACCTACAGCTGATTTTATTGATGGCATTGTATGAATTAAAAGAGTGCCGGACGCCCGACTACGCCATTATTAATGATGCGGTTGAGCTTTCTAGAAAGGTTGGCAAGAAATGGGCCGCCGGGCTGGTTAATGCGGTGTTACGTCGTTTCACTCGTGAAAAAGATGCATTGATTGAATTGATGAAGGATGGTCAGGCTATCTACTCCCATCCTCGCTGGATACTGGGAAAAGTAAAAGCAGACTGGCCTGAAAACTGGAAGCAAATCCTGGACGCGAATAATCAACGTCCCGCCTTCTGGTTGCGTGTGAATCAAAAACAGTATCAATCTGAAGACTATCAAAAGCTTCTCACCGAAAATGATATCGAGTCACGGGTTTCTGCCTTTCCTGATCAGTCTGCCGCTAGTGCATTAAAGTTAAATCAGGGGCTTGATGTCCGTACTTTACCCGGTTTTGCCGAGGGCGCAGTATCTGTTCAAGATGTCGGCGCGCAACTGACAGCCGAGTTACTTGATGTTTCTGGACATTCGCAGGTGCTTGACCTGTGTGCAGCGCCAGGTGGTAAAACCTGCCACCTGCTTGAACGATATGACGAAATCGAAAAGGTTGTCGCGGTTGAAATCGAAGAATCAAGAATGGCGCGAGTTAGTGAAAACCTGCTGCGCCTTAAGCTCGAATCACGAGCTGAGATGGTTGTATCGGATGCGAGTGAATATCGTGAGTGGTGGAGTGGCGAAAAATTTGAACGTATATTAATTGATGCGCCGTGCTCGGCCAGTGGTGTTATCCGGCGTCATCCGGATATCAAAACGCTACGTCGAGAAACCGATATTGCGCCGTTAGTCGAAATACAGGCAAGTATACTGAATGCGGCGTGGCAGATGTTAGCGCCGGGTGGCGAGTTATTGTACGTTACCTGTTCGGTTTTCAAAGATGAAAATCAGAATCAAATGCAGGCATTTTTATCGCGGAACGAAGATGCTAAAGAAAAGACGATCGAGGCAGGTTGGGGGCAGGCCTGTGAGTACGGTCGCCAATTATTGCCCGGTGAGTTTGATGCTGATGGTTTTTACTTTTGTCGTTTAACAAAATTAGCAGCTGATAAATAATAATGATGAGCGTAAACTCCGGTTCATTAGAGTACTGAAGATAAATATCAGGCTCGTCGAAAACATACGAATAAAAAATCAGGGCGCAGATAAGCTTACGTATCAGACATGAATATTATTATTTTAGGAGCGGGTCAGGTTGGCTCAAGTGTGGCTGAAAACCTGTCTTCAGAAGCCAATGATATTACCCTGGTAGATACCAATGCCGTCCTGCTTGGCGATCTACGAGATCGTTTCGATATTCAAACCGTTGTCGGTCATGCCTCGCACCCGGATGTTCTGAAAAAAGCCGGTATCAGCGATGCCGATATGTTGATTGCAGTGACGAATAGTGACGAGACCAACATCGTCGCCTGTCAGGTCGCGCACAGTTTGTTTCGTACACCTACCAAAATCGCGCGTGTCCGTTCTCAGGAATTCCTGAAATATAAAGAACTGTTTAATAATAAAGATCTACCGATTGATGTGCTGATTAGTCCTGAGCAATTAATTGCTGAGCATATACAGCGGTTAATCGAATACCCTGGCGCGTTACAGGTGCTGGATTTTGCCGATGGACGAGCGCGACTGGTTGGTGTTAAAGCTTATTATGGTGGTCCATTGGTCGGGCATGAAATAGCTGACTTAAAAAAACATATGCCGGGAGTTGACTCACGTGTGGCAGCAATTTTTCGACGTGGTCAAGGTATCGTACCAGATGGCAATCAGGTAATCGAAGCTGATGATGAAGTTTTTTTTATTGCCGCGAGTAAAGATATCCGTGCAGTGATGTCGGAACTGCGTAAGCTGGACAAGCCTATAAAGCGCATCATGTTGGCGGGTGGTGGCAATATCGGTAAACGATTGGCGCAAGCTCTGGAGAGAAAATACAGCGTTAAGATTCTGGAGCGAAGTCCTGAGCGTGCAGAAGAATTGTCCTGTGAACTGAACAAGACAATCGTTTTGCTTGGAGATACAGCCGATGAAGATCTGTTGCTGGAAGAGAATGTCGACCAGATGGATGTGTTCTGTGCGTTAACCAATGATGATGAGGCAAATATTCTGTCTTCGATGCTGGTCAAACGCCTGGGTGCACGAAAAGTGATGTCACTGATTAATCGCCATGCTTACATTGATTTGATGGAGAGTGAGGGAACTATCGATGTGGCGATTTCACCTCAACAAATTACCATCAGTGGTTTACTTGCACACGTGCGCCGTGGTGATGTGGTTGCCGTGCATTCGTTACGTCGTGGTGCAGCCGAGGCGATTGAGGCCATTGCTCACGGTGACAGTGGAAACTCAAAAGTAGTCGGTAAGACCGTCGAAGATATTAACTTACCAGCAGGAACGACAATCGGCGCGATTATTCGTGGTGACGAAGTCATTATGGCGCATCATGATATTCTGATTCAGAATGAAGACCATCTCATTTTATTTTTGTTGGATAAGACTAAATTTAATGCCGTTGAAAAACTATTCCAGGTCGCCGTGACTTTCTTTTAATGCATTTCGCCGTCATACAACGCATCATGGGATTATTCCTGATGCTCTTCAGCATCACTTTGTTACCCCCTGTGGCTATCGATCTTCTTTACCAGGAAGACGCTGCGCGTGCTTTTTTTTATAGTTATCTAATTCTGTTAAGTATTGGTTTTATATTATTTTTACCGGTAAGAAATAAAACGAATGACTTACGTTTGCGGGATGGTTTTATTGTTGTCGTTTTATTTTGGCTGGTATTAGGTGTTGCTGGTGCGATGCCATTTTATCTTTATGAAGATTTAGATATAAGTATTGCCGATGCCTTGTTCGAATCCATTTCGGGTTTAACCACAACCGGTGCGACAGTATTGGTTGGTCTTGATGATCTTCCGCATAGTATTTTGTTTTATCGGCAGGAATTACAGTGGTTGGGTGGTATGGGTATTATCGTGCTGGCTGTTGCTGTTATGCCGATGTTGGGTATTGGTGGTATGCAGTTATATAAAGCCGAAGCTCCGGGTCCGGTTAAAGATAGTAAATTAACACCACGAATCGCCGAGACAGCAAAAGCCCTTTGGTATATCTATCTTGGATTGACAGTCGTATGTGCTATTGCATATTGGCTGGCAGGTATGAACCTATTCGACGCAGTAGGCCATAGTTTTTCTACGGTGGCGATTGGTGGCTTTTCTACGCATGATGCAAGTTTGGGTTACTTTGATAATCAGGCTATTGAAATCGTGGCAATTGTTTTTATGTTTCTCGGTGCAATTAATTTCGCGTTGCACTTTTCGGTCGTGCGCTCAAAAAGTTTAATGCCCTATTTACGCGATTCAGAATTCAAATTTTATGCCAGTCTGTTAATTATTATTTCTTCGCTTTGTGTCTATGTTTTATACACGCAATCGACCTATCACGATTTTGCTAGCGCCATGCGTGAAGCTTTGTTTCATACTGTTTCGATAGCGACTACATCAGGTTTTGTAACTTCAGACTATGCAAGCTGGCCTGTGTTTATTCCAGTACTGTTATTGTTTGCGAGTTTTATTGGCGGCTGTGCTGGTTCGACAGGTGGTGGTATTAAAGTTATTCGAATTTTGTTGTTAATTAAACAGGGGCAACGTGAAATTACGCGATTAATTCATCCTAATGCACAGGTCACAGTTAAGGTTGGTAAGCAGCCTGTTAAAAATTCGATTATGGATGCAGTTTGGGGATTTTTTGCTGCTTATGTTGCGTTGTTTGCACTGATGATGCTGGTGTTAATGTATAACGGCCTGGATCAAATTACGGCCTTTTCTGCTGTTGCAGCGACCATTAATAACCTCGGCCCCGGTTTGGGTGAGGTAAGTGGTAATTATAGTACTCTGTCCGAATTTAATAAATTGCTATTATGTTTTTCCATGTTTCTTGGGCGACTCGAAATTTTCACACTGTTAGTATTGTTAACGCCAGCCTTCTGGCGTAAGTAACTATCACCATTCGAACTATGGGTGTTCAAGATACTAATCTAGAAAAATATCGTTTTAGCGGCGCTTTGTTGCATCCGAAGTATTGGGCAACATGGGCTGGCTTGTTCGTGTTTTTTTTGTTGACCTTGTTACCAATGTTTATGACTGACTGGATCGGTTGTTGTTTGGGTAGTGTCGCTTCAAAGAAAAATAAAAAACGATTTAATATTGTGAAAACAAATTTATCCTTATGTTTTCCAGATAAAAATGACGCAGACATCAATCACATGATCAGTGGTTATTTTAAAGCTCAGTACCGAAGTCTGGTTCATTACTTTATTTTGTGGTGGCGTCCAGTCAGTGTTGTAAGAAAAAGAATAAAAACCAGTGGTTTTGAAAAGATCGCTTATCACCAGTCACAAGGTAAGAATGTTATTGTAATGTTACCGCATACTGTTGGCTTAGAATTTGCTGTTGCTGCAATATTTATGGCGTATGCATCGAATGGCCCCTATAAGCCAATGAAAAATCCTGTAATTGACTGGGTGGTGGCTAATGGCCGAATGAAATTTGGTAAGGCGAAAGGCGCAAGGCTATTTACCCGTGAAGATGGGCTGAGACCGTTAATTCGCGAAACGCGTGCGGGTAAAGTGCTGGTGTATCTGGCGGATGAAGATTTAGGGCGAAAAAATTCTATCTTCGTCCCTTTCTTTGGCGTACAAAAGGCAACCATTCCTGTGTTAGGTCGTTTGGCAAAATCTTGTGATGCCGTTGTTCTTCCCTGTGTGACTTGTTACGACGCCAGTGATAAACGCTATATGATTAGCTTGTTAGATGAAATTGAAAACATGCCTGCAGGTGATGATGAAAAAGACAGTCTTGCCATGAATCAATCAATTGAGCAGGTTGTTGATTATTGCCCGACACAATATCTGTGGACATTAAGATATTTTCGAACACGCCCGCAAGGGGAGGCGTCATTATATGAATAGCCAGTCGATTATTATTCCTTCGTCGTTACCTGAATATCCTGTACCCGATAAACATTCGGCAAAGAAACTTTTCAAAGAACTAAAACATAAAACAGGTGAAGCAATTCTGCTTTACAATATGATTGAAGATGGCGATAAAGTGATGGTGTGCCTGTCCGGCGGTAAAGACAGTTATGCCATGCTTGAACTGTTGATGACATTACAAAAGAAGGCGCCCGTTAAATTTGAGCTGGTTGCAATTAATCTCGATCAGAAACAACCTGGTTTTCCGGAAGATGTACTGCCGGCGTATTTAAAAGATTTGGGTATCGAATACCACATTATCGAGCAGGATACCTACAGTGTCGTAAAAGAAAAAACACCTGAAGGAAAAACGACTTGCGGATTATGCTCGCGCTTGCGCCGCGGCATCTTATATTCTTTTGCTGAAAAAATTGGTGCCAGTAAAATTGCGTTAGGCCATCATCAGGATGACATTATTGAAACATTTTTTTTGAATATGTTTTTTAATGCAAAACTTAAGTCGATGCCACCAAAATTATTGAGCGATAACAAAAAACATGTTGTTATTCGACCGCTCGCATTATGCAAGGAGAGTGATATTGCTGCCTATGCGGAAATGAAGAATTATCCAATCATTCCCTGTAACTTATGTGGCTCACAGGAAAACCTGCAGCGACAGGTTGTGAAAAAAATGATTCAACAATGGGAGCAGGAAAATCCAGGTCGATCTGAAATGATAATGAAGAGTTTGCAAAACGTCGTTCCATCTCATCTTGCTGATAATTTATTGTATAATTTTAAAAATTGTCATACGCTCGAGTGATAAGCTTGGGAGTGAGTATAGCCGCATGATAGAAAGAAAAATATATCAGGATGGGTTACTGGTGGTGACTCGATGCAGTGGTGCGTTAAGCACTGAGGAGTTAATCGAGAGTGCGCACTGGATGGTCAATAATTATGGTGAAGTTATTAAACCGGGGTTTTGCCAGATATTTGATGCTCTGGATGCTAATGCCGATGCCATTTCCGAGGAAGATATCCATCACGTTGCGCATATCAATCTGAATCAGGGGCGAGACCGATTAGGTTTTTCGATGGCTATTTTGGCAGAAAA
>Ga0316209_1002636_pt1 | contig 14004 bp, 11 predicted proteins | sample 6monopyrite_MG_FD_204945 | JGI IMG/M metagenome (GOLD analysis project Ga0316209, IMG submission 204945) | Microbial mat bacterial communities from mineral coupon in-situ incubated in ocean water Damariscotta River, Maine, United States -... | ecosystem: Environmental > Aquatic > Marine >...
GACGTCGGTTTATTAGTCGCTTACGTTATGCTTTGGCAAGTGGTGCTAAGTCGGTGACTAGCATTGATGTATCAGATTTGGCCTTAAGCACCGCAAAAAGAAATGTCGAGATAAATGATTTAGACACAGCTAAATGTGAGTTTTTAAATGCAGACGTGTTCCAGGCATTGCGCGACTTTAAACAAGCGGGTAGACATTTTGAGCAAATCATTCTTGATCCTCCGAAATTTATCGATTCTAAGAGTTCCTTAGTTCGTGGCTGTCGCGGTTATAAAGACATCAATATGTTGGCCATGCAAATCATGCAACCGGGCGGTATTTTATGTACTTTTAGTTGCTCGGGTTTATTGTCTTTTGATTTGTTTCAGAAAGTTGTAGCTGACGCTGCATTGGATGCAGGCAGAACAGTACAAATTATCGAAAGATTAGGTCAAGCCGCCGATCACCCTGTAGGCAGTAACTATCCAGAAGGGTTTTATTTAAAAGGTTTGGTGTGTAGAGTGCTTTAAAAGCAATTTAGTTGCACAAACCATTTTTGTCAGAGCAACTTAATATCGATATCTATAATAAGCGACTTTTGTTGCTTATTTCATTTCGAGAATTTCAACACCCACTGTACATGAGTTGTCATCAATCGCTTCACAGCGCACAACTTTAGTATCGGCTGTAAGAGAAGGGATTTGGGAATTGGTTGATTCAATGTAAACGTTGATCATAGTGCCCATCTCAACAGAGCTTTCCTCCATTTCAAATGACATACCAGTAGCGCTTATATCCTTACACACTGCCTGCAGACTGCGCGTGGATTCATCGTCCACAATTTTGAGTTCACATACAGAATTGACCATCATCCGAAAAAAATTGCGTTTGTCGTCGTAACCTAACATTCGATACCTCATGCTGTTTAAATTCTACTCTATTGTTTATAGGGTGCCGTGAAAACAAAGTCAACGCAAATTAAATTGAATCCAAATGATTCAGGATACGTTTCACAGAAATAGGAGCTGATGTGCCTAATTGTTGAGCAAAAAATGACACCTGTAATTCATGTAACAGCCAACGCACTTCCTGTAATTCTTCCGGTATGGGCTGATTCCCAGAGATTTTATTACATTTTGCTTGATAAGCTTGTTCGGCTTTTTCTAAATTTAGCTGGTGCAATTTATCTTTGGTGGGATCTATGGCCACTTTTTCCAATCTTTTAGCAATCGCTTTAATATAACGTTGCCAATCGGTCAATTTTTGGGCACCTACATCAGCCACAAAACCTTTGTAGACCAACGAATCAAGCTGCCCTTTGATATGTCCATGAGCGTAAATGAGATTCAGTGGCACACTGCCTTTCATCTTTTTCTTGATTTCATGGGCGACAGTTAGGCCTACCTCAACTTGTTTAGCAATAGACAAAACACAGTCATTAATTTCTTGTTTGACAAAATCACAACATAACTCAAAATGTTTTTTATCTCGGATGTCACTATTATTTTGCTGACAATATTGATTAATAAGCTGATCGACACCGGCATCGATACAGTCGTCAATTAAGGCTTTAATTTGCCCAAAGGGATTAAAATACAGTCCTAATTTGGCTTTGTTGGGCAGTTTGTCTTGCAAATATTTAACCGGCGAAGGAATACCTAAAATGATCAATTTGCGTAATCCCAGTTTGTGGGATGCTTGGGCGATGTGGGGTTGATCAAATAATTTAACGGCGACTGTTTTGCCTTCGTTAACTAACGCAGGATAGGCCTTAATTTCATAACCGCCTGTTTTGTTGACAAATTCATTAGGTAAGTTATCGATTCCCCAACTGACTAAACCAGTTTTCTCAAGTTCAGGCGTGGCCACCGCCTGTAGGTTTTGTTTGACTTTGCCTTGCAGACTTTGTTGCAACACAAACAAATCACGGCCTTGGGCAATAACCTTGGCATGTTGATCTATTACTTTGATATTAAAAGTTAAATGTTGCGGTAATTTATCTCGTTGCCATTCGCTGGCCTCCAGCTCACGACCTGTCATACGTTTTAATTTTAAGGACAAAGCGCTTAAGAAGGCAATAGGATTACCTTGCTTATCTTGTTGCGGCATATCAGACAAACAGGCATCGGCATAGTTGGGCGCTGGCACAAAATTTCGCCTTAAAGATTTAGGCAAGGCTTTGATCAAAGCCACAATGAGTTCATGCCGCAACCCCGGAATAAGCCAATCCAAGCCTTGTGTGGTGACTTGATTCAGCAGCGCTAACGGCACCATCAAACTGACACCGTCATCTTTATCCTTTGGATCGAAATGATAATCTAATCCTAGCGTGAGATTGTTTTGCCTAAAGGTTTCAGGGAAAGACAATGCGTCGATATGCTGAGTATCTTTTTTGAGTAAGGCTTTGGGGTCAAAATTAAGCACATCTGGATTTTCTACAGCTTGTTTTTTCCACCATTTCTTAAAATTCACTTCGGAACAAATATGCTTAGGAATTTTTTCAGCATAAAAATCGACTAAGGTATCTTCGTCGACTAATAGGTCGCGCCTACGGCTTTTGTCTTCCAAACCTTCGATGTTTTCTATCATTTTTTGATTAAAAGACAAAAACGCAAAATTCAGTTTAGTGTCCATATTCACCAGAGCTTCGCGGATAAAAATATCTCTGCTGATTTCAGGGTCAATCTGGCCGTAATTTTTCCGCCTTTGGTTAACCAGTATCAGGCCATACAAACTGACTTTCTCAAAAGCCTGCACTACTCCTTGTTTCTTTGACCAATGGGGCTCGGAGTATTCTGTTTTGATTAAGTGTTGGGCTAGCGGCTCAATCCACTCAGGTTCAATTTTAGCCGCTACTCGGCCGAATAGATGGGCAGTTTCAACTAGCTCAGCCACCATAGTCCACTTAGGTTGAGATTTAGATAATCCGGAACCGGGAAATATTTTAAAGCGGCTATTGCGGGCACCTAAGTACTCGCGGTCAACATCTTTAGTACCTAGATGAGATAACAAACCAGATGCAATGGCTTGGTGGATAGCCTGATATTCAGCCTGTTGCGAAGAAATTCCAAAACCCAACTCTGCGACAGATTTTTTAAGTTGACTAACAATATCTTGCCATTCGCGCATGCGCATAAAATTAATAAAATGTTTCTTACACCAGTTACGTAATTGACTCGATGATAAAGCTTGCTGTTGTTCTTTGAAGCCTTGCCACAGCTGGAAATAGCCAAGAAAATCAGACTCTTTATTAGTAAAATCCTCATGCATTTGGTCAGCTTGTTGTTTTTTGTCTTGGGGGCGTTCTTTGGGATCCTGAATACTTAAACCCGCAGCAATAATCAGAACTTCACTGAGACAATTTTGTTTAGCTGCTTCAATCACCATACGTGCATATCTAGGGTCAATGGGCAGTCGAGCGAGTTGCCTACCTTGATGGGTTAAGCCTTGTCGACCCAGTTTATTATCAATCGCACCTAACTCTTCAAGCAGTTTAAAACCATCATTAATACTTCTAGAATCAGGGGGCTGTACAAAAGGAAAAGCATCCACTTTTCCCAGCCCCAGCGACATCATTTGTAAAATTACCGAAGCTAAATTAGTGCGTAATATCTCAGGGTCGGTAAACACATCTCTAGATAAATAATCATCTTCTGAATACAAACGAATACAAATACCATCGGATACACGGCCACAGCGCCCTGCCCTTTGATTAGCTGACGCTTGGGAAATAGCTTCAATAGGCAAACGTTGTACTTTACTGCGTACACTGTAGCGCGAGATGCGAGCAGTACCAGGGTCAATAACATACTTTATTCCAGGAACAGTCAGCGACGTTTCAGCAACGTTGGTGGCTAATACAATTCGTCTGGCTGAATGCGCAGAAAATACTTTATTTTGTTCGCTATTACTTAACCTAGCATAGAGTGGTAACACTTCCGTGTGGCGATATTGCTGCTTATTTAGAGCATCTGCGGTATCGCGAATTTCTCGTTCACCGCTTAAAAAAACTAAAATATCACCTCGGGGTTCGGTCAATAGTTCATTGACGGCTTCGGTAATAGCTTGGATCTGGTCGTAATCACCACTTTCTATTTCTCGATAGCGCATTTCAACAGGATAAGTTCTACCGCTGACTTCAATAACCGGTGCATCATTAAAGTGTTTGGAAAAACGTAGTGGATCAATAGTTGCGGAGGTAATGATTAGTTTGAGTTCTGGTCGTCTGGGTAAAAGTTGTTTTAGATAACCCAAAATAAAATCAATGTTTAGGCTGCGTTCATGGGCCTCATCAATGATGATAGTGTCGTATTGACTCAAAAATTTATCTCGTTGAATTTCAGCCAACAAAATTCCGTCTGTCATTAATTTTATGTAAGTACCATCTGATACTTGATCCGAAAACCTGATTTTAAAACCAACCTGCTGTCCTAGTGGGCTTTTTAACTCTTCAGCAATACGATTGGCAACAGTTCTAGCAGCAAGACGTCTTGGTTGCGTATGGCCAATCAAACCACCAATCCCTCGACCTAGTTCTAAACATATTTTAGGAATTTGCGTGGTTTTACCTGAACCAGTTTCACCTGCGATGATCACCACTTGATGGTTGGCAATAGCCTCGGCTATTTCATCTTTCCTTTCGCATACGGGTAAAGGTGGAAAATCAATTTCTGGACGTTGTGCTTTTCTAGAGGCAAAAATCTCCTTGGATTCTTGTATATCATCTTGCAGTTTGGCTAAAAAATCTGCTTTTTTATCTGCGGCTAGGCTGGGAATTTTACGCAGACGAGAGATAAGCCTAAATTTGTCTTTAGACATACAAGTCGCGATATCACTGGAAAGTTGTTTAACGCTAATTTCTGAGTTGGGTAGTGCTAAGGACAAAAACGGCTGCTCTATTACATCTATAAAAACGAATCGAGGATCCTAGAAGATGAATCGAGCAATTGCCAGAATTATTATGCAAACATAGCTTAATTTATGGGTGATTTATAACCGTCATGTAGATGCAAATCTAAGGCGTGCAACAAAGCTGAACGATTGATTGTTCCGAGTAAATACCCATCGTCATCCACCACTGGGTAAACTTTAGGTTTTGCGGTTGTCATTTGTTGCGCTAACTCAATGACTGAGGTGTAAGGCTTGATTGCTAACACCTCTGATCTCATAATATCTTTAACATGTGCAACCTGTTCTTGGTAGTAAGTAGATTCGATCATCTGTGAAAGACAATCTTGTTCCGACAAAAAACCAATTACTTTATTTTGAGCATCAATTACCGGCCCACCCATTTGTTTGGCATGTAATAAACGCTCAACCGCTTCTGCCACAGGCATATCGCTTGTAAATGTAACTGGACGTTGATTCATATGGTCGCTCACTTTTAGAGATTCCACTGTAACTCCTTGGTTTCTGATAATTGTAATTCTATATCGTCACAGATAAAGATAGACTTAAGTCCTAACAATACCTAATTATTTTAATTTAGATATTAATATTGTAATAACTAATAATAGCTTTGATCCAGTAGGATAGGAAAAGTTATCTTAGTTTTGGTTATCAGTGCAACTTAGGAAAAGCAGCAGCGTGAATTCAGCAAGCATTTATTGGCACGATTATGAAACTTGGGGAGCAAATCCGCAAAAAGATTTCCCTTGTCAGTTTGCTGGTATACGGACAGATCTAGATTTGAATATAATTAGTGAACCCTTGATGATTTTTAGTCAAATTGCTAATGATTGCCTACCCGTTCCACAAGCTTGTTTAGTCACAGGGATCACCCCACAACGATCTTTAAAAGAAGGACTACCAGAAAGGGATTTTATCGCCAAAATCCTTAAGGAGTTCTCAGAGCCCAATACATGTGTTGCAGGATTCAACAACATACGTTTTGATGACGAAATTACTCGCTACACCTTATATCGCAATTTTTATGACCCTTACGCTAGAGAATGGCAACATGGCAATAGTCGTTGGGACATTATTGACTTAGCTAGGGCTTGTTATGCTCTTAGGCCTGAAGGTATCAATTGGCCTTTAAATGAACAAGGATTACCCAGTTTTAAGTTACAAGATCTGACTAAAGCTAATGATATTCAACATCAAGACGCCCACGACGCTATGTCTGACGTATACGCTACAATTGCTGTGGCTAAGTTGATTAAAGAACACCAACCCAAACTATTCGAATATTTATTTTCCTTGCGTAACAAAAAAAAAGTACTCGAACAAATCGATTATCAAAAATTAATACCATTGGTACACATATCCTCAAAAATTCCTTCAGTGCATGGTTGTTGTACTTGGATAGTGCCTGTTGGAATACATCCGACCAATAAAAATGCAGTGATTGTTCTTAATTTAGCTTTAGATCCTAGCCCACTTTTTAGTCTTTCAGCAGATGAAATTAGAACTAAACTGTATATGCCAAATGCAATGTTAGAAGAAAATGAACAGCGATTACCAATCAAGCTTCTGCATATAAATAAATGCCCAGTGTTGGCCCCTGCTAAGACACTCAACGCCAAAAATGCGCTGCGCTTAGGGATTGATAGGCAACTTTGTCTACAAAATTTACAGAAAATCAAAACTAATTTACATTGCCTTAATAAATTGCAGGAAGTATACGCCCAATCTGAGAAACGCGATCCCCTTGATCCCGAGCACGCGCTATACTCAGGGGGATTCTTTTCATCAGTCGATAAAGATCTTATGCAGCAAATTGTTGAAGCTGACGTGCAAAAACTAACAGAGCTTTCTTTGCCTTTTGAAGACGAGCGTCTAAATATACTATTATTTCGATACCGAGCTCGGAATGTATCTCAGTCTTTATCAGGGCCAGAAGTTGAACGATGGCAACGGTATCGTCATTTTAAATTTTTCGACGACGAATCACCTGCAAGTATAAAAATGCCAGAATTTTTGATGCAACTCGAACAATTAAGCAGAGAATATTCACGTAACCCAGATAAGTTAGCGATACTAAAAGCACTTTACAATTACGCCCAAAGTTTATAAAAATGTAGTGTGGGGCTCAAATCGTTAAACTTGCCACTTTATATTAAGGCTAGGTAACTGTTAATGAAACCTAATTGTAAGCCGATATCAGAAGCGTGACGTGCTAGTCTGACTTGAATTCACATTTGACAATGTGCCGTAATAATCAAAGGCGATAAAATGCTTGGTATAACATTAAAAATTGATGACACAGACCAATATTTGGATCTAGACATTACTCCCGACCTTGTTCAAAAGAAGGTTGAAGTGAATGCTATTCATGAACTCATTCAAAAAAGTGAATTTAAACATTTCTTTATATTTGATGAAAATATCATTGATGCAATTAGTAGTTATAAATCGGCACAAAAAAATAACATCTCGGCGGTAATCGAAAATCGTATTGGAGAGCGCAGAGATACCCAAATAAAGTGCAGAATTGTTGAAGACCAACTAGCCGCTTACTTAACGATAACTGCCGGGTATGCAGGTAAACTCCCCACAGTTAAATCATTACTAAAGGAATTAGATATATTCGGTATAAAGCGTGGGGTTAGCAAGAAACGCTTAAACAGTTTGGTCGAGCAATGTGCACAAGCACAGCCAGGCGAAGTTTTTGAGGAACTTATTGCCAAAGGTTTACCTCCTAGAGTAGGTAAATCTTCTAAGTTGAAACCTCTAGTACAAAACGCCCTAGACAGAATTCTAAAACCTCAAACAGTGGGTACAGCGCGCGTTGACATGCGTAACTTAGGTGCGATTATATGCGTACAAAAAGGAACCGAACTGCTACGTAGAATGCCACCTACAGAGGGTAGAAATGGATATACAGTGAGTGGCGATGTTATCAATGCTAAATCAGGCGAGTGGATTCAATTTAGACCAGGTGATGGCACAGTTATCAGTGATGGTGATGAAAATTTGTTGCTTGCAGATATTTCTGGAATGCCGAAATTCAGAGATCAAAAAATGTGGGTTGACGATATTTTCATTTGCAAAGGTGTCAATGTTGGTAGCGGCAATGTTGATTATGATGGTTCTGTCTTGGTTAATGGTGACGTCACTGAAAAAATGCTAATCCACGCCACTGGTGATGTCACAGTCAATGGCTTTGTCGAGTCGGCCACTATCTATGCAGGCGGCGATATCATTATTACTGAAGGCGCCATGGGTAAAGTGAATGATAGCGCCACTGAATACAGTACTAGTTTAACGTCAAAAGGCAGTGTCCATGTGCAGCATGGGCAAGGATTAGACATTAATTGCAATGGCAATGTGACGGTTGGCAGACAACTAGCTTACAGCCGAATTAACTGCCGGGGGAAAGTCACAGTAGGTGCCATAGATAGGCCAAATGGAAATATTTTTGCCTGTACGATTAAATGCCAAGATGCAGTAACAGCCGGCACACTAGGAGCCGTTTCTGGCAGTAACTTGAGTGTCGATTTTAGTGATGGTTTTAATACTTTATTGGAACGTAAAGATACACTCGACGAACTTCTAAAGAAAATCAAACAAAATAACACTCGGCATTATGAGCGCATGAATATTATTAACTCTAAGTTCATTCCACAAGATATGCAGAGGCGAGTAGACGAAGCCAACCAGTTGTTTCAAAGTGAAACACAATTGCTGCAATGGCTTGAAAACAAAGCTAAGGAAATGCACAAGTCCAAAGATAAGTATCAAACTGACATTCAGCTCATTGCCAATAAACGAATTTACCCGGGTGTAGTAGTGAAGCTTAATAACCGCACTTGGCGAGCAGAAAGAGAATACGACCGTGCAAAAATTTGTTTCCATGGACATCAGTGGCATTTTGAGCCACTGATCTAGGTTCTTTTCAGTTTTATCTAGTGTTTCAATCTGTTTAACCAGAGTTCAGGTTAGTTAATAGACTAGATGTATCCCATCGACCTCCTCCCATTTTCTGTACATCGCCATAAAACTGATCAACTAATGCAGTTAACGGTAAGGTAGAGCCATTTCTCTTTGCTTCATTTAAAGCAATATTTAAGTCTTTGCGCATCCAATCAACGGCAAACCCAAAATCAAACTTACCTGCCAACATGGTCTCAAAACGATTTTCCATTTGCCAAGACTGAGCAGCACCTTTTGAAATTACATCGATGACTGCATGACAATCTAATCCTGCGTTTTCTCCAAAACTGAGCGCTTCGGCCAATCCTTGTACAGTGCCGGCAATACAAATTTGATTCATCATTTTAGCCAGTTGCCCACTTCCCACAGCACCGAGTAATTGACTGAATTTAGCATAACAACTGATAACAGGTTCAATACAGTTGTAGTCTGTTTGATGGCCACCTAACATCACTGTCAACTGACCATTTTCAGCACCGACTTGACCACCGGATACTGGCGCATCTAAAAACCCAACGCCCAACTTTGTACATAATACTGCCATCTCTCGCGCGACTTCTGCTGACGCTGTAGTATGATCAACTATAATATCTCCAGAATTCACGCCTGCTAATACTCCCTGTTCCCCCAACATTACAGAACGTAGGTCATCATCGTTGCCAACACATAATAAAATCACCTTGGCTTGTTTTGCCGCAAATTTAGGGCTGAGTGCCATGCTGCCAGAGAATTCATGCACCCAAGCCTCGGCTTTTTGTGTCGTGCGATTAAACACTGTGACTTCATGACCTGCTTTTTTACAGTGTCCTGCCATTGGGTAACCCATAACCCCTAATCCAACAAACGCGATTTTTTGTCCCAATTTACTATCCTTAATTTTAAGCGATTGACTTTAAATAGTTGAAACCCTACTAGATAATGACAATATACAGTTACACAATGTTATAAAGAGAATGATGATGTCAGATACCATATATCAGTTTGATGCCATATTAAATAATGGCGAAAATATAAATTTTGAAGATTATCGAGGCAAAGTTTTATTGATAGTGAACACTGCCAGTAAATGCGGTTTTACTCCGCAATATGATGGATTACAGAGTCTATACAAACAATTTAAAGCCCAAGGTTTAGAAGTACTTGGTTTTCCCTGTGATCAATTTGGTCACCAGGAGCCCGGAGCTGATGCAGAAATCCAAGAGTTTTGTAGTTTGAATTTCAATGTCAATTTTCCTTTATTTAAGAAGATTGAGGTGAATGGTTCAAACGCGGCCCCAGTCTACAAATATTTGAAAGAAGCGGCCCCCGGCGTCATGGGTAGCAAAAGTGTCAAGTGGAACTTCACTAAGTTTTTGGTGAATAAACAAGGCAAAGTCACTAAACGCTATGCCTCCACCACTAAACCTGCCGAGATGATTAAGGATATTGAAAAATTACTTGCTGAATAATTCAGCATCATTGTTTTTCTGGGCAATAATTAAAAAATATTTACCCATCCATAAATATGGCTCAGTCGAGCCATATTGGATTTCTAACTTCTTTAGCTGCTCATATTCGCTGCTTTGTTTCTCGGGCTGTTTTAAATAATCGTGAAAACAACGGATCCCCGCTTTTTGTATGATCTGAACCGGCAAGGTTTCAAGTTGAGATAAAATAATTTTTGGTTTTTGTGGATTCTTAGGGCTTAAGCGCACAATATTTTTGGTCAACATTCCTTGTTCAACATAGTCAAAATTACCGTACAACATGTTGCCAAACAATTGCGCATCATAATTAAAAAAGCTAAGGGAGAGGTGCCCTCCTGGTTTCACTAAACCCACCAGTTTACGTATTACTTCGAGAGGATTTTGTAGCCACTCTAAAACGGCATGACAGACCACCAGATCATATTGTTTTTTATGGCTTAAGGATAAGATATCCGTATGTTGGATATCCAGATTGACATTTTCGCCTAACTTTTGTTTTGCTAAAGACAACACCTCTGAAGACATATCAGATAGCGTAACCTTGTGTCCCAAATCAAGCATCACTGCCGTCATGACCCCAGTACCACCTCCTGCATCCAAAACATCTAACGACAGACCCTCTAGAGAGGTGTAATCGTGCAGATGATGTACTAATAATTCATGACGTAATCGCCCTTTTGTCGAGCCATAAATATTTTTCTCAAATTTATCAGCAAACTTATCAAAACTTTGATCTTGCTTTTTATTTTCCATTTATAAAATATACCTCAAGCGGGATTATCGATGTCAACAAATACAACCTCAATGGCCAATTCTTGTTGAATATATTCTCCCAATGCTTTCACACCATAACGTTCGGTTGCATGATGCCCAGCGGCATAAAAATGAATATTCATTTCTCGCGCCGTGTGGATGGTTTGTTCTGAAACCTCACCAGTGATGTATGCATCGACTCCTTGTTCTGCAGCCAATTCGATGTAACCTTGTCCCCCACCCGTACACCAAGCAATCGTTTCAATTTTGCTTTTTTTCGCAGGCTCGTGTAAGGGTGATTTAGCTAGCCTAGTATGTAATAATCGAGTCAATTCAGTTGCACTAATGCCCCCTTCAAATCTACCTTGCATGACCACACATTGCGGGTTGTTTACTTCTATTGGCGATACATCCACAATACCCAATAATTTAGCCAATTGAGCGTTATTTCCAAGTGTAGGGTGAATATCTAACGGCAAATGGTAGGCATAGAGATTGATGTCATGCTGCAATAAAGACTGTATTCGTTTTCTTTTCATGCCAGTAATACAAGGTGACTCACCTTTCCAAAAGTATCCATGATGCACCAAAATAGCGTCTGCATTGATTGCAATGGCATGATCGATTAAAGCCTGAGACGCAGTCACACCTGTGACTACCTTAGTCAGCTCTTTTTTGCCTTCCACCTGCAAACCATTTGGACAATAATCTTTTACCTTTTCGGGCCTTAATAACGAGTTAAGTAATTGTAATAATTGACTATTTAATACTGGCATCGATTTTCCTCAACAACACTAGAGCAGGTACTAGTGATTAATAACATAGAACTAACTTTGCAAAATTAGACATTATAATTAAAAAAAGGTATAAAACCCGCCCCTATTCTGAAAATAAACATATTAAAGGCAAAGACCTGATTATGAGTAAATTGGATAAAGATCAAGTAATAGCGGCTTTTACCGAAGCTTACACTGCAGCAAATGGTAAAGCCCCCACAATCGAAGCTAAAGGTGGCTGGTATAGTGTTGACGGTGGCAAAAATATGCGTTTGGCAGATTTAGAAGCGATGCACGCTGAACTAGGTTCGTCAGCACCGCCTAAAAAAACCAAAGCGGCTGCTGAGAAACCTAAAAAGGTCGCAGAGAATAAACCTGCAGCTGAGAAAAAGGTGACTAAAGCCGCGACTCCAAAGAAAACCACAAAGAAAGCTAATAAATCAGACTTTTCAGTCAAAGCATTTTGGGCTGAGAAAATTTTAAAACAAAGTGCAGATTCTAAACTCCCCCGATAAGCTTCAACATAAAATAAGCCTCATGATGACTATACCCGTCTCCCTTGAAGCTGCAGCTTTGTTGGCTGCTCTCACTCACCCCAATCACTTAGTAAGTCTAAGCTCATGGGGCTGAGTTCCTTTGCCGCCTAGCTGCAACTCCAATGGCTTTGGGTATATAAGTCATGAGGCTTTTTTGTAGCGCCTTATCTAACGCTGCTTTTATTCGAAATGCCGTTCTCTTTTTGTTTCATAGCCATGCCAAGTCGCATAACCACATAGTTGGTTGTTACATCACTAAGTGTTTATTCGATTAATAAATGACTGGGTGCCAATGGATAGATGTGGCGAATCGTTCAGCTATTTTTTGGTTTAATTCAGAAAATCGGGTAAGTGGGATATCTTCACCAGAGATACAGTGCCACACAAATTTGTGACAATTATTTTTGATGACATCATATTCTGAATAACTAAAAAGCTGAGAGATGGCTCTATCTGCAGCATCTGCTTGGATCAACGGAGTATTATTATTGTCACATGCGATATAAATATAATCACCGCTGCGTTCTTGTAAAAATCTATTTGGGGAGACACCTCGAATTAGACCGTTGCCTTTTAATTCTAAAATATTGCCATCTACCCATATACCTGTGTGCTCAAAAACACCATAAACGCCACAAGTTACAATGGCTCCATTGACTGGCTCCACCTCTATTACTGAATCTCCCGGCAAACCATTCACTGACTCTTCTAAGCGTTTATCATTCGAATATTTAGCACCAGCCAAGATCGCTATGGCACTAGCACCAAGCCACAATAAAGGAGCAGGCATTTGTTTTCCCTCAGTAATACACTTGGCACTAGCTAAGTTGAAAAGCGGCCAGAAATCAAATTAGGGATGTAATGGAATGTAACAGTGTGCGTTAACAGCCAGGCAATTTTGAGTTTTTATATAGCATAGCTAATTAAACACTTAACAGCCTGACCCTTGTTAGTTTAATCTGTCGTCCTACGCAGGAAAAGAATCACATCAATGAAAAAAATTTATAAATCAAACAAATTAGAAAACGTCTGTTATGAGATACGTGGGCCTATTCTGACCGAAGCCAAAAAAATGGAAGATGAAGGGCATCGAATACTAAAACTTAATATTGGCAACCCTGCCCCATTTGGCTTTGAAGCCCCCGACGATATATTAAAAGATGTGATCCATAATTTACCAAATTCCCAAGGTTACTCTGAGTCCAATGGTATTTATTCAGCACGGGTGGCGGTGATGCAATATTATCAACAGCAAAACGTTAAAAACGTCAAAGTAGAAGATGTATTTATTGGTAATGGTGTAAGTGAACTCATTGTGATGGCCATGCAAGGGCTGGTAAATAACGATGATGAAGTATTGATCCCAGCACCTGACTACCCCTTATGGACAGCTGCTGTGAGCCTTGCATCTGGTGTGCCGGTACATTATTGCTGTGACGAAACTAATGGTTGGCAACCTGATATTCAAGATATCCGCAGCAAAATCACTGACAAAACCAAAGCGATGGTATTAATTAATCCGAATAATCCTACTGGCGCAGTATATAGCCCAGAACTATTGCAACAAGTCATTGAATTGGCGCGTGAATTTTCATTGGTAGTCATAAGCGATGAAAT
>Ga0316209_1002639_pt1 | contig 13992 bp, 11 predicted proteins | sample 6monopyrite_MG_FD_204945 | JGI IMG/M metagenome (GOLD analysis project Ga0316209, IMG submission 204945) | Microbial mat bacterial communities from mineral coupon in-situ incubated in ocean water Damariscotta River, Maine, United States -... | ecosystem: Environmental > Aquatic > Marine >...
GCATCATATGTTGTTGCACCCCGAGACATAGCCAAAAAAGGCTCCCGCAATGTCGTTCCCACAATGGCCTGAAAAATCAACCAAAACGAAAATATTTTAAAAGTATGTCCGACAAGATTTGATATGCCATAAACATCGACATAAAAAGTGAAGGCCAGCTCTGCACACATAGTTAAAACAATAGCAGCAACTAACGTATAAAGAATCTTTTGCTCCAGATACTCACGTGTCCTGTATAAGTAAAAAATCGCAAGGGCAAGTAAAAAAATAATCGCATACTCACTATAAATTTTAAACGTTGTCAGGCCTTTCCCCGGAATAAAACCTTCGGGGAAAAAACCACTATAGACAAGCAGCGTGAGACCACTTGCTATAAAACCAAAAAATATAAAAGTTTGAGTACGTTTAAGTACGTGGGACAAAAACCAGGGCGCAACCAGTAACAATATGGCTTCTAAATAACGCGTACCAACCCAAAACTGCACAGCTGTATTCGCCCCAGAAATTGCGATTATATCCATCCCCTCATAGCTAAGAGCATGTAATAAATCTAATAAACCAACCCAAAAATAACCCACACCTATAAACATTAAATAGTTATTACGCGTAAAGGGATACATATTCCACGCAACAACACAGGTTAAAATGGCTATCGTAATAGCAAAAAATTCAGCTAAAAGGTGGAATAATAAAAAATTATAGAAACTTATAAAAATAAGTACTGTAGATAATATTAAAGGGACACCCAAAACCGAAAAATAAGTACCTTTATTCGCGAAAGTTGCTTTATTTAAAACAGACATCTTTGCTTATTCCTGAATAATAATGCGTCTTAATATTTGAGGCGGCAGCTCTGTTTAACTATAGCTCTTTCTCGCATTTTTAATAGAGATTAGTCGGTTTTCATCGCCTCTAAATCCAGTTTTGGGGTTTAAGGTAACGCTCATACAGCTTCGCTTCATCTGTTCCGCTCTCAGGTTTCCAGTTGTACCGAAATTTCACCAGTGGCGGTAGCGACATTAGAATAGATTCTGTACGCCCACCGGTTTGTAAACCAAACAAGGTGCCGCGATCGTAGACTAAATTAAACTCAACATACCGACCGCGACGGTATAGTTGAAAATCGCGCTCTCGCTCACCATATTCTGTATCTTTTCGTTTATTCACTATAGGGAGATATGCTGGGAGATAGTGATCGCCCACACTTTGCATAAAGGCAAAACTTTGTTCAAAGCCACCCTCATTTAAATCATCAAAAAATAACCCGCCAACACCCCGTGTTTCATCCCGGTGTTTTAAATAAAAATAGTCATCACACCACTTTTTATATTTTGGGTAGGCCTCTTCACCAAAGGGCGCGCATGCCTTTTTTGATTCGGTATGCCAATGCACAACATCTTCTTCTATCGGATAATAAGGGGTCAAATCAAAACCACCACCAAACCACCAAACCGGATCTTCACCCTCTTTTTCTGCAATAAAAAAGCGTACATTGGCATGTGATGTTGGTACATGTGGATTTTTAGGGTGGATAACTAATGACACCCCCATCGCCTGAAAACTTCGCCCCGCTAACTCAGGCCGGTGCGCCGTTGCAGAACCCGGCATTTCTGGGCCAAAGACGTGAGAAAAGTTTATTCCAGCGCTTTCAAAAACAGTGCCGCCGTCCATCACGCGAGTACGACCGCCACCGGATAAATGTTCACCCTGTTCACGTTCCCAATCGTCATGAACAAATTTACCGGCACCATCCTCTTCTTCTAATGCCTGACAAATAGAGTCCTGTAGTCCTAATAAATAGTTTTTTACTGCTTCTATATCTGGAGCGTTCATTTTTCTTCCAATTTTATTTTGGCCACCAAGGTCACTAAGAAAAATCATTAAAAATCAAGCGCGGAGTTCACGGGGAGGAAGATAATGAATTTTATTTAAACCTGTCATATTAAAACGAAAGGTTTTCCTTTGCACTCTTTACGTCTCCGCGCCCTTTGCATTGAAATCTTTTGATTTTTCTTGATGTACTTCGTGGTTTATCTTTATTCTCGTATTATTTTATCAGTTATTGCATCACGAATTTCACTAGGCTGAGCATTAATATCTGTTTCACCTTCAACGATAAAATTAATTTTATCAGCAAAAATGTGTTTAACCTGTTCGGCTGTTCGGGCGGCTTCTTGCTGTGAGATATTTGCGCTGGTGGAAACAATTGCGCCACCAAACTGTTCACATATTTCTTTCACAATAGGATGATGGCTAACCCTTACTGCAAGCGAGTCAAACTGCCCTTTAAGATATTCTGATGTTTCTTTTTTTGCCGGCACAAGCCACGTTAATGCAGATGTTTGATTTTTCCAGCTTGATAATAATTTTTTTTCAACCTCTTTTTCTAACGGTTGAATATAATCTTTAATCTGTGCAAAACTTGCAGCAACCAGAATTAAGCCTTTTTCTTTTTCTCGCTGTTTAAGTGAGAGAATTTTTTTTACCGCAGATACGTTTTTCGGATCACAACCCAGGCCATAAACCGCTTCTGTTGGGTACGCAATAACTCCGCCCTGGTGTAAAACAGCAACCGCACGATCAATCTGATGTTTCAGCTTCTTCACTCTCTTCCACTGCTTCAGTGAAACCGCATTCTTTTTGTGGGCAGACTTTTTCTGTTCCACGACGCTTTGTGGTTTTAATGGTTAACATTGGCCAGCCACAGTCAGGGCACTTTTCATTTACAGGCTCATTCCAAACCGCATATGTACAATCAGGATAATGTTCACAAGAATAAAATATTTTACCTTTGCGTGATTTGCGCTTAAGCATGGTTCCTTTGTGACACTCAGGGCACTCGACACCCATATCCTGCGGCTTTTCTAATGGCTCAATATGCTTACATTCAGGGTAATTGCTGCAGCCAATAAATTTACCATAACGACCATGGCGAATGATTAAGTCAGACTCACACTCCGGACATTTTCGATCTTCAATGACTTCGGGCTCTGAATCCGCGTCTTCATTAACATTACGCGTGTAATCACAATCCGGATAATCATTACAACCGATAAAACGACCGCGACGACCTAAGCGAATCGCCATACCGCCGCCACACTTCGGGCATTTTTCATCTATTTGTTCATGGGTGACGTCTTTACGATCAACCGAAGCTTCTTTATCAACAACCAGATCCTTAAAGGGTTGCCAAAACTCCCGCATCATCGGCACCCATTTTTCTTCACCCCGGGAAATCGCATCAAGATGATCTTCCATCTTCGCAGTAAAATCGTAATCAACATACTGGGTAAAATGTTCTGTTAAAAATTTCGCCACAATACGACCAACATCCGTTGGTATAAAACGCTTCTTATCCATTTCAACATATTCGCGAGACTGTAAAGTTGAAATTATCGAGGCATAGGTTGATGGTCGGCCAATACCAAACTCTTCTAAGGCCTTAACCAAACTTGCTTCAGAAAAACGTGGCGGTGGTTCAGTGAAATGTTGCTCGGGTAAAATTTTAATTAATTTAATTTTATCGCCCTCTGCCATTGGTGGCAGCAAACGATCTTTATCATCTGCGGGCGCTTTGGAGTCATCAACGCTTTCTAAATAAACCGCCATAAAGCCTGGTTTAACTAAAGTCGAACCATTTGCGCGAAAAACATTACCTTCGCCCGCCGACATATCAACCGCAACGGTATCTAACGTCGCGTGGATCATTTGACAAGCGACGGTTCGTTTCCAAATTAAATCGTATAAACGAAATTGATCTTTCGTTAAAAATTTTTTAATTTTTTTAGGCTCATGATAAACCGAAGTAGGGCGCACCGCTTCATGCGCTTCTTGCGCATTCTTTGCCTTCGTTTTATAAATACGAGGCTGGTCTGGCAAATTTTCTTTGCCAAACGTGTCTAATATATAGGCGCGAATATCATCCAGGGCATCTTGCGCCAGGTTAACCGAATCCGTACGCATATAAGTAATTAAACCAACAGTTTCACCATCAAGATCGATACCTTCATATAGCTGTTGCGCGATACTCATTGTTTTGCGTGCGGTAAAACCTAATTTACGGGATGCTTCTTGTTGAATCGTTGACGTTGTAAAAGGCGCGGTCGGATTACGCTTGCGCTTTTTCTTTTCAATTTTTTCGACAATTAAACTACAGCCTTTCGTGTTCTTGGTACAACCAGCACCTTTGTTTAAAACTTTTTCTGCTGCTTGTGCTTTCTCTTCTGAATTAATTGTAAACTGGCTGATTTTTTTATTTTCCAGCGTTGTTAGCTTTGCGCTAAAAATTTGCTTATCGCTTTCAAGTTCTGACTCTATAGTCCAGTATTCTTTTGGTTTAAATTTCTCAATTTCAAGTTCGCGCTCAACAATTAAACGAAGCGCAGGGGATTGAACGCGACCTGCAGATAAACCACGACGAATTTTTTTCCAAAGAAGAGGGGAGAGATTAAAGCCCACTAAATAATCCAAACCACGACGTGCTAACTGCGCGTCGATCATATCTTGTGAAAGTTCACGGGGATCGTTTATTGCAGCATTAACAGCATTTTTTGTTACTTCATTAAAAGCAACGCGCCCTATTGTTTTATTTTTCAATAAACCACGTTCTTTTAAAATTTCATATAAATGCCAGGCAATGGCCTCGCCTTCGCGATCCGGATCTGACGCGAGATATAAGTTGTCAGCCTTTTTTAACGCCTTAGCAATAGCATCAACGTGTTTTTGATTTTTTTCTATGAGCTGGAATTTCATTCCAAAATCATTTGCAGGATCAACCGCACCTTCTTTTGGTAATAAATCCCGAACATGGCCATACGACGCTAAGACTTCAAAACCTTTGCCTAAGTATTTTTTTATTGTCTTGGCTTTAGCCGGTGACTCTACGATGACTAAACTTTTTGCCATAACTTTTAAACCATGTCATAAAAGGAAATGCCCGCATAAAGCGGGCACCGTATTATATTATTGTATTTTAAAGCTGCTCAATGAAACACGCCGGGCATTTCATCGAAGACCAGGTCTTCCATCCAGGCATATGCCGCTTCACGGCCAGGTTGATTAAATAACACCATCAACACAACCCACTTAAGCTGTTCAAGATCAATTTCTTCTGACTCTAGCGCCATAACACGATCAATCACCATCTCACGCGTGTTGTGATCCAGCACACCGGTTTGTTCCAGGAACATTAAAAAGCCACGACTATCTAAATCGAGTTTTTCTGTTTCTTCATCGGTATAAAAACGAATAGATTTAGCACTGAACGCAAGAGGCTCTGCCCCATCCTGTAAACCTGCCAAGCCTTCAAGCCATAAAAAAGCTTTACTGATTTCCGCTTTGTGAAAACCGGCTTGCTCTAACTCAGTTCGAAGTGACTCTTCATCTGTATCAAACTCAATTTCGTCGTTCATGTAGTTTTCAAACAGATACATCAACACTTCGAGTATATTTTCTTTCATTTTACTTCCTCTTGCCTACCCTGACAGTAGTAACCACCAGATAATGCTGTAACGTAACCTTGCAATTCCAGTACCAGTAGCATGGAGCAAACCGCATCCGCAGTCAATCCACTTCTTTCAACCACCTTGTCCACGGATGTGGGCTCAAAGTCGATGCACTGCAAAACCTGTTTATACTCATCATCGACCCCGGGCGCTGAATTTAGTTCGGTTTGGCTCTTTTCTTCAGACGACGCTTCCGGTGATGCCAACATGCTGGAAAAGGCACCCAGTTCTTCTAAAATATGCGCCGCGGTTTCAACTAATTTTGCACCTTCGCGAATTAGCGTATGGCAGCCTTTTGCTAACGCATGATGTATAGAGCCAGGAACAGCGAAAACCTCTCGCCCTTGCTCACTCGCTAAGCGTGCGGTTATCAGTGACCCGCTCTGTAATGCGGCCTCAACCACCAAAACCCCCATACTTAAACCACTAATTATTCGATTACGACGTGGAAAATTACCCGGTAGTGGGGGGGTTCCCGGCGAATATTCTGACACCAAAAGGCCATTTTCAGCGATTTTATGTGCTATTTCACGGTTTTTAGCCGGATATACACGATCTAAACCCGTCCCTGTGACCGCCACTGTATAACCGCTACCTTTAAACGCACTGTTTGCCATGCTCGCAAGCGCACCTTCATGTGCCGCCGCATCAATCCCCATCGCCATACCACTAGTCACCGTTATACCCATGCTGGCTAAATAAGCCGCAAAATTATGCGCTGTTTCAATACCTGCATGGGTTGGGTTGCGGCTACCGACAATCGCAACCTGCGGTAACTTTAATATCTCAGGCTGACCTAAAGTGTACAAAACCGGCGGGGCATCAGGAATATTTTTTAATAAAGGAGGATAACGTTCATCAGCCAACGTAATAATGTTGGCGTTTTCTTGCTCAGCCCACGCCAAATCAGCATCAACCTTGTCCCAGTCTGGCACGGCTAGCTGCTCAATAAGTTTTTCCGATAAACCTGCTTCTCGCCAACCAGAGCGCCCCGCTGCAAAAATGTCAGCCGGCGTATTAAAAAGCGCTAAAAGAGAATGAATACGAACTGGCCCAAGCGTATTAACGTGAGTAAGTGCTAACCAATGTCGTAAAGAATGTTCTGTTTCTGTCATTTAATCTGTCCTCACCAAGTCCGTTTGGTCAGGTAAGTGTACCACTAATTCAGCACTAAAAATTAATTGTATATAATGGTGGTGGGATGAATTCGACCGTGGAACTGAAAACGTATATTCAGCAATATCTAAGTATGACGATGCTTATTTCCTCCCCTTTTAAGGGGAGGGCTAGGGTGGGGTGGCTTTTAATTCTTCCCTCCCCCTGACCCCCTCCCGAAATGGGAGGGGGAACAAATTAAAAACCTTAAAGTAAGCGGCCTTAACGATATAATGTCTCGTTATTCACTTTAGGGATTCTGGAAGTGATCGTTAATATGCATTGACCGATACGCTTCCATCACCAAAGCATAACTCATGTTTTTATAGGTCTTAAACACCATCATAATACCCGCACGTTCATCAGGTAACTCTACGTTATTGAACAAGAAAAAGCGTTGTGAATCATCAACCACGTTTCCTTTTGCCATAATCGCAAGCACATGTCCTGGCGCCAAACCATCGTCTTCGCCACGGTTTAAAGCAACCACCATGTATTGACCAATCTGCGATACCCCGTTAAAAACAGACATTATCTGTCCATTCACTTTTTCTGCTGGTACGCGCGGCGTGAACTGGAAAACTTGATCACGTTCTTCGCCGGGTATTAAAACATCATTGTTTAATACTTCACGAAGTGCTTTTGTTATAAGAAACGTTGAAGGTTTATCTTCATCACTTTCAGCTTTCACTAAACGTGCATCTGCAAGATAAATCGCTTCGTAGCCTAATACTTCTCCTGATTCCGGATCAATATATTCTTTTCCCGGGCGAACGACATTGTAGCTACCTATCGGGTTGGTAAGGTTACGTACATAAATTTTATTTCCTGTGCTACTGATCAAGTGTTCTTCATAACTAGAAACGATATACGGTGCTTGCTCCAACTGCTCTTCTGTCACCACTCGCGGACGATCTAAAAATGAGCGAATTTCACTCATCGGAATCGTTGAAATAGACTTAGATATATTACTTGAACGCGAACGGGGAGAAAGCTTCACCACTTTTAAGCCCGGTTTCACCGGCGGCTTAGCGGCTTTTTTCTCCGCACCTTCTGGTTGCAGGCCGTCCCGACCATCTAAAGTTATGTACGGCTTGCCGTCGATGATATACATCACAATGACGTCACCGGGATATATTAAGTGGGGATTACGGATGGCTGGATTAATGTGCCAAACGGATGGCCATAACCAGGGATCTTTCAAAAATTTCTTGGAAATGCCCCAAAGTGTATCGCCGGCAACCACAATATGGCGCTCAGGATAGTCGGGCACGAATAAAGGCGCATCATCAGGTTGATCTTCAATAGCGGCAATATCTGGTGCCTCTTCGACCTCCATTACGGCAGGAGACTTCTGAATAACCGGATGGGTCGGACCACCACAGCCCCCCAGGCTAAAAGCAATAAGCGCAGGCAATATCAATGGCGAAAGTCTCAACCCAATCAATTTATTATTCATATGCTTCCTTAATAAGCCAATAGCGAGATAGAACCCAAAACAGGGGTTGAAACGTCTCTATTACACCACAAAATAGTCTAAAATATAGATGGTTACATTATTTTTCAGTAGCTTCTTATCTATTAGTATCATGATGTTAGCAGCTTTTTCTAAAAACGTACTAGAAAAACATGTGATAAAGTTAATGAAAATAGGAACTGGTGTAAAACACCGCTACAAAATATAATGAACCCAACCACCCCTCAATAAACTTAAATATAGAACATTATGGCTATTTTAAATATTTTACACTTTCCTGATGAGCGTTTACGTACCATAGCGAAACCGGTTGCAAAAGTAACTGACAAGCACCGTACTCTCATCAACAATATGCTGGAAACCATGTACGACGCGCCCGGCATTGGTCTCGCAGCCACCCAAATTAATGTCCACGAGCGCATATTGGTTGTCGACATATCTGAAGAGAAAAACCAACCAGTTGTTCTTATAAACCCCGAAATTCTGGAAAAAGACGGCGATCAAGAATTTGATGAAGGCTGTTTGTCTGTCCCAGGAATTTATGAAACCGTCCACCGCGCAGAGAGTATACGCATCTCCGCACTGAACAAAGAGGGCGAAAGCTTTGAGATGAGCGCCCACGGCTTGCTCGCCGTTTGCATACAACATGAAATGGATCATTTAGAGGGCAAACTGTTCGTTGATTATTTATCGCAGTTAAAAAAACAGCGTATTCGCAAAAAACTCGAAAAACAGCAAAAAAATGCAATGTAAGCCTTTTGTCCGGGCCAAACTAATCTTATAGCGAAACCAATAAATGCCATCTCTTCGAATTATTTTTGCTGGAACACCCGATTTTGCTGCCAGCGCGCTCTCTGCGCTGATTAAATCTGAGCATAAGGTTGTTGCTGTCTACACCCAACCGGATCGTCCTGCGGGAAGAGGGCGAAAGTTGCGCGCCAGCCCGGTAAAAGAACTTGCCATTGAAAACAGTCTTCCGGTTTTACAGCCAGAGAACCTAAAGGATACCGGTGCACAAGACACGCTGCGGCATTTTAATGCCGATGTCATGGTCGTCGCTGCTTATGGTTTACTTTTACCACAAGCCGTTTTAGATATGCCTCGCTATGGCTGTTTAAATATTCATGCTTCTTTATTACCTCGTTGGCGAGGCGCTGCGCCAATCCAGCGTGCCATTGCGGCAGGCGACAAAGAGTCTGGCATCACTATTATGCAAATGAATGCCGGCTTAGATACCGGCGATATTTTACAACTCAACTCAACCCCTATTTCAGATAAAGATAATGGCGGTGACTTACATGACCGTCTTGCAAAAATGGGGGCTTCAGCAATATTAGAAGTGCTCGATAAACTAGATAAGAATCATTTAAATCCAGCAGAACAAGATGATTCTCTTGCCACCTATGCGCATAAACTTGATAAGAAGGAGGCGATTATAGACTGGCAAAATACAGCAACCGACATTGAACGTCTTATCCGTGCCTTTAACCCCTGGCCGGTAGCCTTTACTTATCTTAACGATAAACCTTTACGCATTTTTCAAGCCGCTATTCTTACTGAGGAATCCGATCAAGAAACGGGAACGGTTATTGCCTGCGATAAAAAAGGGATTAATATTAGCTGTGGAGAAGGGGTGTTACGCATACTTAAACTTCAACCTTCCGGCAGCAAAGCCATGGGTGTTACCGCCTTTATGAACGGTCATGCCAAACAACTTCCCGTCGGCACACTATTAAAGAATACGTTGCTATTGAGTTCACCTACAGAATGAATAGTCGGCTTGCGGTTGTTAAAATCTTATTACAAGTCACACAACATGGTAACAACCTTCCCGACGCTATTACTAAATACGCAGATAAAATTGAAGAAAAAGATCGACCTTTTATTCAGGCCATGTGCTATGGCGTCATTCGTTTATTACCTCGTTTAGAATATATCGCCGATCAATTAATCAGCAAACCCCTTAAAACAAAGGACTATGATGTAGTCCTGTTAGTTCTCACCGGACTTTATCAATTAATAGAAATGCGCACGCCAGATCATGCTGCTGTTTCTGAAACGGTTAAAGTCACTAAAGGCTTAAAAAAACCCTGGGCGAAAAACCTTGTTAATGCTGTATTGAGAAACTACCAGCGTCAGGCAGAAACATTAACCGGGCAAATTAAAAACAATGAAGTTGCAGAGTTTGCACACCCGCAGTGGTGGCTAAATGTTATTAAAAAAAACTGGCAAGAAAACAAAATCTGGCAACAAATTCTGCTCGCTAATAATCAAAACCCACCAATGACTTTGCGCATAAACACGGCTCATATAAAACGCGAAGATTATATTAAGTTACTCAAACAAAATGATATTGCAGCAACGCCGGGTAAACATTCACCTTATGCTGTTTATCTAGAAAAACCCGTTCCGGTTATTGCTTTACCTTTATTCACTGAGGGTAAAGTCTCTGTACAAGATGAAGCTGCACAACTGGCTGCAATTTTACTGGCTCCACAAAAAGGAGAGCGAATTCTGGATGCCTGCGCGGCTCCCGGCGGCAAAACCATTCACCTGCTTGAGCGCGAGAATAGCATTGAGCTTCTTGCCTTAGATATAGAAGAAAGCCGTTTAAAGAAAATACAGGAAAATTTAGACCGTACCCAACTAAAAGCACAGCTTCTGACAGCAAATGCCTTTAATCCCGATTCATGGTGGGATAAAAAGCCTTTTGATCGCATCTTGCTCGATGCACCTTGTAGTGCCAGTGGCGTGATTCGTCGTCATCCTGATATAAAATATCTGCGACAACAAGATGACCTCTCAAAATTAACTCAAGATCAAGCCCAAATCCTTAACGCCCTATGGCCTCTGTTGAAGTCTGGAGGTATGCTGTTATATGCAACATGCTCGGTTTTAGCCGAAGAAAACTCTTTACAAATAAACGCTTTTCTTCAGCAACATAACGATGCCAAACTTCAGCCTATTAATTCGGCTTGGGGGCACCAACAAATTGCTGGCACACAAATTTTACCCGGCGATAGCGGGCAAGATGGAAAAAATGGAATGGACGGTTTTTTTTATGCGCTTATACAAAAGCAATAAGCAAAATAGAATTTTATTTGCTGCTTTATTGTGCGCGTTAATGAGCTATACCTTATCCAATAACGTCTTTGCTGAAGGCTTTCGCATTCTGGCCGCAGAAACGAAATTAAAAGATCAGGTTTATCAGCTTGACGCTAATTTAGACCTGAATTTTTCAGATGATGCGCTTGAGGCCTTACGCAGCGGCGTTCCTCTCATTGTATTAGTCAATATCGAAGTTTTAAAAGATAGAAACTGGTGGTGGGATAAAACCATTGCCGAGCTTGAGCAAGGCTATTTGCTGCTGTATCACGCACTATCCGAGAAATATATTATCCATAACCTAAATAGTGGTGCACAACACAATTATACTAGCCTTAATGCTGCTCTCTTTTCTTTGAGTAATATTCGCGAATTTCCTTTAATTGATAAAAACTTACTACAAGATGAAGACTATTATGCACGTCTTCGAGCTTATCTTGACATCGAGTCTCTACCTGCGCCCATGCGTCCTATTGCATATATTTCATCACAGTGGCAACTTGCAAGTGACTGGTTCGAATGGCCATTAAAACCTTAATAAAACGCCTCTTCTCTGGTAACACACCCATTGCGATTGTTGTCGTGCTGCTATTGAGCTCACTCTATTTAATGAGTATCGCAACACACAATTCATTATTGTTTGGCCGCTTATATTCTATTCTTCTTGGTATTAATTTATTGGCCACCGTATTATTGGTTGGCCTCATTGCTAAAAGCGTCTGGCTACTGATACAACAATATCGCCAGGGGAAAACAGGATCACGTTTAACTACCCGGCTTGTTGTTATGTTTGTCATTCTTTCTGTAACACCCGTTTCGGTCGTTTATTATTTCTCTTTAGATTTTTTACAGCGCGGCATCGATAGCTGGTTTGATGTCCGTGTTGAAAAGGCATTAACCGATGCGCTTGAACTCAGTAAAAAATCTTTGGGTGTGCGCACACGTGAATTACTAAGACAAACCCGTCTTATGACACCCCGCATTAATGCGATTTCTAATGAGCTTGCAACGCTTACCTTAAACGAGCTGCGCATAGAAAGCGGCGCAAATGAATTAACCTTATTCACAAATAATGGGCAAATTATTGCGTCAAGCATAAGTGAAACGACACGCCTGTTACCACAACATTTAGAAGACAGCACTTTACAGCGCTTACGGCAGGGACAGGATGATTTTGGTTTGGTCCCCATCCCGGAAATTGGCTTACACATTCGTATTGCCATTAATATGGCAAGCTCGGATCCCGCGTTAGGCGATCGCATCCTGCAATTACTTTACCCCATTACACCCCGCATTAATGAATTAGCAGAAAACGTACAACAGGCTTTTAGTGCCGTTCGATCTTTAACAATCTTACGTTTACCCCTTAAATATAGCTTTATATTAACCTTATCACTTATTTTGTTGCTCAGTATTCTAACCTCCATCTGGGCAGCATTTTTTGCCGCCCGGCGCATGGTTGCACCAATATCTGATCTAGTGGAGGGCACACGTGCAGTTGCCGCAGGTAACTATGAAAAACGCTTACCTTTACCCGGCAAAGATGAACTCGGTTTTTTGGTTCGTTCATTTAACGAAATGACTCAAAAAATTGCAATGGCGCAAGAAAGCGCCCGCATTAGCCAACAACAGGCCGAAGCACAACATAGCTATCTTGAAACAGTTTTGAGCAACCTCTCTTCAGGTGTCATTACTCTTGATACAAATGGTTTCTTACAAACAACAAACCTTGCAGCAAATCAAATTCTCAATGCAGCATTGACGCCTTTTATTGGTCATTTTCTTGATGATGCCGCCGCCGAGAACCCGCACCTACAAAATTTTATCGATGCTATTTTTCCTCATGTCGATGCTAAAGAATCACAATGGCAAGAAGAGGTTTCCCTTTTCACCGGCGGCGGCCGCAAGATCCTCATTTGTCGCGGCACCATGCTTTCCGTTTCGCCAAATAATGAAGGTTCTGAAAGCGGACACATTATCGTATTTGATGATGTAACCGAATTAGTTAAGGCACAACGTAGTTCAGCCTGGGGGGAAGTTGCACGTCGACTTGCCCATGAAATCAAAAATCCTTTAACACCTATTCAGCTCTCTGCAGAGCGTATTCGTCGCAAATATCTCGATAAAATGGATGCGAGCGACGCCGACATTCTTGATCGCTCAACCCATACCATTGTGCAACAGGTTGAAACGCTCAAAGAGATGGTAAAAGCCTTTTCAGATTATGCACGCATGCCAGCGTTAAATTTAGACACCATTGACCTAAACAGCATTATTAATGAAGTGCTGGATTTATACCTTTCTTCTACCAACGACACCCTATACTCCGTTACACTGGACCCAAGCAATCCGATTATCGAAGCAGATATTGGACGTTTGCGCCAATTACTGCATAATCTTATTAAAAACGCATTAGAAGCAAACCAGGAAAACCATACGCAGTCACAACCGGGCTTAAAAGAAGAAAAAGTGTATATCACAACGCGCTGTGCTGAAGAACACGCATGTCGCTATGTTGAATTAAAGATTACTGACACTGGCCCAGGTATAGCCGATGAAATGTTTGATCAGTTATTTGAGCCTTATGTCACAACCAAACCTAAGGGTAGCGGCTTAGGCTTAGCGATAGTAAAGAAAATTGTAGAAGAGCATGGCGGAATGATATTTGCTGAAAATGCTGAAAAGGGCGGAGCAAGTATTATAATAAGATTGCCGGTAAAAAAATTAGCAAATCTTAATTCAGAATCGGAA
>Ga0316209_1002640_pt1 | contig 13992 bp, 10 predicted proteins | sample 6monopyrite_MG_FD_204945 | JGI IMG/M metagenome (GOLD analysis project Ga0316209, IMG submission 204945) | Microbial mat bacterial communities from mineral coupon in-situ incubated in ocean water Damariscotta River, Maine, United States -... | ecosystem: Environmental > Aquatic > Marine >...
CCAAACGCCAACGAGACCTGGGGCCAATAAAAAAGGAACAAAAACAGGATAACATCAATACCACACCAACCCCAACATTTTAACAGCCCAGGATGACCGTATTACTGGTAATCAGACACAACCTGAGTGCGTGTACTGTATGTGCAGGGTGCTGGGCGATTGAAATTACTGCCGTAGCTTTCAAGCATCTCATTTATAGATTGTCCAGGTTAGGCTCTTGTTAACGAAATGCTGCGTAAAAGTGGCAGGATTTTTTTGATGAATCGTAGGTTAGGCTTTCCAGCCTGAGAAGAATTGCACTGATCTTTCAATGAATAAAACAGCGATCACTGGTCAATCAGAGAGTAAATCTCATGGATACCACATTCGTCAGACTGGAAAGCCTAACCTACTTTTTTGGTTCCGGCTGCGCCGGGTTAGGGTATAGCCAAAGGCAAACGCTTGACCTGATTTTCTGTAGTGGGAGGCGACATGTGTATGCGTCCCCGTGATTTTGGTCGCCCCTTACTTCACGCTTTTGAGTTGGTTTTTCATTTGCTTCTCGTCAGCGATCAGGATCAACCAGATTTTTTTTCGTTCTTCGTATCCATTCAGTTCTTCCTTGACAATCGCTTTACGGACTTCTTCCATATTGCTTTTTACTTTCAGATTTGGCGGTCGGTAGCCACCTCCGCCCCACCAGTTGAGAGACGCCCAGCCCGGGTCGTAATCGGTTTGGTAGGTCAGTGTTTGCTTTTGCATGTTAACTTTTACTTGTTCCTCTCTCATGGAAGAGGCTAACTCTCTGAATCGTTCTGTGGTGCGTTGACCAAAACCGAGAAATTCTCGTTCAACATTTTTTGTTGGAAGTCTTTCAATTGTTCGAGCAAAGTTTTCGTGCCAGGCGATCGTGCTTTTGTAATTCTTGGCATTTCGATTGGCTCTTTGCAGGTTTGCGATTTTCTTGCTGACGGCTTCATAATATTTTTTGGTGGCCCGCTGCTTTTGGGTGGGGCCGGTCGCTTTATTATCTTTATTCTTTTTGATGACCGGCGATTTTATCATATGCTCTGCGCTGGAAGAGAAAGGGTTTACAGGGCCACTCATGGGAGTTACCAGAGAAAGAATCCGATGCAGACTTTCTTCTGAAAGCTGACTGCGAAGGATCACTGAATTTCCGGAAGTGCTTATCTTTGCTCCGGGAAACTCCTCAATCATTGCCCCACTATCTTCCAGAACAGAAAGAAAAAGTGTTTTCATCACACTGCTGAATGTTGTGATATCACTGGAGAAATCAATGGAAATTTCACATTCAATAATTTCATCAGTTGTTGCAGTTAAGGTGATCCCTCGCAGTCCTGAAATCAACGGGACAATTCGGTCGATCAGTTTTTGATGTTTAACAAATCGTTCATCTTTCTCGATTTTTGACTTTACAAATTGAGGATCAAGAACGTTTGCAAGGTTAAGAGCTAAAACAACATCCCCCTGTTTGTCAATTGCCTGCCGTAAATAAGGCTTAATCGTGATGTTTTCTTTCTTCGAAGCTGAAGCAATCCAGTTCGCTGCATCCTGCCGTATTCCGGGACGGTATAAACCGATCACATCCGCAGGGAATTTAACCAGATAGTTCCCCGCTTTCGATTTCACCACGGGAACGCCAGATAAAGAATCGACACTCGCATTTTGGGATTTAGCAATTTCACCAAAGCTCACTTGTTTTGGCAATCGCATCACACCAGTTGCCCAGGCTTCTTCCGGGATTGAAGGATGAAACAGCGAGCCGATAAGCAGTGTCTCGCCCCAGGATAAAAAACCGGTCCGCTCATCACCAAAATGCTCTCTGAGTATCCTGGCCCATTTCTGACTCTCGGCTTGTGATGCGGTCGATGGTTTTTTCAGTCTGACGATAGAGACAGTGTTGACATTGTCCGGCAAATAGATCGCCAATGCTTGAGTCTTTTCATCAGCATGTACCTGCTGCGAAACAATACCAACAAGCAAACTCGCCAGGCATATACGGGAGAAGAAGCAAACCAACAAGGAATCTTTGAATCGTTGCATCGCAAATCCTTTTTCAGGAAAGAATGGGAAATTTATTCAGCGCCACCATTGGTGACGAGTATGCAGCAGGCGTGAGGAAATATCAAGGGGAGGCGAGAGCAGGTTATTTAGAATGCTCTTATCAATGAAGTTTTGCGCAAAAAGTGGCAGGATTTTTATGATGAAACGTAGGTTAGGCTTTCCAGCCTGACACGAATTGCACTGATCTTTTAATGAATAAAACAGCGATCACTGGTCAATCAGAGAGTAAATCTCGTGGAGGCCACATTTGTCAGGCTGAAAAGCCTAACCTACTTTTCCATAACGCCTATCCCCCTGTTTGGTTCCGGCTTGTCCGGGTTAGGAATCAAGGAATGCGTAAGAAAACACTCGGCTCTTAATCAGCAGTTGAATGCCGAAAAGGACCGAGTGTTTGTTTGATTAACCGCAACTAATTTGGAATTAATACTCGCGTTTTGTTTTCAAACCGGGCATAGGAATCGGATAGAGGCCGTTGGCATCTTTCAGAAGTGGTGCCGGGCCATCGATGGTCAGTTTATCGGCATCGGGGGCAAATGCGTGATCTAGTTTCATAAACTGATCAAAAGTGACAGTCCGCCCGGTGTGGGCAGCCATGCGTCCCATCGAAGTGACCGCAGAAGCCATCACACCACGTTCGAGTTCGCTGTACGGTTTGTCGTTGCGAATCGCATGCAGGAAGTGTTCCCATTCCAATTCGTAGGGGCTTTGTTCTTTATGCGGATAGGCCCAGACGAGATCTTCTTTCACAAAATTCTGCCCTTTATAAATCCGACTTTTGGCAGGATGATGAGCCGAAGTGGAAATGACGGCAGAGCCTTTTGTGCCTTGTGCATAACTGGCAAATTCTTTATCGCAGCCACTCATTGTGCGACCACCCAAAAAGAGTTTCGTTCCATCTGCAAATGTATATTCAACAGAATAATTATCGAAGTTCTGATCGACATAATCTCCCCGGTAGTGACGCCCGCCGGCTGCTTTGGCTTTGACAGGCCAGGCATTTTTCATCCAGCAACTTTCATCGATATTGTGAATCAGAAAATCGCTGTAAGCACCGCCACTTGCCCAGAGGAACGCATGGAAATTCTTAATTTGATAAAGAACTTCAGGCAATTTGCCATCGTTGGGGAGTGCATTAGCCGAACCGGTTGGACCAGCCTGGCGGTAAGCCCGTAATAAAAGAATCTCGCCGATCTCACCTGCTTGAATTCGTTCGTATAATTCGCCCCGTGCAGAACAATGCCTACACATCAATCCGACTGCAACCTTCAAATTTTTCTTCTCGGCTTCTTTCCCCAAAGCGAGCATTCTGCGGCTGGAAGGAGCATCCGCGGTGAGCGGTTTTTCCATGAAAACATTCAAGCCTTTTTCGATCGCGTAAGTAAAGTGGACCCAGCGGAAAGCAAGAGGCGTGGTGAGAATGACAACATCGCCAGGTTTCAGACAGTCCATTGCACTTTTGTAAGCCTCGAAACCGATGTATCTACGATCTGGTGGGACATCGACTTTATCGCCGAATTTTGCGTTGAGAGAATTGTAGCTCACACTTTGACGGTTATCAAAAACATCAGCCATCGCAACGAGCTTCATTGGTCCCTGTTCTCTCGAAAGAGCATTCGCAGTTGCTCCAGTCCCGCGACCACCACACCCGATCAGCGCAATTTGAATCGTGTCATCGCCAGCAGCATAAGCGCGTGTTGCGATACTACTGGTTGCGATTGCAGCGGAGGCAATGGCTGAAGTTTTTAGAACATCTCGTCGAGAAATAGACGATTGGGCGGGTTGTGTCATGGCAGGAATTCCTTTGTGATTAAATTTTGTACTATCAAGAGGCCGACAATACATACGACGGCAGAGTCAGAGGATCGTCCTCAAAGGGATTCTCTCATAAACGGAATCTTATTTCAATGTACCGAATGATTCAATTCCTGCCAAGTAAACAGAAGGATTTGACGAAGAGGCTTGCCAAACCGCACAGGGAAAACCACAATACAGAGTCAAATAGAAAGAATAGGAATCAGAACGAAAATCTACCGGTATATATTTGAATACGAATTGAAGAAAGAATCAAAAATGGAACTCCACGATTTAATGGAAAAATTGAAACGCGAAAATGATACGAAAATTGTGATGCTGGTATCGGATGGAATCGGTGGTTTACCACTGGAGCCGGGCGGGAAAACGGAACTGGAAACTGCCAATACGCCCAATCTCGATGCCCTGGCAACTCGGGGAACACTTGGTTTAAGCACACCTGTGCTACCCGGTATTACTCCGGGCAGCGGACCCGGACACCTTGGATTGTTTGGTTACGATCCGTTGCAATACAACATCGGTCGTGGAGTTTTGGAAGCATTAGGAGTCGGTTTCGAACTCGGGCCAAACGATGTGGCGATTCGTGGAAACTTTTGCAGCCTCGACGAACAAGGGAATATTTCAGATCGACGTGCAGGGAGAATTGCATCAGAAATTGGTATGAAATTGTGTGATAAATTAGCAACCATCAAAATCCCCGGTGTTGAAGTATTTGTGCGGCACGTCAAAGAATATCGATTAGTAATCGTGTTTCGCGCCGAAGGCCTTGGCGGCGATTTACACGATACCGATCCACAACGAACCGGCGTTCCGCCACTGCGACCAACCGCATTGAATGAGCAATCGGAATCGACCGTAAAAGTCACAGAAGATTTTCTCGTCCAGGCTCGTGAACTTCTCAAAGACGAATTTCCAGCCAACTTCCTCACGTTAAGAGGCGTAGCCAAGCTCCCGCATATTCCGACCTATAAAGACATCTACGGATTAAAAGCAGGAGCGATTGCGGTTTACCCGATGTACCGGGGGCTTGCTCGACTCGTTAACATGGATGTTCTGGATGCCGGGCAAACACTCGATCAGCAGTGCAATTGCCTGGAAGCGAATTGGGACGATTACGATTTCTTCTTCGTTCACTTCAAATATACAGATTCCACGGGGGAAGATGGAAACTTTGACGCCAAGGTAAAACGAATCGAAGAACTGGACGCTGCGATTCAACGGATCATGAAGTTGAATCCGGACGTGATGATCGTCACGGGAGATCATAGCACGCCTTCCAAAATGAAATCGCATTCCTGGCACCCGGTCCCAACCTTAATTGCTTCAGGTAATTGTAGAACCGATGCTTGCACAAGTTTCGGCGAAGCATCCTGCCTGCAAGGTGGCCTGGGACAATTTTCAGCCAAATACCTGATGTCCCTGGCGATGGCACACGCAGGCCGTTTCGAAAAATATGGGGCGTAATCTGGGCTGATAAAAATCCATTCGTCTGGGTGATACCATTCGCCTGGGAGAGATAAAAAAGATTGATGCCAAAAGGCTGACACGGTATTTTGGCAGCGGCTCTGGTTAAATTCCAGCCAAGTTCTTCTGCATTGAATTTAAAAATCTGAAAAAAAGTATTTCGCGCAAAGACGCAGCGACGCAAAGAAAGAAGAAGAAGAAGAAACGTTGGTATTGGTAAAGGCAGACAAAAATGCCTCCTCTCCGTTCAATAATGGATTATGAATTAATAAGAGGTTCTCTAAAGAAATTTTATGGATCAAAAAGAGTCTGCGTGAAATTCTTTGCGTCGCCACCTCTTTGTGTGAGCCCTTTTTCTTTTTTAGTGTTTTTCGTTTCTTTCGTGGTTCAGGAAAACATTCAGATATCCTGCTACTTTTGCACAGCATTTCATTACTGATCTCCCATGATACGTTTCAGTCGCAGGATCCTTTTTCTGAGTTCTTCGCAACAGCTCTGAATGTTCTCTTCTTCTGCCCAGATTGTGCAAATTGGGTCGCCGGTTGAGAATTTGGTTCCTGGTGCTGGCAGGTCGCTCAATACGGGAACGCTCCATTGGTCATATTCCCAGTTTTTCTCTGCCAGTTCGTGAGTCGCCTGATTCCAGTCCCAATCGCTTGGCAGTTCAAATTCTTGCCAGGCATACAGAATTGATTTGCCAATTTGCCTCTCTGGTGCGTTGCATCGCACCCTAAGGTTTAAGAAGAGTTGCAGAAACGATTTCTGTAACGCCAGTTCAAGAACTTCAATCGAAGCAGAATAACGCGGATTGATTTCAACCAGATACGGGGTACTTTTTGAAACAACAAAATCGAAACAGAACAGACCATAAAACTTAATCTGTTTTTTTAACGCATCTGCCATTTTTTGCAGAGTCAATCGAATTGATTCTTCATTCTCGTTGTCGCTTGAAAGAACCGGTCCAACCGAACCGACATAAGCAAACGGGCGATCAGGCAATTCATCACAACCGATCAGTTGCTGCGTTATCCCGAGCAGTTTTATTTCACCATCTTGCGAGGCAAAAAAAATAGCCGAGTAGGATTCTCCCCGCACGAATTGTTGATCGTAATGCCCCGGTTCGCATTTCCCATTGACTGGTAGTACTCGTTGGATGCCAATGCCGCCCGTTCCTGCAAGTGGTTTTCTGATCCACTCTCCTACGTCATCGCCATCAATACCGCAAACACCACGAACTTCCAGACTTGGTAGCTCCGTTTCTCGTAAAATCTGTTGAACGAGAAAAGGATTGCGGGCCCGTTTTGTTGCCGTTGAATTTGTATTCCACAATGAAAATATCGATTCAAGCCGCTGCATCGTTTCGGCATCATTCTCCCACCCACCAACCGGCAGGCAGAATTCAGTTTGAGCTTTTACTGAACTTGAAAAGAGGTACTCACTTTGAGCGATTAACCGAATATCGCAATCAGCCGGGAAATCAAGATCACGAAACTGATCAAAAGCACAAGGCTTCAACCCCGCCCGCACAGCAGACCAGCAAGCCGCCCGTGCAGACGCACCGAAAATCGTCATGTCAGTTGTGTCATTCATGGTCAATATGCGGTCCGCAATAGCGGACTCTTCAAATCTCACTAAAAAAGCCTCTGGATGTGCTTCCAGAGGCTTGTGTCTACTCAATTTTCAACGCTCAATGACTAAGAACCTTCTCCTTCATGAGCAGGTATGACTTCATCATTTTGATCAAGTAGTTCCGCGGTGCTTCCTGCCAGATGAACTGTTTTGTAACCGCCGATTGCTTTGAAGTAGAGGAATAGCAGTAGATAAATGACTGCCATTGTAGCGGGAATGAATGAATCGGCGACCAGCGTTTTACGATCACCGGTAATGCTGGCATCGACAACTAACTGTTGTTCTTTGGTTGCTTTCTTTTCTTTTACGGCATCGTTTGCTTCTTTTACTTTTGCTCCATCTAAACCGTGAACTTCAGAGAAAAATAGGAATTCACTCGGTTTTTCAGCTTTGTATTCATCATAAATTTCGACTTGTGCCTGCTTCAATGTTTCGCCCGCATAGCGATCCTTGGCGTATCCCAAACCGGCAGAACCGATCAAGCCGGCTGACATCATCCCGATACCGCCCATGATGCTCATCGCGACTGCACCGGTACGCGGGAAGCGGTCACCAATTACAGCCAGCATCGTTGGCCAGAAGAATGTTTTTCCCAGGGCATAAATTCCCAGGGCAACCATCGCACCTGCGAAAGTCGTGATGCCGCTGGCAAGATTTAATCCGATACAGGCCAGTACAGAACAGACAAGCAGAATGCCAATCGGCGAAAGACCAATTTTCTTTTCGATAAAGCCTGCACAGAAACGAAGCAGGAACATAATCAGAGACGTGTAAACAAAAAGGATCTTCCCTTCAGAGGAACTCAAAATATTACCAGTGATATTTTGAATCCAACCATCTGTTCCAAGTTCAACCGCACCAACCAGTGCGTGTGTTACAAACAAGACGAAAATCAACCAGGAGCCGATTGAAAAATTGGTTAAGATCGCAATCGCAATCAACAGCACACCACCGATACCGTAGCCGATGTAAGTTCCGGTGCCGGGAGACATCGGCTCCAACACTGAACCAAAAAATAGTGCCAGCATAAAACAGGCAACCAGCCCCCCGAACAGACCGACATCTTTAAACATCTCTCCCAGGCTAAGCCCTTTTTCAGACGCTTCGGATTGCGGAAACTTCTGCCCCAGAAACATCAAACCGTAAATGACGGTTGGAATTAAGTAGAGCGCCAGTTGGTATTTCCAGTGAAGTTGCATGCCGTCATCAAGCCACCAGCCGAGCATACCACCTAGAATAAGACCAGCAGGCCAACTTGCGTGGAGGATGTTAAGATAATGAGTTCGATTCGTCGGGAACAGAGTTGCAATCAGAGGGTTCGCAACCGCTTCAAGTACTCCGTTGGCGATGGCAAACAGAAACATCCCCCAAAATAAATAGTTATAAACAACTTCCTTACCCATTTCAGCGTTCGGCATGAAGGTGACAAAAGCAGAAGCAATATGAAACAGAAACGCGACGGCAACCAGCTTGCCATAACCGATTTTATCAACAACAAGCCCGCCAATAAAAATCCCGAAACAAAAACCAGTGAATCCCGCCCCGCCAATCTGCCCCAATTCCGAACCAGTAAATCCGTATTCGCCACCCCAGTTATCAAAAATACCGCCGCGAATCGCAAAGCCGACTCCAGCTGCGAGAATCGCCATAAAACCCGCCCAAAGAAGACGGTATGCGTTAGCAGAAATAGCTTCAGGTTGATTGCTTGCCATGTGATGTTGATCCTGATGAATTCTTGATGATGATACGACAATAGGACATAGACATGTTTTCAACCGTGCATGCTAGTCATGCTACCAATCATTTGCAACTATGGATCGGTCCCAGTTTCTTGTAATCGTCCCGCGTTAGAAAAGGAGGCTCAAGCAACGAACTTGACGCTGTCATGTTGTCGAGTTAAGGTCTGAATTCAAATATCCACTCTTTTTCCTGCCAGGCAAGTTACGACGAAATGTGAGCCTCGAATATGAGACAAGATGGTCGAAATGTTGATCAGTTACGCCCGATTTCTGTTCAACGTGAATTTACCGGATCCAGCCCTGGTTCGATTTATATTAAAGCGGGGCGGACGACACTGTTATGTACCGCGAGCATTGAGGAAGGTGTTCCTCCCTGGAAAAAGTACGAGGAAAATCCGACCGGCTGGGTGACTGCCGAATACAGTATGCTGCCCGGCAGTACCGTTCCCAGAAAACGACGCGAACGGGGAAAAATTGATGGGCGTTCTTCCGAAATCCAGCGGTTGATCGGGCGATCTTTACGGGCAGTGGTCGATTTTCAGGCACTCGGACCGCGCACCATTACGATTGATTGTGATGTTCTCGAAGCAGACGGCGGCACCCGAACTCTTGGCATCACCGGCGGTTTCATTGCACTTGTCGATGCCCTGAACTGGCTCAAAGAGCAGGGAGCAGAGTGTGATCCTTCAAAAATTCTGCTGGGAAGTATTGCTGCGGTCAGTGTCGGAATTTGTAAGGGCGAACCGCTGCTCGATCTCGATTATTCTGAAGACAGCACCGCAGAAGTCGATTTGAATGTGGTCATGAATGGACAAGGTAATTTTGTTGAAATTCAAGGAACCGCGGAACAAAAGACCTTTTCCCGTTCCCAGCTCGACCAGCAACTGACGCTGGCGGAAAAGGGAATTGTAGAATTGACATCAATTCAACGAGAAATTCTTGGAAAAACATGGCCTCTGGACGAATAACGCTCAAGTTGATATACCTCCCCACCGACAGGCGGTTTTCTGCCGTCTGTTACCATGTCTCACTTGATTTTCCAGAAAATTCCACTCTGGGACTGTTTGTAGGGTCCGCTGTGCGGACCAAGCCTGACACACCTGCGTCCTCTGCGCAATTAACAACGGAGTCACTTATGCGTCCCCTCGTTAAAATTTTACTGATTGCAATCACTTTCACCCTTCTGTTTTCAGAACAAATTCAAGCAGGAAGAATTGAAGCAATTCAAGGGAAGGATTATTTCCTGACCAAAAAACATGGCCCTTGGATGGTCATGGTCGCAGTCTTTAGTGAGCCGCCCGAAGATATGAAAGCGGATGGAATGGGGCCCGAAGAAGCTGCTCAATCGCTTGTGCTGGAACTGCGAAAAAAGGGGATCCCCGCCTACACATTCTGGCGAGATGAGAAAACCGAATCGATCCAGACAGTCAATCGGCGTCATCAGAAAGAAAAACGGACTTATTTTCTCGATAAGGAAATCTGTGTTCTCGCAGGGAATTACAATTCACCGGAAGAGAAGAAGAAACTCGCCAAAAGAACTTTGGATTGGATTAAAAAATATAACCCCAAATGCCTCAAGGGAGATGGCATCTATAAACCAACACCTGGCCAGCCGACGGTTTTAAGTGGTGCTTTTCTGACAATCAATCCGATGCTCAGTCCGGAAGAGGCAATGAAGCGAAAGCGTGATCCGGACATTATTCGTTTCAATTCCCACTATAAATATTCGCTGCTTGATAACCCTGGCAAATACACAGTCGTCGTCGCTTCTTTTTACGGGAATTCGGTGACGCAAGTCGCTGGACGAACTGGGAAAAAACTCGGATCAGGTTTCGGGCTTGAAGTTGCAGCCGACAAAGCCTGGCAAGTGATGCGAACATTGCGGGAAAAAGAAAACATGGAAGCGTATATTTTCCATGATCGAAAAAGATCGATTGTGACCGTAGGCAGCTTCGACAGTAAGGATGATCCCAGAATCCGACAAATTCACCGGAAGTTTTCAGCCAAATGGAAACAGGATCCATCAACCGGAAAGCGAACTCTCCTTGCTGAACCGTACGTATTTCCCAGCCAAAACGGACAGTGGATGTGTACCTTCGAACCGGATCCGAAAGTGATCGAAGTTCCGTATAAAAATTGAACCCATTGCAAAACAAGCCGGGGGCAATTCCTCGGCTTGTAAGAAACTAAACTACTACCGGCTGAAGGCCGGTAGGTTCAAAACAGAATGCGAGCAAACGACTGAAGTCGTTTGCACGCATTTATTCAACATGAAAGTTTTCTCCACCATTTCCAGGTTTCACATCTTCCTGGAGGCGAATGTACTCCATGATGACTTCATCAGTAACATTACCACTCGATGCCACAAAGTAGCCACGTGCCCAGAGATGACGCCCCCAGCATTGTTTTTGGATATGATTAAACTCCATCATTAACTTCCGAGAAGATTTACCTTTTATGTATTGCATGATTTTACTTGGCGATAGATTGGGAGGGCAAGATAGCAGCACATGAACATGGTCACGCGAAACGGCACCCTGAAGGATTTCAATGTCGTAGGTCCGACAGATTTCGCGGATCAAGTCACGAACTCGTGTTGCAACTTCTCCCGTCAATATCTTTTTGCGATACTTCGTTATCCATACAAAATGGTATTTGATATCAAAACGACTGTGTGAACTTGTGCGATAGTTTTCCATCATGCCAAGTATAATGATAAAACCTAAAGGATTCGCCTGAAGGCGAGGGTTTTATACCCATCGTAAGGACAATAAAAAAAAGTTTTTAAGAAAATTAAATAAGCAGTTTGAATTCCAATTTATTGCAGACGATGCGGGAAATTCTTTGCGTCTCCGCGTCTTTGCGAGATTTTTTTCTCCGTGATCTCTGCGCCTCTGTGGTTAATTTAATTTTTTGGTTCCGGTTTATCCGGGTTAGGTATTGCTCAAGTAATAACAATCACAAATAGGAAAGAGTTGGATCATTTACAATTTAGGACTTTATTCACCAGCCTTGGATTTTCGAAGTGGAAACCGTATTTGATGGGTGCAAGCACACCATCCTACGGCTCTCAAAGATACGATAATAATTGTTCCAGTGCCTATGGGTCGAAAGGCGATCATCCTGTAAATCTCTTTTGGCAGGCTGGAATGTCTGACCTAATGTTATCCGTGAAAAATCAGTGCCCATCCGTGGCTAATTAAAAAACATGTCCAGATCACGACGACAACCTGAAACGCTCGAATCGGGGTCCGATTCCTTTCTCGATATTATCGCCAATATCGTGGGGATTCTGATTATTCTGATTGTGATCGCAGGTGTGCGCGTCAGCAATGCTCCAACCAGGACTGAACTGATCACCAAAGCTGTTGAAGAGCATTCGGCTTTGGTATCAGTGGATCTTCCTGTTCCCATGCCTGCAATAATGGTGAGACCGGAACCAGTGATCGAATTTGATATCTCGTTAGGAGACTCAGAGCAGTTTCACTCAACAGGTGATGTCAATCTGGAAAAGAAAAACAGAGAGATTCAAAAATCTCTTCAAGCAGAAAAAAGACGACTGGCTCAACTTCAACAACTGCAACAAGAAGAGCAACGTGCTGCTGCTCAACTGCAAAATACGTTGAAACAGACTGAGCAGAAATTAGCCAAATTGGCATTATCCCAAAAGAATACTGCGGCTGAAAAAAATAAAGAACAAAGCATCGCGGCTGGCCTCATTCACAATATCGCTGATTTGAACCAGCAATTGGTGGAAGTCCAACGAAATCGAAAACCGGGGCAGGCAATTGAACATTCCATTTTGCCGGTCAGTCACCTGGTTGATGGACAGGAATGGCATTTTGAACTGCGGGGCGGGCGAGTCAGTTATATTCCACTGGATGAATTTATGGATCAGATGCGAAATAGAATTCAACAAAAAGTGAGTTGGATTGCAAAATATGAAGTCTACGAAGGAATGATCGGCCCGATCGTAGGCTATCACATGAAGTTTCGAGCTTCTCGTCAAAAAAGATCTCTTTCTGATGAACTGACTTACGGGGCAGGGCGTGTGATGATTGGTCTTGATAAGTGGGAGCTGGTTCCTTCCAGTGATGAAAACCGGGAAACAGCCGAGCAGGCGATGCGAAAAAACTCGCTGTTTCGCTCCGAATTACAACGCATCGCTCACAACGACACGATTACTTTCTGGGTGTATCCGGACAGCTTTCCGCTTTATCAGAAACTGGTTAAAATTGTACATCAACAACGCCAGCAAGTCGCCGCCCGTCCGCTCCCTGCAGGTCGCAAAATCACCGGCAGCCCACAAGGTTCACGTTCTGTTAGCCAATAAACCCGACGGGTAAGAATTATTGAAAGTTGATCGGAGATAATGAAAATAAAGAGGGACACTTGTGAAAGCGTCTCTCTTTGATTTATCAGTGTGCTGCTGTGTTACTCACAGATGACCGGAGACGCTACTTTGTTCGTTCCCGGTCATAAAAACCTCAATATTTGGGGATAGTTATTGCTTCAATGTCCACCGTGACCGCCACCGTGACCGCCACCATACCCGCCGTGACCGCCACCATACCCACCATGTCCGCCACCATACCCGCCGTGACCGCCACCATACCCGCCGTGACCATATCCGCCGTGACCATATCCGCCGTGACCATACCCGCCGTGACCATACCCGCCGTGACCATATCCGCCGTGACCATATCCATATCCACCGTGACCGCCACCATACCCGTCGTAGTATCCGCCGTAGTATCCGCCGAGACCACCGTAGTATCCCACACCTACATTGTAGGAAGAAACCCTGTATCCATAGCCTCCCCGACCTCCCCGGCGTCCACAACGTCCAGCCTCAGTCTGTGTTGTTTCGACTAAAAACAGCCCCAGTACAACTGCCGTGCAAAGAAATGCAGTTTTCATTTTTGCTCTCCTGTAAAGTGTTTCATTAATTAAATTCGCTCTTCATACCCGCCACACTGCTAAGCGTTAATTATGAGGAACAGGGGACACCAATTTGAACGTTTTTCAAAAATTATGAAAAATTTGCTCAAAAACAAGGTATGGGAAGTATATGCAGGGTGAAAAGGAAGGTAAAGCGGGTAGCCCACCCGCTTCTGGCGGTTGGGTTGCGTAGCAAGTGCCTGTACGGAAAAGCTCCTTTTTCTTTGTCTGTGGAATTTCTGGTGATGATTTCGGGGGTGAAGATTTTAATTCTGGGGGATGCTCGTCGTTTTGTTGCCTTCGATTGGTACGAGCCTCTCATTTTTTGCGATTTTCGTCACCC
>Ga0316209_1002644_pt1 | contig 13950 bp, 12 predicted proteins | sample 6monopyrite_MG_FD_204945 | JGI IMG/M metagenome (GOLD analysis project Ga0316209, IMG submission 204945) | Microbial mat bacterial communities from mineral coupon in-situ incubated in ocean water Damariscotta River, Maine, United States -... | ecosystem: Environmental > Aquatic > Marine >...
GCGGTCGCGGTTGCGATCGCCTTCCTCGTGCTCGATCGCGTCGGCTTTGAGCCTAACGTCGAGAACTCAGAGACGGTCGTCACGGCGATCCGCTGGCTGACGGCGGGCGTCCCGGTTCTCTTCATCTTGGTCAGCGTGCTCGCCGCACGGGGCTACACCCTCGGCCATAAAGAGCACGAGGCGATCCTCGACGAGCTTTCCGAGCGGACGCGACAGCGCGAAGCGGGTTAGTTCCGCCCGGCTCTACTGAATCGAGTCCGCGGTCCCGCCGTCGATTCGGAGATTGGCCGCGTTGATGTAGCGGGCCTTGTCGCTCGCGAGGAACGCGATGAGATGTCCGATGTCTTCGGGATTGCCAACGATGCCGGCGGGGTTCGCCATGTCGCCCGCGGCGATCTTCTTCTCGAGACTCGGCCAGTCCGTCGGCTCGCCGTTCTTTTCCGCGCGTCGACGGAACATCTCGCGGATCTCTTCGGTCGCGATAATGCCGGGGCTTACGCAGTTGACGGTGATGCCCGTGTTGGCGAGTTCCTTGGCGAGGGAGACGGTCATGTTGATGAGGGCCGTCTTTGAGGCGTAGTAATGGGGCATCTTCGAGTTCGGTCGGACGTAGCCGACTGTGCTCAAGAAGATCACGCGACCCCAACCGCGCGCCTTCATGCCGGGGGTGAGCGCGTGGACGAGGCGAACGCCGGAGAGCACGTTCTTCTGGTAGATGTCGATCCAATCCTCGGTTGGGCTCTCCCAGGACCCCCCTTCGGCGACTCCATAATTGTTGACCAGGACATCGATCTCCCCAACGTTGGCCGCGACGTCCGCCGCCCCCTCGTCGGTTCGGATATCTCCGGCGACCGCATGGGCCTCGAAGCCTTCCGCGCGAATCGATTGCGCGACCGCTTCAGCGGCCTCGATTTCGAAGCCATGGACCCAGACGGAGGCCCCTTCACGAGCCATCACCCGAGCGAGCCCTGCGCCCGTTCCGCGGTAGCTCCCGGTAATCAGCACTCGTTTTTCACGTAGTTCGAGATCCATGTCTTCTTCTCCGATCAGCGTTCGCGCGAGCATAACTTGCTGTGCAGGCCGGGTCAGCGATACGCTCTCCCAAGCGACGACCGTTCCGCGGAGAGGTAGCCAAGCGGTTGACGGCACCGGTCTTGAAAACCGGCAGGGTGAAAGCCCTCGTGGGTTCGAATCCCACCCTCTCCGCCAGGTCGGACCCCATCGCCCGATCGCGCCGCACACGCCCTCGGGCGTCGATTCCAAGAGAGAATGGAGTAGAGATTGATGTTGATGTCGAAGCTCGGCACGCGCCGCGCGATGAGCCCCTTCCGGTCCTTGCTGCTTCTTTCGACGGTCTTTGCTCTGACGACCCTCGCTTGCGCGACCTCGCCGACCGGGCGCTTTCAGACCATTACCTACTCCGGCCTGCAGATGGCGGATATGGGAACCGCCGCGTTCGAAGAGATGCGCGCCAAGATGCCACGCTCCCAGAATACGGCGCAGGTCCGACTCGTCGAATGCGTTGCGAACCGCATCGTCGGTGTGATCACGCCCGCGGATCTCGGCCAGGTCGTGGTCCGACAATGGGAGGTCGAGCTCTTCGAGGACCCGACTGCGAACGCCTTCGCGCTTCCCGGCGGAAAGATGGGCGTGAATACCGGTCTGCTGGATGTCGCAGCGACGCCTTCGCAGCTTGCGGCGGTCATGGGTCACGAAGTTGCTCATGTTCTCGCGCGCCACGGCAATGCCCGCATGTCGAGTCAGCGAGTTGCCGGCGGCCTAATGGCGGGTGCGGGCATGATCGTCGGGGCCGACTCTCCACAGAAGCAAGCCACGATGGCCGCGCTGGGTCTCGGACTCGAATACGGCCTTCTCAAGCCCTACGGACGCGGCCAGGAGAGCGAAGCGGACGAGATGGGGCTCATCTACATGGCGCGCGCTGGATTCGATCCGCGTGAGGCCGTCACGCTCTGGCAGAACATGGCCCGCTCCTCGGGCGGACAGGCGCCGCCGGAATTCATGTCGACCCATCCGAGCAATGCCACGCGAATCGCCCAGCTGCGGGCGGAGATGCCAGAAGCGGTTGCGGAGTATGAACGCGTCGTCGCTTCGGGTGGCCGCGCGAACTGTCGTTAGGCCCTATGAACGGCTGCAGGAGTTGAATGAATGAGTGCGCGCGGCGAATCGACCGAGATCGTGTTGGCGGACCGGCTCGTCGGTTACTCGGACGCGCTCGTCGCGGTTTCGTTTCTGAGTGTCTCGGGAATCGGACTTGCGGTCGCCGACGCCGACACGCGATGCACCGTCGCCCATGGCGCGCATTTCGTCATGTTCGGCACGTTCATGAATGGCGTGATCTTCTCGGCGATCATCGTTTTTCTGCGGAGATGGGAACGAAACCTGCGCGCCGATGAGCCGCCGAGCGAAACCGCCTCGCGCTACATGGAATTGCTCCACGTCGCGCGACTCGTGATCCTCTGGGTTTCCGTTGTGATTGCGATGGCCCTTGCCAACGAGAGTCGCGACGGCGCTTGCTCGCTTGAGGGGACCCCGATCTCGACCGCCGCCCAAGCGGCGCCCTCCGCGTGCGATCAGCCCTTCGTAGGGGAAGCCTGGGCCGAGAGCATCTCTCCTGCCCGCGCTCCCGTCGGCTGATCGTCTTCGATCGTCGGCACGCCATTCACGAGGACGTGGCGATAGCCATGGCCCTTCTGAACGAGTCGCGGTGCGCCACCGGGTAGGTCGTGATGAACCTCGACGGGGCCTAGCCGAATTGCTTCGCGATCGATCACACAGACGTCCGCACGCGCACCGACCTCAAGTCGGCCCCGATCGGTCAAGCCATGAATCTCCGCCGGCAGGCTCGTCATGCGCCGCACGGCGGTTTCGATCGAGATCGCGCCCTGCTTTCGAACGAGGTCTTCGAGCAGGAACGTAGGGTAGCGATAGTTCGTCACGCTCATGACATGCGCCCCCGCGTCCCCGAGTCCGAGCAAAGTCCCGTCGTCCTCGAGGAACTGCACGACCCCCTCTTCGCTGAGGTTGAAGATCGGCACATCGATCAGCGTCTGCAGATCGTCCGTGACGATCTGATCGCATAACACGTCGACGGGATGGGTTCCCTGTTCGCGCGCGAGTTCCGCCAGGGTTCGCCCACCGTACTCGGGACGCTCCGGCGCAAGCGTAAAGCTCCAGCGCTCGAAGTTGGGGGTAAGCGGATGTTTCGGATCGCCCTCGGCGTTCCGCATGACCTCGCGAACGGCGGGATCCATCAGGCGCTTCTTCTTTTCTTCGGGACTGTCCTGGAAGAAACCCTTGAGCACTGCGTCCCAGCCGGAGATTGCCGTAAAGACTGAGCGCTCGTCGAAGCGCAGCAAAAGCGTGATCGGGACGGCCGTGATCTGCGGCGCGACCCGGACGCCCGAGGCATTGGTTCGGGTGTTATGTGCGAGAACGTCCTGCCAGACCGTTTCGCCGGGTTCGGCGTAGAAGGGCGTCCAGGTCATCTTGGCGTCCGCACGTCGCGTCCAGTCGATATAAACCTCGATCTCATCAAGGAGGGCCTTCGCGTCATGGCTGAACTTGGTCTCGACGTTGATCTGCCAGAGCTTGCCCGCGCACGCGCCCACGAGCGCCTCGAGTTCGAGCGCATCGGCGTTTCGACTCGGGACAGGGTCGCCATAGTTATCGACATGGTTCGGGCCACGGGAAGTGGCAAAGCCAATCGCCCCCGCGTCGAGTGCGTCACGCAGTTCCGCGACGAGTCCCGCCCGATCCGCTTCCGTCGCGACTTCGGACCGCGCGCGATCGCCCATGACGGCATAACGAAGCGCGGAATGCGGAACGAAGCCCGCGGCATTCACGCCGAGGGGCTGCCGCGCGAGAAAATCTCGATAGTCGCGCCAGCTCTTCCATTCGAAGTCGACCCCGAGCTTCGTACTCGCGTAGGGAATCTCTTCGACGACCTCGAGTGCACGGAGCAGGTAGTCGCCGCCGTCCGGCGGGCAGGGCGCGATACCGAAGCCGCAGAGGCCGAGGATCACGGTCGTGACGCCGTGTCCCGCGGAAGGGGACCCGCTCGGGTCCCAACACAACTGTGCGTCGAGGTGGGTGTGGGGGTCGATGAAGCCGGGGGTGACCCAGGCGCCGGCGGCATCGATCTCGCGGGTGCCGGGGCCGACGTTGGCGCCGAGGGCCTGGATTTGGCCATCGGAGATCGCGACGTCGCCCTCGAAGGCGGGGGCGCCCGTCCCATCGACGATGAGTCCGTTTCGGATCACGAGATCGTGCATAAGGAGGGATTAGCGCGTCGGGGGGATTGGTGCCGTGCGTGTCTGGGCGATTGGCTCTAGGCGCGGCTCGCAGTGCGGAGTAGCCTCGTTCCATGGCTGCACTCGTTACGACGCTCTATCTGGTCGCCGCGCTGATCAATCTCGTGCCGGTGAGTGGCGTGTTCGGCGCCGCCCGGCTCGAAGCGCTCTACGGCATGCCCTTTGCGGACCCGAATCTGCTCGTCCTGATGCGTCATCGCGCCGTACTCTTCGGAATCGTCGGCGTCCTGCTTGCGGTCGCCGCCTTCATGCCCGGCGTGCGAACCGTCGCCGCGATCGCCGGCTTCGTCAGCATGTGCTCGTACATTGTTGTCGTCTGGCTCGTTGGCCCGAACGAAATCAATGACGCGCTTCGCCGCGTGCTCTGGGTCGATGTGGTTGGGGTCGTTGTGCTCGTTGGGGCGGTCGCGATCGACCGGCTTGTCGCGCGATGACCACGATCCGAAACTACGACGCTGAACGTGACGCGACCGAACTTCGTGGGTTGTTTATCGAGCTCCACGAGACGGAACGGGCACTCGATTCGCGCATGCGGGCGAGCGAAGAGATCGCCGACGAATACCTCGCGAAAACATTCGAGCGCTGTGTTCGCTGGGACGGAATCGTCCTCGTGGCGGAGAGCGCCGATGGGGAAGGTCTTGCCGGCTACGTCTGTGTTTGGCGACGCTATGTCTCCGACGAACTCGACGACCCGCCGGGTGAGATGGGATACGTCTCAGACTTGGTCGTGACCGAATCCGCGAGAGGAAGCGGCGTGGGCCGGGCGCTTCTGCGAGCAGCGGAAGCGAGCGTGCGCGATGCCGGCGTCGACATGCTTCGTCTCTCGGTCCTGGCGGGGAATCTGAAAGCGATCGCTCTGTACGAGGATGAAGGCTTCGCGGCGGTCGAGATGGATCTCGAGAAGCGACTCAACCGCTAGGCGGGCATCATGCCGAGCGTCTCACCCGCCGCCGCATCGCGAGCCCGAGCGCCTGCGGCTTTTGGGACGCCCCGCGTCCCAAACTTAAGGAGTGGATCCCCGATATGGATTCGAACCATAATTCACAGATTCAGAGTCTGTTGTCCTGCCGTTAGACGATCGGGGATCGGATCCGCGCGAAGCACGGACGGCGTGGGGCCAGTTTTTACAGGATCATGGCGAAATCCTCAAGGGATTCGCGGATCTAGCGTGGGCTCCGAGAGGGGTATCGGCGCGTTCGAGCGTGGAATTGAGGCTCCCGTGGGGCCAGGGGCCGTTTCAGCGAGGGTGCCCCCCGGCGACGCCTTTCGTAGAATCGGCGACCCGCCAGAATCCACCCCATTTCTCGCATCTCGCTGCCAGGAGTCCCGTTTATGCCCGCCGTCATCGTCGAAAAAGAAGGCCACATCCTCACCGTCACGCTGAACCGCCCAGAGAAGAAGAACTGCGTCAATTCCGAGGTGATGTGCCTCCTCTGTGATGCGTGGATCCAGCTCGACGAGGATCCGGATCTTCGCGTCGCGATCCTGACCGGGACCGGTGACACGTTCTGCGCCGGGATGGACCTCTCCGAGATTCCGAAGCTTCGAACGGGCAAGCCCGAGAACGACTACATGAAGCGGGTCATGGAGAACCAGAACATGATGATGGATTGCTGGCTCAAGACCTACCGCCCGACCAAGCCCGTCATTCTCGCGGCGGAAGGTTTCGCGCGCGCCGGCGGGACGGAGATTCTGCAGGGGACCGATATTCGCGTCGCCGGCGAGAGCGCCATGTTTGGCGTGACCGAAGTCCAGCGCGGTCTCTTCCCGATGGCCGGCTCCGCCGTTCGCCTAAGGCGACAGATTCCGTACGCGGTCGCGGCGGAAATGCTGCTCGCCGGGGAAGACCTTCCGGCTCAGCGCGCGTATGACCTCGGGCTCGTGAATCACGTTGTTCCCGATGGGCAGGCGCTTAACAAGGCGAAGGAGATCGCGAACCGAATCGCCAGCAACGGTCCCCTCGCGGTCGCCGGAATTCTCGCGACCCTTCGCGCGACGGAAACGCTTTCCGAAGAAGAAGCGTTCAAGGTCGAGATGGGGCATGGCATCAAGGTCATGATGTCGAAGGACGCTGCCGAGGGGCCGCGCGCGTTCCTCGAAAAGCGAGATCCCGTTTTTACGGGCGAGTAGTCAGGCACGCGCCGTGAAGAGTGCGCTTCGGAGTCTTCGACTCTTTGTAGTTGTGGTGCTCGCCGTCGCGGCGTTCGTTGCGTTCCCGCTCGCGTTTCCGAAACCGCTCTTCGCGTATAGCGTCGAGCGGGGTTCGCTCTCGATCCATTCGGACGAGCCGATCCCGGCGGGCGAGGGCGAACGGGTTCTGGCGGAGATTGAAGAGCGATTGGCTAGGTCGCCACTTGCGGAGTTCGATGCGCCTTTGGCGCTCTACGTGGCGAATTCGGCATGGCGGCGGGCGTGGATCTGGATCGTTGCGCCCGGGAATGCGGGTGGCTTTATTGCGGCGCCGGCCACGCGGGGCCATGCGTTTCTGTCGGGTGCTGATTTCGAGTCGGACGAATTGATCGCGCCGTCCGGATTCCGGACACAGCCGCCGCGGACCCTCGCCTACTATGGTGCCCATGAGTTGACGCATGTGCAGACGGTTCGTGCGCTGGGCGTCGTTCGCTTTCATCTCGCGCCGGCCTGGGTTCGTGAAGGGTTGGCGGATTATGTCGGGATGCCGCCCGAGTCGGCGGCGGAACTGCACGCGTCGATTGGAACGCGGGATGCGGATCTTGAGATGATGAGAGCGTATGGGGTCTATGCACCCTGGCGATTGATCGTGACGGGCCTGCTTGAGGAGGCGGGTTGGTCGATCGAGGACTTGCTGGCTTCGCGGGTGGGTGCGGACGAGGCGCGGCGGGTTGCGCTCGATTCGCTTCGCTCTTCACGTGGGGCGCGTTAGTCGGGCTAGTCGAGGTCCCGGAGCTCAGTCCCTTCGAGATCGAGCACGAAGTCCGCACCGAACGCGGTCGCGGGCGTATGAAAGCCAGGGCTCGCTTCGCCGCGTATGAGGCGGAGGGTCGCTTCGACCGCGGCGACGGGCGTGAAGGCATAGCCATTAGGCGCTTCGAGGAGCGATCGCGCGACGCTTCCGTCGTCGCCTTCGACTTCGGCGACGATGAACGTGCGCGACATGTTCCGATCCGCTTCGTTCGGTCCTTCGGGCATTGCGTCGACCTGGCGCTTCAAGAAGTCCTGAACGAAGCCGAGGCGCAGGAGGGGCGTCGCGAACCGACTCGCGCGCAGGAGGGCGGGGGCGGGGCCCGAGAGGGTGAAGTAGACCTCGATGTTCGGGATCCCCGTCGAGTAGAAGGCGGTCGACACATCGCCCCAGGGCATGCCGACGGCGCGGGCCGGTCCGGCGCCGAAATCGAATTTTCGTTCGAGGCTGCCACTCGGGCGGCGGATCAGAATGCCGTCCTTGCGGATCGTGAGCCCATCGCCGAGGGATTCGACGGCGGTCTTCGCGGTTCCGCGGGAGACACCGCCGCCCATACCGGCGAGGGCCAGGCGGAGTCGGCGCGGGGATTCGACGCGAGCGGCGGTGTGGGCGGCCAGGCAGTCCGTGGGCACGACGTCGAAGCCGACGCCGGGGAGGAGCACGACGCCCGCTTCCTTCGCTTCTTCGTCGCGTCGCGCGATTGCTTCGAAGACGTCGATCTCGCCCGTGACGTCGAGGTAATGTGTCCCGCTTTCGAGGCAGGCGTCGACCATCGGCTTTGACGTCGCCGAGAAGGGCCCCGCGATATGCAGGACTGCAGAGGCTTCCTCGAGCAAGGCGCGCAACCTGGGGCCATCGTCGAGCGCCACGGCGCGGGATTCGAATCCGAAGGGCGAGGCGACGCCCTTCAGCTTCTCCGCGTCGCGCCCCGCGGCGAGGACGTCGATCCCAAGGGAAGCGGCGTGTTCGAGCACGAGTTGGCCCGTGTAGCCCGTCGCGCCGTAGACGAGGAGGCGCGGTGAGGATGTTCCGCTCATGCAGGATCTCCGTTTTGAGGGGGCCGTGCGTTGGATGCCAAGAAGGTAGCGGCAACGCTGGCTCCGCCCCTTCGAGTTCGCGAGACTTGGACGCCGCCGCAATCCGCGGTCCCGCATGAACCGAATCCGCAGCGCTCAACGCTGCGCACTAAACCAACGCACTAAACCAACGCACTACCGAAACGCACGAAACAGGAGAACGCCATGAAGGCCGCCGTGATGCGCGCGCAGAACGCCCCCCTCGAAATCGAGGAACTGAACATCGACAACCCCGGTCCCGGCGAAGTCCTCGTCAAGACGAAGGCCTCCGGCATCTGCCATTCCGACCTTCACGTCATCGAAGGCGGCCTGCCCATGCCTCCGCCCTGCGTCCTCGGTCATGAACCGGCGGGCATCGTCGAAGCTGTCGGCCCCGACGTCACGACCGTCGCCCCCGGCGATGCGGTCATCGCCTGCCTCTCCCGCTACTGCGGCTCCTGCAAGTTCTGCACGGGCGGGCGCCCCTACCTTTGTACGGCAGGCTTCATGGGCCGCCCCGGTGGCAACCTAACGCCGGCACTCACCGACCAGAACGGTGAAGCGGTTGCTCAGTTCACGAGCCTTTCATCGTTTGCGGAGCAGATGCTCACGACGGAGAAGTCGGTCGTGAAGATTCGCGATGACATGCCACTCGATCGCGCCTGCTTGATTGGTTGTGGCGTGACGACGGGTCTTGGCGCCGCGCTTCATACCGTCAACATCCGAGCGGGCGATGCGATCGTCGTGATCGGTTGTGGCGGCGTCGGCCTCTCGGCAATTCAAGGCGCGCGCATCTCGGGCGCCGGCAAGATCATCGCCGTCGATGCCCAGCCCTGGAAGTTCGATCTCGCCCGCGACTGCGGCGCGACGGACTGCGTCGACGCCTCGCAAGGCAACTCGGTCGAAGCCGTCATGGAACTGACGGGTGGTGGTGCCGACTTCGTCTTCGAGTGTATTGGCCTCAAGCCCACCATCGAACAGGGTGTGCAGATGACCGGTCGCGGCGGAACGACGGTGCTCGTCGGCGTGCTTCCCGTCACCGAAACGGTCTCGATTTCGGCCGCGGATCTCACCCTGGGTGAGAAGAACATCACGGGCTCGCTCATGGGCTCGAACCGGTTCCAGTACGATATGCCCCGGTATATCGACTTCTACCTGGACGGACGCCTCCGCCTCGACGAGATGATTTCCTCGCGAATCCCGCTCGAAGAGATCAACGACGCGTTCGACCTGATGCGCAAGGGCGAAGCCGCGCGCCAGGTCATCATGTTCGACTAGTCAGGCTCGGATCGACCGCGCCGCGGTCGGGGCAGCTAGTTTGCCTCGGCCGCCGCGCCGCCGTCTGTGTTAGGCGCCGGCGCAGCCGAAGTCGCCGGAATCGGCTTGCGTACCTCATAGCCGCCGACCCAGAGCTTGGGCACCAGCCCTCGCCAGGTCCCGTCGACGTAGAGGTAGTGGCTCTCGATGCCGAGGTACTGCCCGCCGGCTTGCACGAGCGCGGCTTGGATGTGAAGCGTCCCCTTAGGCGTAATCTGGGCGGGGATGCGCGGGATGAACGCGCCGGAAAGCCAGAAGTTGAGATCCAGGTTGAGCTCGACCGCCTCCTTGAAGTTCTCCTTCAAACCCTCGGGCGTGATCTGTGATCGCACGATCACGGAGAGGCTTTCCCAATACTCCAGATAGGCATCGCCCTCGACCGCCTGCTTGAGAGAAGTCAGATCCCCCCGCACGATCGCCTCGATCTGAACGTTAGGCGGAACCTCGGCGAGAACCGCGCCCGTCCCAGTCGGATTCATCTTCCGGAGCGGCTGACCATCGACGACTAACGTGACGATCCCGTCGCGAACGGAAGGCGACCCCTCTGTCGAAAAGCTCTGCTCAGTGAAAAGCGATCCGGTCACGATTTCAGAATTCGAGATCGACCGAATCGGCATAGCGACCGATTTCTCAACGTTCCCCGCCTGCGACTCATATATGAGCTGGCCGTCCGCCCGAATCGTCAGCGTTGTATTGGTGTCCTTCCAGACACCGACGTATTCCTGCTGGTCCTCGCCAAGCGGCTGAGAACAGCCCGTGAGGGCTCCAGAAAGGCCGACTAACAAGCTGGCGAGCAGAACGAGTTTGAGAACGGGCATGGCGCTACGCAAAGATCGTCTCCGGGAACGAAATCATTTCGTATCGGAGAAGAGATTATCAGTAGAAAGCGACGTTCGTACGGGTTGTATCAACCTTCGGGCCGCATCGACGCGTTTTTCGTATTGAGTGGCATGCTCTCGTTCCACGTGCGCGCGGAGCTCTGGCGGGTGTTGGCCGCGTGAAGTCGCGGCGCGATTCGACCTGGACCAGGCCGCGCGACGACACGCAGGAGGCGGACCAGCGATCAGACCCGCGACCGAAAGCCGCAGAATATCTTGCGAACTCGCACACTTGCGGGAATTCGGGCTCGCGGTGGACAGCGGATTCGGTAAGCTCCGGTCCCCGCGGAGAGGTGGCTGAGCTGGCTGAAAGCGCGCCCCTGCTAAGGGTGTATAGGCTAATACCCTATCGAGGGTTCGAATCCCTCCCTCTCCGCCACTTGGGTCCTTGGCAGCAGAGACTTCCCGCCAGATCCCGAACGGGGATCCGGAAAAGCCCGCGAATTCGCGGGGTGGTTGGCGGTTGAGGTCGTTTGAATCCGAAATAGAGACCGGCCTGATTCGGGTCGATTCAAGCGAAGTTCGCCGCTTGTCTCTGCGGGCTATTTCGGCGGTTGGGTCTAGTGGCGGGCATGGTCGGTCACCGAGCGACTTTTTGCCTGGCTATCGAGACGTCGCTCGCCGGATCCTGAGACGCCAGACTCCCTGGCCAGCATCGATCTAGGCTTCTCCGAATTCATCGAGCGCAGTTCGGTTCGCGCAAGTCCAACTACGAGCGCTTCTATCGAGTAGCCGTGCTCTGCGTCGGTCGATGATGAGCTGGCCCGCCTACTCGTCGATCCCACCCGACGTCTAGAGTGGGCGAAAGCGAACAATCGTTTTCCGCCACCCAACACGATCGTTACACTTCGGACTTCAACCTAATCCAGACCTCACTAGGAAGAACTTCACAAATGGCTGAGTTGAGTCCGCTACAAGCTTTGCTCGAGAAGTATCGAAGCGCCTCAGTCACTGAGCGGGAAAAGGGGAACTACTTCGAGGAGTTGACGCGAACGTACCTTCGGCATGAACCGAGATACGCCGACTTCTATGAAGACGTTTGGCTTCTGAAGGACGTACCAGAAGAATATGGAATCAGCCGGAGAGACACGGGCATTGACCTAGTTGCACGCACCAAAGGAACTAACGAGTTCCACGCGATCCAGTGCAAATTTCATGATGGGCAGATTCGCAAGAGCGACATCGACAGTTTCTTCACCGCCTCTGGACAGAAACCGTTCTCTCATAGAATGATCGTCGCGACTAGCAATGACTGGACCGACAACGCGGAGGAGTCGCTTTTCAATCAACAGCCGCCGGTAACGCGCATTGATCTCTTAGATCTTGAATCGAGCCAGATCGATTGGGCAAAGTTTCAACCGAATGAAACTCCGACTCTCAAAAAGAAGTTTTCACCTCGTCCGGATCAGCGAGGCGCAATAAAGAGGGTGATCACGGGGCTCGCGGAGGCCGACCGCGGCAAGTTGATCATGGCTTGCGGCACGGGCAAGACTTTCACGGCACTGAAAATTGCAGAGCAGCAGGCCGGGGCGGGCAAGCGGGTTCTATTCATGGTGCCAAGCTTGGCTCTGGTATCCCAAACGCTGACAGAATGGACTCAGCAGAGCGAAACCCCGCTTCACTGTTTTGCAGTCTGCTCGGATTCGGAGATCGGGAAAAAGCGCAAAGCGAGCGACGACGTGGTGCAGACGTTTGCTCACGAACTTCAGTACCCCGCGACGACGAATGCGGCCCGGCTTGCGGAAGAGATGACCAAGCGAAACGACGACCAGCGAATGAGCGTTGTGTTCTCGACTTATCATTCAATTGAGGTTCTGCATGAGGCGCAATCTCAACATGGTCTTGGGGATTTCGATCTCATCATTTGCGACGAAGCCCATCGGACAACAGGCGCGACTTTTGAATCCGAAGAGGAATCTGCGTTTGTAAAGATCCACGACAATGAATTCGTCGCCGGCGCCAAGCGCCTCTACATGACAGCCACCCCGCGAATCTACGCAAACGTCGCAAAGGCGAAGGCGGTGCAGGATGGGATTGAGCTGTGTTCGATGGACGACGAGTCCCTGTACGGAAAGCAGCTGCACGTCATCACGTTCTCGGAAGCGGTCGAGTTAGGCTTGCTGACCGACTATAAGGTCATAGTTCTGACGATCGACGAAGATCACGTCAACGCCCGACTGCAGCAGCTTCTCGCAGATGAAAACAATCAGCTAAAGGTCGACGACGCGGCGCGAATCATCGGCTGTTGGAAGGCCCTGGCTAAACAAGGCCTTGCCGAAGACTTCGGTGGTGACACTAGTGCAATGCAGAAAGCAGTTGCCTTCTGTCAAGTGATTGAGCCGACGACCGGAAAGAAGAAGCACAAGGTCTCGTCGAAGCAGATCAGCGACATGTTCCAGCTTGTCGTTGACGAGTATCAGAACTCTTCCGGCGAAGACGTTGATCTACGTTGTGAATCCTCTCACGTCGACGGAAGCATGAACGCGACCAAGAAGGGTGAAAAGCTCGCATGGCTCAAGGAAGAGACCGATGACAACGTTTGCCGAATTCTGAGCAACGTCCGCTGTTTGTCCGAAGGTGTCGACGTACCGGCCCTGGATGCGGTCCTATTCTTGTCGCCTCGAAGTTCGCAAGTCGAAGTCGTCCAGTCGGTGGGGCGCGTTATGCGCACGGCTCCTCGCAAAAAGTTGGGCTATGTCGTTTTACCCGTGGTGATTCCTGCCGGAACCGATCCAAAAGACGCCCTGGACGACAATAAGGTCTACAAAGTCGTCTGGGATGTCCTTCAGGCGCTGCGATCACACGATGATCGTTTCGACGCGATGGTTAACAAGATGGATCTCATTGGTCATTCGTCAGGCAAGATGGAAGTCATTGCGGTCACGGACACACTCAACCCGAAGTCAAAGAAGAAAGGAAAAGCTAAGACTGGCAGGGGTGATTTCGATCTGGGTGGCGCATCGACCGTAGCGGAGGAGCCAGTTCAAGAACGTCTCCAATTCGAGGTGAGCGGTCTCGAACGTGCGCTCTACGCCAAGCTAGTCAAGAAATGTGGCAACAGATCGTACTGGGAGGAATGGGCCAACGACATCGCGGAGATCGCCCAGACTCACATCAGCCGAATTGCCGCGATCATAGCGGAGCCCAAGAACACCAAAGAGATCGCGGCATTCGAAGCATTTTCCGACGAGCTTCGCGACGACCTGAACGATTCGATCAGTAATAGCGAAGTCATAGAGATGCTCGCACAGCACCTCATCACCAAACCGGTCTTCGACGCTCTCTTCGCCGACTACAGTTTCGCAAGCAACAACCCGGTCTCGCAGGGCATGCAGAATGTTCTCGACCTGCTCCAGGAGCACCGGCTGGACAAGGAAGCCGACACCCTCGATGCATTCTACGCGTCAGTTCGCCGACGGGCCGACGGG
>Ga0316209_1002649_pt1 | contig 13922 bp, 7 predicted proteins | sample 6monopyrite_MG_FD_204945 | JGI IMG/M metagenome (GOLD analysis project Ga0316209, IMG submission 204945) | Microbial mat bacterial communities from mineral coupon in-situ incubated in ocean water Damariscotta River, Maine, United States -... | ecosystem: Environmental > Aquatic > Marine > Coastal...
GGCGTACAAATTTTCACTGCCAACCATTTCTCAAATAAAGCTGGGAAAGCAGGCGCGCTTTACCAAGCCCATCAGGGTGTATGTTTTGAAACCCAATATTACCCAGACACGCCTAACCAGCCAAACTTTCCAAGTGCCACACTAGAAGCGGGAAAAGAGTTTTATTCTGTGACTGAGTATAAAGTATTATTTTAAACTACTTCAACCTTACCAATTGTTTAATCTCTTTAACCTTTGAAAACAGAAACTTATCAGCATTTTTTGACGTGCTAGTAAGATGTAAACCTTGGTCAAAATGGGTACTAAATAAAGGCAGTGGCTCTGAATGGTTATTTGACACTTTCACCAGTTCAAACCCCGTTTGATGTGCTAGACCAACTGAGAAACTCTGCTGCCCTAGGGTAAACCCGGTAATATCGCCGTTTTTGGCTTGCCACACTAACTCATGTTCACCTTGGTTGTTTAGGGTGTAAATATGTTTGTTATCAGAGAAATACAGCTGGTCATGCTGATCAAGCGACATATAGGCACATTCAAAATTAGTGACAGAATCAAGCAGCACACTGAGTTGTTTAGTTTGTAAGTCAAATTTAGCTGGTTTAAAGCCATTATCTGTCACTAAAGATACCAGCAAGGCATCTTCATGTTGATACCATTCTCTAAGGTAAAATGGCCCATTGTAGTGTGAAATTTCTTGATACTTAGACACCTGCACATCAATGATAAATAATTTGTCTTTACTGGCAGTAATGATTTGTTTGCCATCTGCAGACCACACTAAACCAAATAACTCCTGATCCTTGGGATTAGAGAAGACCAAACGCTGTTCACCCTGTTCGTACACAAAAAGTTGTTTTGAGCCGTTGCGATGAGATTCAAACGCAAACTTATCTGCCTGTGGTGCATAGATAGGTAAAAAATCCAAAGACTGAGTATCTACTAGTGTTTGGTATTGGTAGGGTGCTGACTGCTCAGAATACAAAATATCTACATCCAAATTAATCAACTCCATGACAATTTCTGTCCCGTCATAGTTGTAGCCAGCGTTACGAATATAGTGAAAATTATCAAAATCGATAACCTGAACCTGTTGGTTCAAACTGACCTGTCGTAATTTATCGTGATTGCTGATTAGTAGTGACTGATTATTTGGATGCCAATTCAACCCTCGTATGCTCCCTTCTAAATTGGCTAAGGGCAATACTTCCAAGGTATTAAGAGCCATCAATGCAATAGTATATTTGTTTTGATGTACATCAAACGCCAAAGCCAACTGTGTTTCATCGGGTGACAGAGCGATGCTCAGCAGTTGTTCTTTTCCTTGGTAGGTTTTTAGTGAGGTTGTGGTGTTTTGCTTAATCGAATATCGACGCAATAAGGTTGTGCTATCCTCAGTACTTTGCACAAAATAGATGTCACCTATGGATGACCATTGCATTTGAAAACTTTCAATACTACTGGCTGAAAACTCTGCCAAGGCCACAGGCTCCATAGCCGACAAAGTATTAGGATCGATGGAAATATAGTTTAACTGGTCTTTATCATCTGTTCTGGTCACATAAGCTATTGCGTTACCGTCTCTTGCCCAACCTAATTTTCGGTAATTAGCAGGTATTGGAGTGATTTGACGCTCAACACCGTTTGATAGATTTTTTAGCCAAATATGGTTTTTCATTGGACTACCTATACGCACAAAAGCGGCTATATCTGAAGTGGGCGACATCACTAAACTGTATTCACTACTTTCGCTTGAGGTCATAGGTCGTAATTGGCCAAATTGAATTTGTTGTTCTTGCCCGGTAAACCACACACCACCCGCCATTAGGCAAAAAAGGGCAACCATCAACAAAGGCCATATTTTTCTTGCAGGTTGCTCTGATGTAACCTCAGTAGTCTGAGGCAAAACCAAACTGTAGCCCCGCTTGGGATGAGTGATAATAAATTGTGGCGCTTTGGTATCTTGCTCGATGATCTTACGTAAAATCGCAATACTACGCTGCACAGAGCTGGGATTAAAAATCGCCTTTGGCCATACTGTGTCAAATATTGCCTGCTGGCTGACCACTTGGTTTTGTTTTATCCACAAACATTCAAGCACCTCCATCACTTTAGGCTCAACGGAGTGTGTATTGCCCTCTTTTGTTATACTACATCGGTCAAAATCGACTCGACACTTCCCTATTATTAACTCGCTCACTACAACTCCAAAAATCTATATAAATCAGCATCTAAGGTTTTCATAAGGAAAACTTAAGCGCTTCTACATTGCCTAGTGGTCAACACAAGTTAAGGCTATGGGATAACAAAAACAATAACAACAGAAGTGCCAATGCGAAACCCTTTATTCCTTCTGAATATACTCACCAGTGCGTTTTTACTATTCCAGATTCAACCTATATTAGCCAAAAGTATCTTGCCAGCGTTTGGCGGTGGGGCCTCGGTTTGGACTGCTTGTATGGTGTTCTTTCAAGGAGTTTTACTATTAGGGTATTTACACGCCTATTGCATCAGTAAACTTCAAAGTGGCCAATTACAAGTTGTTCTCCAAGCAATCATACTTTTTGTATCATGGATATTAGCTTGGTTATTATTGAAAGCTCCGGCAATCCCATACGACTTATCACAACCAGTATTGTCTATCTTATGGATTTTGTGTCAGCAAATTGGTTTACCCTTTTTTGTTTTATCATCGACGGGTATCTTGCTGCAATTCTGGTATACCCAACAAACCTCTGACAAGCGTGCTCCTTATCATTGGTATGCGTGGTCTAATGCGAGCTCTCTGATTACTCTACTTGCCTACCCTTTTTTATGGGAACCTTATTTGGATTTAGTGAACCAAAAATGGATATGGATGGGCGTATATAGTGTTTTTTCTATCAGTTACTTTATTTTGCTCACTCAACTGTATAAAACATTTGGCACAAGCCAGATTACATCACTAAAACCTATTAAATCCGCTGGAATCAAATCACCTATCTGGCTTAAATGGTTAGCATGGTCAACGGCAGGTACTATGCTGCTACTCAGTACCACACATATGCTGACGCTAAATATTTCACCCATGCCTTTTCTATGGTTGCTGCCCCTAGCACTCTATCTCATCAGTTATATTTTGGCTTTCTCAAAACTCAGTCTCTACAACCGCAGTTATTGGATGCCGGTTTTTATTTTCTGTTTGCTGGCCTCTTTATTGATGTACTTTTTAGGTAGTCAATTCAATAGTTTATCGCAAATTATCATGTACACACTTATCTTATTTGTAACCTGTCTGCTATGTCATTGTGAGTTAAGCCTCAGTGCTCCTTGCTCTCAAAACTTAACCTTGTTCTATCTGTGTATTGCATGTGGCGGATGGATTGGTAGCATGTTGACCTCCATTGCTGCCCCTTTATTATTTGTGGGGCTAGTGGAATATCCCCTCGCAATTTTCTGCGTTTACTGTCTTATTTGCCTGAGTTATTGCACGCCCTGGCCAAAAACAGGAAAGCGTGATCGTATTTATGCTGCAAGCTGGCTAGTAGGGTTAGTGTTATTGCCAGGCGGCTATATTCTGTTGGGTCAAGCTTACAGTCGTTTTGATATAGCTAACACCCGTAATTTTTACGGTCATTTAAGTGTCAAAGAAGTGCCTACGCCTGAAGGTATGAGCCGCAGACTAGTCGATGGCACCACAGTACATGGCTCGCAAAACATGAAGTATAGCGTGACAAAAACACTCGACTATTATGGTCCAACAACAGGCATATCTGTGGCCATTAACTATATGCAACAGCAGTCTAGTCTCAAGATGGCAATCATTGGATTAGGAGCGGGAGTATTGGCAAGTTATGCACGGCATGGCGATAAAATTGACTTTTATGAGCTTAATCCCGCGGTAAAAGTTTTCGCCTACGAGTATTTTGATTATCTGCATACCACCCTAGGCAACATCGAGATAAAATTAGGTGACGGAAGACTCTCATTAGCGAAGGAACTTAAACAGTCTGGTAGTAATAATCTTGACCTGTTGGTGATTGACGCTTTCACCAGTGATTCCATTCCTACTCACCTTTTAACTCAAGAGGCATTCGCGCTATATTGGCAACATATACGTACTAACGGCTTATTGGTCATACACATTTCAAATAGCCATCTTGATCTCAAACCCGTTATTGCCGCGCAAGGTCAAACGCTAGGTAAGACTTCGCTGTTTTTCAAAACACAGAGTAGAAGTATTAGTCATTATGCTTCTGAATGGTTAGTAATGACTAAAAACGCGGCTTTTATAGCTGAAGAAATTCGATTAAAACGAGCCACTCAATTAAACAATGTCGAAACCATTCTTTGGACAGATAACTTTAGTAGTTTGATAACGGTTCTAAAAATATAAAAGCCCGTTACAACTGAGTCGTAACGGGCTTTTTAAAACACTACACTAGATTATTTTTTAGCCGCTTTCTTCGCTTTAGGCTTTGCTTCTGACGCTGGCGCCGCAGCTTCTTCAGTAGCTGGCTCTTCAGGCTGAAGTTGTAAAGCTCTAACAGGATTTTCGCCACCTTGAGTTAGCTGAACTAAACGGTTCAGTTGTCCAAGAGACAGCAAGACTGCATATATTGCACCTAAGTAACCAATTTTATGTAAATCAGCTATTGTATCAGCGTCTAAGGCTTGTAACCGTTTTTCGCTGATAGTTTGCATGCCGTTGATATTGCGTAGTTGACCATTTGCGTACTGGGCACGGATAACAACTGAATCAAACAAACCTAAATCTTCAATTTTCTTAACAAAATCTCGAGTCGCCATTTCGCTGTTAGCTAATTCAGACAATAATTTTTGACGATTTTCTAGGAACGGGCTTGGCGCTTCTTCAGTAAAAAGTGGTTCGCCTTCTTTGCCAACCAAATCAGAGTTTTCATCAATAAACACACCTAATTTATCACCATCAGGGCGCACATCAAAAGGATAACGTTGAACATTAAGAGGCACCACGTGACCAGACCATTTTCCGTCTTGCATAAACAAGTTAACACCTTGTTCAATACCTAACATAGCAACACTATGAGTTGTCTCACTTTTTGGATCTTTGATAAAAATGATTGGCATACAACTGGCTATTTGCGCGTATTCCCGCAACGACGCTGCGGCTAAGTGAGTGTCTTTAGCATGGGCGAAATCACCACTTAACTTTACGTGTAAATCTTTATGTTTATTTTTATCTAGGGGGATGTAATTCATTGTCATTAAAAAGTTCTCTAATTATTTTGGATCAAAGCGGTTTTATGAGCCGTCTAATTTTCGGGCATGCGTGAATATTTGGGGATCATTATGACTTTTACAAGCCAAAAACAGCAGAAGTGTGATTTATTTGTTAATAACCTTAATTTATCTTACTACTTCTGATATTAAATACCGTTGATGTATTCTTCAAGGCCGTTCAACATTTGGTATTTAGGTAGCTTTCTAGAATACGCAAAAGCTACCTAAAATCATGCTTAAGCAAAAAGTACCGAAGATTCAAATTAGCTCACAGAATTAATATATTCTTGCAACTTAGCCTCAGCCTCATCACCAAATAAAATTTCACAAGCCTCTCTTAACCCCGGAGCGGATAAAATATCTTCTTTCTTGACGACTAATGATATTTTCGAGCGGCGGCGTAAAAAGTCTTCAAGTTTAGTAACCATTTCGCGCTCTGCTGCATGTTCGATTTCTACCCGTAAGTATTCAGAATTTTCGATTAACAATTCTGCCATTTCAGGGTTTTCACGGATTCTTTCCAACATATTAATAGCGTTACGCCCGTAGCGTCGCCAAAACCTCTTGGTTAAAGGCTCTGAGGACGTGTCAGGTGTCAGTGCATCAAAGTACATCAATTTAGCTCGGTGAAAAAACTCATCACGTACTGTATCGTCTGGCTCGCCGTACCATTTGTAATCTTCATAAGGCAGGGTAATGCCTAGCTCTTTGACCAAATCTGCAACCTCGTCGCCAACGTTGATACAATCAGTGAGTTTGCCACCAAAAATGGATAGGTATTTATCGACTTTATTAGTGTCTATGGCATGTTTGCGTGACAGTTGTACCCAATCGGCTACCCCTCCTTTACCTTTTATGGCAAGGGGGCGCACACCACAGCGTTCTGCGATTATATCGGATTGAGTCAAGGCTTTGGGTAAGTCTAAAAGTTTGTTCACATTGTCTAAAACAAATTGCCTGTCCTCGTCTGTCACTATTGCATTGGGATCTTCTACTTGGGTATCAGTTGTGCCAATACAGGTCTTGGGTCCCATAGGAATAACAAAAAATAGGCGACCATCATTAGCAAAAAAGGTTAGGACTTTATTGCTGTCAGTGATTTTATCAACAATCAGATGAATGCCTTTTGAGAATAAATGATGGTGTTCAGTTGTCTGCAAATTAACTTGATTCATAGGATCCACAAAAGGACCCGCTGAGTTGATGATAACTTTTGAGCGAATTTCGAATTCTTCGCCACTGATCACATCTTTAGCTTGGGTTTTCCACTGGCCATCGACTTTTTCAGAACCATTGGCTTGCACATAGTTAGCAGCTATACAGCCATAACTCATACTGGAACGAATAAAATTAAACACAAAACGGGCATCGTTATCGTGTAAAAACGCATCGGAGTATTCAAAGCCACCGTTGACTTTTTCGGTGTTGACTACATTTTCAAGGGATTTGATTTTAGTGGCTGTTAAGTACTGCGGGCTTTGCGTGAAAAAGCGTCCCATCAACCAATAAACCAGCGTGCCCATAAAAACAAACAAAGGCGGAAAACGAAAACCTTTTTGAATACTGGTAAAGAAACGAATTTCTTTGACGGTAGACGGGTAACTGCGCATCAAATGATTACGGCTTTTACAGAGTTTATTCACCAAACCATACTCATGACTTTCCAGGTATTTAATACCGCCCCACGCCAAATTCGACGAGTTAGAACTCGTAAAACCGGCAAAGTCGCCTTTATCAATCAAAGCAACTTTTGCCCCTTTTGCCGCCAGAGCTGCTGCAGATACCGCACCGTTAATCCCCCCTCCGATGATCAACACATCGAAGGTTTTTTCGGGCAAGTTTTGAATATTGCTTTTTCTAAGATTGTTCACTATTTTTCCGTTATTTTACGATGCAGTGGATTGTACTAACCCATCATCACTGCCCCAAGCCAACTCAGCGCTTTGTTTGAAATACAATTTGTTAATCAGAAGCGCCACTGATACGCAGGATAACAATGTGAAAAACATCAGATGAATATAATGTAAGCCAAAGGGTGCATGGAAAGGAGAAAATTCAAATGACAACGAGCCATACAAAAACACTCCAAAAATGACCGCAATGATACCGGCATTGGCATGTACATTTCTAAACACTAAACCGACTATAAATATTGATAAAATTGGCATACTAAATAACCCCCACAACTGCTGCAATAGATTAATGATGCTGTCTGCTTGGGCATAAACGGGCACTAAAAGCAGTGTAATGACAGTCAAAGACGCAGTGATCCAGGCACTTAATCTAGGCACATTGTTAGTATGTCCTATGTAGGGCTCATGAATATCACACACATATAAAGCCGCAGCTGAATTTAAATTACTGTTGAAAGTTGACAGTACTGCGGCGGCCATGGCGGCCGCAAAAATACCAGACATCCAGGTAGGCAGTAAATCTCCCACTATCCGCCCATAGGCCGCATCGCCAATATCACCATAAAGTTGAAAAGAGACAATACCTGGGATAACCACTATTGCTGGCACTATTAGAAGACGGATAGCTACCGCAGCAAATACACCTTTCTGCGCTTCTTTTAAGTTGGGTGCAGCCATGGCGCGTTGCGTGATAACCTGATTGGTCCCCCAATAAAACATCTGGATGAAAATCATACCGGTTAATAAGGTAGGCCATGGAATAGGTGATTCGCTATCACCTATTAGTGTGAGTCTATCTGTTGGAATAGCAGAAAAATCATAATCAATGGCATTTAGCGCTAAGAACACTACGGCAATGGCCATAGTCAAAAGCAACACACCTGAATAGGTATCTGACACCGCTACTGCGCGCAATCCACCAAAAATCGCATACATAGCGCCTAGGGTAGCAAAAGCAGTGGCGATATACATCAAGGGAATATCCAGATTAAACATGGTTTTCATGAATAATGAGCCGGAGTAAATCACCGCAGGGCAAAATATCAAGGCACTACTTAAGAAAAACAAGGAACCAATAACAGCTCTTATGTGTTTGTTATTATAACGTTTTTCCAGCAATTCAGTGGTAGTAGTACATTGATACTTGTAGTACACAGGTAGAAATACCTTGGCCAAGAGAATCAATCCCAATAAAGCCGCGAATTCCCACCATGCAAGTAACGCCATTTGTGTGCCGTTGGTGCCTACAAGTTGGTCTGTGCTTAAGTTGGTTAACGTTATCGAGCCTGCAATAAAATACCATTTTAATCCACCTCCGGCCAAAAATAGCTCTTTATTTTGTTGGCCTTCGCTTGCGCCTGATCTAGGGCCTTTGCCCTTACATTGTATATAGGTAAGCAAAGCGATAAACGCCGTCACCAAGGTAAAAACAACTATTTGGACTATATTTTCTGGCATTTTTTGGCTCCTGTACCAATGTGCATTTACGCACCTTAACTGGCTTATTATTATAAGAATGAATTCACTCTGTCTTAATTGTAAATAAACAGTACTTAAGCAGCCTCCCTGTCCTTGGTTACCTCTAATTTAACTTGCGTCACTTTTTTATTGCCAATCATGGCGTTGTGGTAACGTACTAACAAATTCAACTGATAAATCGAAACCAACATGGCGTGTATTGGTACTAAGTATCCTTGCTGATTTAATTCGTATAACTGTTCTGCTGATAAGGCATGCAATTTGTCTTCATCAATCGTATTAAGACCTGTCAGAGTTTGCACTGAGGCATCTTGATAATGCACCAGCAAATCGATACCCTTTAGCAGTTCCAGTTCTTGCAGTTTATGGATAAACTGATAAGTGTGGATATCATTTTTGATATCAGCCTCAAGCAAGGTTTTCACCCGACTAAGATAGAGAGATGCCTTGCCACCTTCATCGAATAACGCTTCGCCATTATCTCTGGAGAAGGCGCTGCTTTGTTCATCTATGCCAATGGTGTAGCTATTTTCATCCTTGGGCGATTTCATTAGAAACAGAGGATAGGTCTGCATTACCGTTGGCTGATAAGTGGCTTGCCATTGCGTATCTTTAACATACAGATTGCTACTACTGTCGAAACTGGTCAAGGCTGACAGCACCCCACTTCCATCATGAGTATTACGAGTTAAGAATACCGGAAAATTAGTCACCGCTTTGCCTATCTCTACCGCTCTTAATCGCATGATTTGCTGACTTGCACTAAACTCCACTGCGCAATTTGGCTTTATTCTAAACTGTTTGTGTTTATTATTACTCAGTTCTACTAATTCACTCATATGTTCATAAATCTCATTTTTATTTAACGTGCGGTGGCTAACCATCTTTCAATAAATTCTCTGTGAGGCGGTAGAGATTGCAACATTTGCTGGGTAAGCTGTTGATTTCTTAAGATTATTTTATCAGCTTGTTGCTGTTGCTGATACAAATACCCCTGTCGACTAAAATCAGGTTTAAAACCCATGCCATACAAAACATACTGATAACTGGCCGCCGGGAACAATTCTACAGCACTGTCAAAATCACTGTTGGTAGGCCCGCGATAACCCCATACTGTCAAATCTTCTTTTAAACTTTCTGGTATTGATGCACCAACGCAATGTGCCTGCCAATAGGGTTCAGGCCGTTTAGTTAGCATATAATGTAATTTCAAAAAATCGATTATACGCTGCCAGCGATAATCCATTTGCTGATTAAAGCGTTTAGCTACAATAGGCATCAAGGTATCGTCAGCGGGTAAATTTTCGGCGATATAACGCGCCGAAATTTCCACCAACATAATGGCCGTCGCTTCCAGTGGTTCAACAAACCCCGCGGACATACCAACCGCGACACAATTGTGTTTCCAAAACTGTTTTCTGTGGCCCGATTCAAAGGCAATTTTTCGAGCAGTTATGCCCTCTGCTGAAGCCCCTAAATATTGACGTAAATTCGCTTCAGCTTCATCGTCACTAAGATAATCGGTGGAATACACATGACCCACCCCACGACGGTGAGTTAACCCTATATCCCAAATCCATCCGGCGTTTTGCGCAGTGGCAATGGTATGACAGGCAATGGGACTGTTTTCATTCTCGTAGGGGATCTGCATTGCCAGGGCGGAATTGTTAAATAACACATCGTTTTGGGATACAAAGGGTACACTCAAGGCTTTGCCAAGTAGCAGGGACGCAAAACCCGTGCAATCAACAAATAGATCAGCTGATAAAGGCCCGTATCCAGAAATAAGCACCGAATCGATACCGCCATCAGACTTAAGTATCGTGTCCTCGACAGTACCGATAACATGCTTAACACTAAGCTTGTCTTTGCAATGTTGTTTTAACAATTCGGCAAAAGCACCTGCATCCAAATGATAGGCATAGTTGCATTGGCCTTTATATTCAGCCTCTGCCATAGTTTTTGGCGCTAAACCAGCTTCGCAAATATGATGTTGAAAGTTTGACTCTATTGCATAGTTTTCGATATCAGACACATAAGGCGCTAAATCAATCCGACCATACCCTAACGGCACGGTAAATGGATGATAATAAAAATCGCTATTGCCGTGCACCCAATCAACAAACTTACTCCCTTGCTTGAAGGTGGCATAGCATCTCTTAAATAGCTCACTCTCTTTAAGTCCGATTTTTTGTATGGTCGTCCTCATGGTGGGCCAAGTACCTTCACCAACACCAACAGTAGGAATATCTGAAGATTCCACCAACAGAACTTGTGGGCCTTCCTTAGTAGACGTTTGATGATAAGAAGCAATTATTGCAGCGGTTAACCACCCTGCTGTTCCGCCACCGACAATTACGATTTTTTTTACAACTTTTGACATAGTAAGGTCATTATCCAGCTAAATATTGAGCAGTACACTTTGAATGCGTGATTAACATAATCGAACTTTAGCGTCGCACTGAGTACAGCTTGCTTTGATTTTTATCGAATAGAGTCAATACTCTATTCGATAAAAAAGGCCCGTGAACATCTAATACGGGCCTCTGGTATCTTAATCAAAAACCGGATGGACTAATCCATTAATCCATCTTACTTGCGCCACCAGAATTAAAAATTAGCGCGAACACCAAACCCATAACGAGTTCCATTGTCAATTAACTGCACAAACTGATTATCATAACGACCACGTCGTTCTAGCTCTTCACCTGAGATGTTTATACCTTCAAAAAACACTGTCCAGTTTTCGTTCAGTTCATAACTGGCACTTAGATCCCATTGACCATAGGTCTTAGTAAAACGAGGCTCCGTGCCGCCGAGGGGGCTAACAATATCCTGCAAAAATGCTTCACGATTGTTAAAGGCCAGTCTGGCCTGAAAGCCTTCTTTTTCATAAAATAATACTAAGTTTTGAGAATCGCCCAAACCTTCCAAAGCGAAGATTTCACTAGCGTTATCGTCGACTTTGGCGTCACTATCAACTTTAGTCGCGTTGACCTGGAAACCAAAACCATTTTCAAATACATGGGACCATGCTACTTCAAGACCATTTACATTCGCTACTTCACCATTGCGCGGGCGACGAACACTAAAATCATAAACACCACTAGCAAGGCTCAAGGATTCATTATCTACAGCGTTAACAATAAAGTCATCAACCTCTTTAGAAAACACTGCAGCTGCGAAGTAACTAAAATCGCCATAATACCATTCATAAGAAAAATCCCAGTTCTTTGACAAGAATGGTTTTAGACCTGCGTTTCCAGCTTGTGCCTGATTGTTATTCGGACGCGAACCTGTAACGCTGAACGTTGGTACTAGTGACGACATAGTTGGTCTGGTTAATGTTTGAGAATAGGCAAAACGAAGTAACATGTCTTCAACCAATTCTAATTTCACGTTCACATTGGGTAGTAAATTGGAGTAGGAATTAGTTTCGGAAATTAGTGTTCCGGTATCTCCTGGCGCATATATCTCATTTAAATCTGAAGGGTCATTTGGAATAGGTTGAAGATCAAGTAAAATTCGAGTGGTTCCGAATATTTCTGAATTCGTTTCGCTATACCTGGCTCCAGTATTTACATTCCAGTTCATATCGCCCAACTCACCGGCGAAGGAAAACTGCAAGTAAGCACTTAACACTTCTTCTTTAACTTTGTATGAATCGGCGGTTGCAGGTGGGTTATCAAAGGAAAACGCAGCGTATTCAGCCGCAATATCTCTACCCGGCCCTACAGCAGCCTGAATTATAGCCAACCCAGGCCCTGCCATAAATGCCTCATAAGCTGCTGGGTCATAGGTTAGCCACGAACCAGGAACGCCGGGGAAAAAGCTTGTTGGCGTAAAAGTGGTCAATAATTCACTAGGAACAGGCACTTGGTATCCACAATAAAGATTACACGTTGTGGCAAACTCCTGAACATTATCTTTGCTTCGGTCTTGATAATACATACCGTATTTCAGAGTGGTAAATGTATCAGAATCAGGCGTCCATTCAAAATCGGCTTTAATCTCAGTTATTTTGTCCTCAGTATCAAGTCCATTTTTGTCATTGTAATGTGCTAGCCCCAATGTAGGGTCAAGTAACGCAGCGTCTCCTCCAACTATTTCAATAGAGGGGTAGCCACCTCCATAGGTGATGGTATACGCATTGTTATAACCAATAACATTAAAGTTGTTTTTACCACCGCTATTTTCTTTTGCTGTTGAAGTTGACAAGTCAAAATTCGCTTTCAAAGAATCTGTAATATCCCACTCGGCGTTCCCCCCAAAAGCGCTAATATCAACATCACGACTGTAAGAACGTCGAATAAAATCGGTGGCGCCACCAACACCGTCTACAACTGTGCTGGTTAATGATGTAACCGTATTATTTTCTCCGACAGTAACACTGTCTAAATTACCATCAGAAACCCAATGCCCGACACTGGTTGCATCAGATGCAACTTCAAATTTTGAAATCAGCCCATCAAAAGATAAGGTTAACTCATCGCTAGGCGCAGCCTGAAAAACTAAATTAGCACTGGTACGGGTACGATCACTTAAATCGACAATTTGATCAAAGTTTTGTGGAACGTAGATGTTATTATACTCAGTTCCATTTCTTGATGTAAACGATGTATTTGGTCGCCAGTATCGGGTTTCGATTATGTTATTCTGTGATTGTCGTTCTTGGTAAGAAACGGCCAACAAAATCCCCATGGTATCATCGTTAAAGGTATTACTTATCAGACCTGAAAATTGCGGCGCAGTTTTCTCAGCTAATTCATCGTAAATCCCCTTGGCGCTGGCGGCCACCTTAAACCCATCCAAATCGAATGGCCGAGCCGTAGTAACATTAATTGTGGCGCCAATTCCACCTTCTTGCATATTTGCTGTAGGGCTCTTAAATACCTCAGCCCCACTAATCAATTCTGCGGGCAGTGTATCGAAACTGAACTCTCTTCCCTGATTTTCAGTGGCTATTTGCCGGCCATTAACTAAAACCGTATTAAACTGCGGACCAAAGCCACGCACGGTAACAAATTGTCCTTCACCACCACTACGGTCAATTGATACACCGGTAATGCGTTGTAATGATTCTGCTACATTCTGATCCGGGAATTTGCCCAGATCTTCAGCTGAAATTGAATCCGAAATATTGTCAGCTAACTTTTTGTCTTCTAAGGAACGCGCCATACTGCCCAAAAGGCCACGTACCTGTATGACTTCAATGTTGTCATTATCTGCAGCTTCTTGCGCCAGAACTGTTCCAGAACTAAGAGCTGCCGCAATGGCCATTCCAAGAAGTGA
>Ga0316209_1002650_pt1 | contig 13913 bp, 11 predicted proteins | sample 6monopyrite_MG_FD_204945 | JGI IMG/M metagenome (GOLD analysis project Ga0316209, IMG submission 204945) | Microbial mat bacterial communities from mineral coupon in-situ incubated in ocean water Damariscotta River, Maine, United States -... | ecosystem: Environmental > Aquatic > Marine >...
TTCGTGCGGAAGTGCTCGCTCTTCCGTGCCATGCGCTCTCCAGCTCATCAGAAGATGTCGAAGTCCTTGGCCGAAATAACGGCTCCGTCATACAGCGCTTCGATCTCATCGACGAGACCGGCGTCACTCTGTCCCCAGTACAGCTGGTGCGTGAGCACGAGCAGTCGAGGCTTCGCGATGGAAGCGATCTTGGCAAGCTCGGTGGTCGAGGTGTGGAACTTGGCGTGGTAGCTCTTCCAGACCTCCGGCAGTGCTTGGTAGGCCACGTCCGAGTAGACCTCGTGCACGAGCACGTCGCAGCCTTCGGCCATGCGGACGAGCTCATCACTCGGGGCTGTGTCGCCGGAGACCACGATCACTCGGTCGGGAGTCTCGAAGCGGAAACCGAAAGCGTGCTTCCATGAACCGTGGGGAACGGCGAAGGCGATGACCTTGACGAGCGAGTCTTCGTAGATGAGGCCAGCTTCGATTTCGCTGACTTCGGTCTGGTAGCCGAAGAGGTTGGCCGGCTCCAAGCCGTCGATGCGGATGTGCTTGTCCTCGCCCCAGGCGTCCTGGAGATGTGAGGTCATGGCGAGCGTGCCGACAGGACCGAAGACCTGCAGCGGCGCTTGGCGCTCGAGAACCCACGGCGTGAAGATCAGGTCGGGCAGACCGAGTGTGTGGTCGGAGTGCAGGTGCGAGATGAAGACGTGGTTCAGGTTGTGGAGCCGGAGCGCATCGACTCCGCGCATGGCCGCTTCGTTCGCTCGCCGCACAACGCCGGGTCCGCAGTCCACGAGATACGCCGTGTCGTCCACGACGATGGCCAGTGCGGGTCCCGAGCGATCGGGCTCGGCGTTGGGGGTGCCGGTTCCGAGCATGACGACACGCGTTCGACCCGTCGGCGGCTCCGGGGTAGAGCGCTCCGGGCTGATGATCGGGCTCGCACAGGCCGAGGCCAGGACCAGAAGAGCGATGCCTCGGAGGGTGCCGACGAGCTGTGGGTTCAAAATCATCCTAAACTCAGAATAAAGGGCTAGTTCGGCCTTCGATGGGGGCGGGGAAGCTTCTGACCCGCCTTGAAATTCGGCTCGCGGGGCCGACTCTGCTATCACATTGGGTGCGCGTGCGTAGGCACGATCGGTGCGCCCGCGTAGGCTTCACCATACGACTCTCCGGAACTCTCGAAACACCTATTTACGACACTCTGATCTCCATGCTCTCCCTCGTTCTCTCCGCTGCACTGGCACTCCCGCTAATCGCCAATGACGATCAGGAAGTCGAGACGTTGCCGCCCGCCGTCGAGCAGGCTCTGAAAGAACTCGACAACGCACTCGAGACGAAGATCGAGGGCATGATCGTCAGTGTGATCTTTCGGCACAAAGAGCTGGTTCATCCGGCGGTAATTGAGCGATTCGCTTCCGCGCTGAAGCACCGCAAGCCGGGGGTGCGCAAGACGGCGCTCGCCGCGCTGCGCTTCATGGATCACGAGGATGCGCTGCTCGCACTCATCAAGTTCTGCGAGAAGGACAAGCGGATTCGCATCGACCGAGACCAGCTCGAGCGGACCCTGCGCGCGATCGGGCAGCACGCCGACGAGCGCTCGCGCGAACTGTTCACCAAGCCGCCCTACGAGTCGGTCGATGAGACCGTCATCCGTGCGCGCATCCGCAGCCTCGGCCGACTCCGCTCCAAGCAGTCGGTGATCGATCTGATGGCGATGTACGAGACGAAGGAAGAGTGGAAGCCGGTGGACTTCCTGGACGACTTCCGGCTCAGCCTGATGGTCCTGACGGGCGTGGACCGCGGAACGAATCCGGCGGACTGGAAGCGTTGGTGGAAGGACGCCGAGGAGGACCTGGTGATTCCCGAGCGCTTGCCCAAGCTGGAGCTGCTCGACCTGCGCGAGTGGTGCAACTACTGGGAGCTACCTCTGCCCGAAGGTGTCGAGACGCCCGAAGACGGAGAGCACCGGCGACGCGGCAAGAAGTAGACGGAAGGCCGAGCGCTTTGGCTCGCCTCGCGACTTTTTGAGCTTCCATCGAAACTTCGAGGGCCGTGCGGGGATCAGTGTCGCCCCGTTGATTCAACTCACCGTCCGGCATGGTGGGCGAAGTCAGATTTGATCGACTCCTCTCCGTTCTCTCTACCCTGCCGAGGAACAGGCGTGCGTGCTTGTGTACCCCCAAGCTGCGTCGTCCAGGCAGGTTCAGAGCCGTTCCCACGCTCTGAGTCTCGAGATGCGGTTGGATCAAAGAACTGACCGGACCCTCCAGGTTGAAGCCAGATCAGTCGGGGAACGACTTCTCGTCGTCGAGCACCTCGGTCTCGCGCGGCGACTCTTCAACCAATTGACAAGGATCTCAAATGAAATCAGGACGTCTCCTGTCTGCAATCGTGCTCGCACTCTGCAGCACGTTCACTCTCTCCAGTTTCCAGCAAGTGCCGACCGCACTCTCGAGTGCTCCTCAGCAAGAGGGCAAAGCGATGGGTGTCTGGAACAGTCCGAAGCCCGGCCAGCTCGGACACGCCGCCGGAGTTCTCGGCGAGAACGGTAGCCCCGCTTACCTCGTCGAGCTTCGCGTGAAGCGCGAGAAGAACGGCGGAATCCCGAACGGCTCGATTCTCGGTCGCCTGATCGTCCCCGGCTCGGGCAAGCAGGGCTCCAAGAAGAAGGTCGTCGCGAACGTCGTCGGCAAGTGGGTCAAGAAGCCCGGCGAGCCCGGCAGCTTCCGCGGTGTCTTGGTGCGCAAGAACCCGATGACCGGCAAGACCAAAGTCATCGGTGTCCTGCGCGGCAAGTTCGTCGACCCGCCCAAGAAGCCCGGCAGCTTCAAGGGTGAGTGGGCGATCTTCTAAGCGAGCGCATTAACGAGAGCTGCCCACGACCTCGCGCGTCTTCGCGATCGGGGTTGTGGGCAGCTCCACGTTCAGGGCCTGCGCTAGAAGACGACCATCTGCCGATCGCGGTACATCTGGATCTTCTTGTAGAGCCACGAGCCGTGCGAGGAGATAGCAGCGTCTGCCGAATCCACGTATTCCAGACATTTCTTATGGGCGTCCTTCAGCAGAGAGTTGAAGAGCGCGATGTTGTCCGGAGTCTGATCCCGGCCGAGCTCTCCGGTCACGAGCAAGATGAAGTCGGACTGCGTCCAGCGGTCGTGCTCATCGGGTGCCTCCACCCAGACCGCGTCGAAGACGCGATCGGCAACCGCGTGCGGCGTCAGTGCCGCGCCATCCTCGCCGAGCATGCGAGACTGCGTCCCGAGGTTCGTGTAGAGCCCGCCGTTGATGAGTTGAGCCAGGATCTGGAAGCGCGCCATGTTGACCGCAGCCGTGACGCTCTCCATCGACCAGAAGCTGAACCACTCGCCGAACGGACCGAACTTCTGGTTCGAGAGCAGCAAGCGGTCGGCGTCCGCGATGCCGCCGGTCCAGCGCAACCCGCGGTCGCACATGAGATCGAGCGAGCGCTGCTGCATCGCAAGGTCGACCGGAGCGATCGGCGGACGACCGCCTTCTTGCCCGACCACGTCGCGGTTGAAGGTCCAGCCGCCGATGAAGCTGCCGAGGTTGTTGTAGGAGCCCTGGTAGTGGTTCGAGAAGATCCGATACCAGCGCGCATAGCGGTGATAGCCCTGACCGTCCTTGGCGCCCTTGTCACGAAGCTTGGAGAGCCCGAGCTCGGCCAGCGCGATCTGCTGCTCCGCAAACTCGATCGGGTTCTTGCCCATGTCCCAGACCTGGCAGAGCACGTCGCCGATGAAGGAGTCCTCGTCGGTTCCGAAGTCGAGCCCTTCCGTTGCGGAGCGTGCGGCGATCGCTGCAAGAGCGTCCTCGTTCGCGAGCTCGGAGTAGCCGTACTCGATCGCCCACATGTCGTAGGGCCCCGGAACGGAGGCGAAGAACTCACCCTGCTTCACGCCGGGCGCGGCCAGGTTGACGGGGTTGTAGTCCATCACCGAGCCGACCAGTCCGGTCTTCGAGGTCTCCTCGACGTTGCCGAGGGTGTCGACCTCGCGCCAGGTCGAAGCCTTGAAGTTGTGGCGTAGGCCGAGCGTGTGCCCAACCTCGTGCGCGATGACCTCGACGACCATCGCCTGCAGGAACTCCTCGCGATCGAACTCGGGCTGCAACGCGCTGGCGAGCGCCATCGCGCGAATCGCTTGCTCGCGACGCTCGGGTCCAGCCAGCCGGCAGCCGCGCAGCTCATCGGCAGTCGGTCGAGCTTGCTTGGCTGCGCGGAGCTCGGCCACGAGCTGCTCTTTGGAGAGCCCGCGCACATCGTCCACGTAGGTGTCGAACTGCGAGCCGTAGCCGCGCACGAACGACTCTTGCATGGTGATGTCCGCGTCGAAGATCTCACCGGTGCGCGGGTCCACGCGCGACGGGCCGATCGCGAAGCCGGCGTTCTCGTCCGCCGACCAGCGCACCACGGAGTAGCGCACATCGCCCGGCTCCCAGTCCGCATCCTCGGGCATCTGCTTGGCGATGATCCCGTTCGAGAAGCCCGCCTTGCGGAAGGCCGGCTCCCAGGACTCGATGCCCTTGCGCACCGACTCGCGCCAGCGCTTCGGCGTGGAGTTCTCGATCCAGAACGTGATCGGCTCGACCGGATCGCTCACATCCGCCGAGGGATCCTTCTTCGCGAGGCGCCAGCGGTTGACGAAGCGCGTGACCGGATCGATCGAGTCGACGTCGAAGATGTCCTTGCGCTCGGTGTAGAAGTAGCCGACGCGCTGATCGAACTCGCGCGGCTTGTAGCCGTCCGCGGGCAGCGCGCACAGCGAGTGGCGCACGTTCAGTGCGAGGCTGCCGGGATCGGCCTGCGTCAGGTTGCCGTCGTCACCGCCCGTCAGGATCAGCTCTTGATCGATCTCGATGTTGCGCGGGTAGGCGGCCAGGTCGGAGAACAGCGAGAGGTCATCGTCGACGGAGTAGCCACTGCCGGGCGCGGCGTCGGCGAGCTCGAGGTTGTCGTCGTTGAACCAGCTGCCCAGGTCGATCAGGTAGCGCTCGGCGTCCTCGAGCTCCGCTTCGAAGTCGAAGCTGCGCAGGATGCCCTCGGAGGTGACGTCGGCGAGCATGTCCTTCTCGCGCGCGTCGCCCGCATCCTGGTAGCGCGCGTTGCGAGCGAGCAGGACGATCTTCTCATCGCCGCGCTTCTCGAAGCGCAGAATGAACTCGGTCTCCCACAGCATCGCACCGCGATAGACGCGGCCGCTTCCGGCGCCACTGTTCAGCGAGCCGTAGTAGAGGAACTCGCGACCGAGTGAGTCCTTGTCGAGCTCCAGCAGGATCTTCGACTCGCTGTGGTGCAGCTTGAAGAGGCCGGTCGCCTCCTCGAGGTCTTCGAGAGCTTCGTCCCAGCCCTCCTGGTCGTCTTCTTCGTCGTCCTCATCCTCGTCGTCTTCGTCCGAGTCCGCATCCTTCGCTGCGTCCGAGGACTCGGTGGCTGTCGGCTCCTCCGCGGAGGCGGAGGTGAACTGGCAGGAGCTGACTCCGAAGAGCAGCACGAGGAACGCGAGTAGCGATGACAGAAGCGAACGCATAGGACCTCCCAAAGGTCTCGTGGTGATGGAACGGCGACACCTTAACAATCGGGAGGGCCCAACTCGCCAGTCCAGTGCGGCTCACGACCCGAGAAGCGGGTCCGCGTTCCAATTTTCGCACTTTGTGCAAACTGGTTGGCTGTCTGCCAACGCGAAGGGGGAGTCCGGCCGAATCGGAGTGCCGGAGCCAGTTCGCGGAGGAGCCCTGCCTCGCAACGACAACCCAGGAGTCGACCAGCATGGACTCGCCAGTCAAATCACCCAGCAAGCAATCCCTCCGTCAAATCGAGCTCACGCGGCGGACGGTCATGAAGAGCGGCGCGGCGGGTGCCCTGATGCTCGGCTTGTCCGGCAGAGCTCTGGCCTCCCCGATGGCGAGCGGCTTCGACCCCGAGCTGTTCCTGCTCGATCGTCTGACCTTCGGGCTCAACGACGACATGCTGAGCGAGATCCAGACCCGCGGCTATGCCGGCTGGCTCACCTGGCAGCTCAACCCGAGCGCGATCAACGACGCCGCCGCGGAGGCGATCGTCGCGGATGCCGAGTTCGGCTACCCGCTCTGGTTCGACGAGACCACGGGTCTGCCGAATCCCGCGAAGATGACCAACGTCTTGAACAAGACGCCCGCCGAGCTCTTCCTCCAGTTTCCCGGCGAGACCTCCGGCACGACCCCAGTTGCGATGAGCGCCCTGGCCGTGATGCTGCGCGCCGCGTACTCGCGTCGCCAGCTCTTCTACGTCATGGCCGACTTCTGGCAGAACGTACACAGCACCTTCCTCCTGCAGGAGAACCAGCACGCTCTGTGGATGCCGTTCCAGGAGAACGTGATCTATCCGTACGCGCTCGGCAACTACGCGAACATGGTCAAGGCGAGTGCCAAGCACTCGTCGATGATGCTCTACCTGAACCAGTATCGCAGCGACAAGACCTCGCCGATCGAGAACTACGCGCGCGAGCTGATGGAGCTGCACACGCTCGGCCTGAAGGACGGCGTCTCCGTCTTCGACGAGATCGACGTGGAGGAGGTCGCGAAGATCCTCACCGGTTGGAGCATGCACTCGCTCGAAGACATCATCGAGGGCTACCCGAACCCGGACACCTACGGCTGCCCCGCGCAGACGATGGACCTGAACGACTACGGCAAGTTCGTGTTCAAGCAGGAGAAGCACCTGTTCGGCAAGAAGACCGTGCTCGGCAAGGTCTACGGCTCGAACGTCCTGCCCTTCCCGCTGCCGGGTTGCTACGGCCTGTCGGAGGGCGAGGACCTGATCGACGACCTTGTCGCGCGAGACGAGACGGCCGAGCACATGGCCACGCGCATGATCGAGTGGTTCCTGATGGACGACCCGCCGCAGGCGTTGATCGATCGCGTCGCGGGCGCCTTCTCGAGCTCGGGCAGCGAGATCGTTCCGATGGTTCAGGAGCTCTTCGATCCGACCTTCCTGAACGAGATCCATCCGTCGGACAACCTGAAGATTCGCCGTCCGATCAACTACGTGGTCGCCGCGCTGCGCGCATCGAACCCGACCATCGATATGGAGGAGCTCTGTTCGGAAAACCTGATCCCCAACTGCATCGCCGGAAGCTCGATCTGGTCGGGCATCAAGTGGGTCGGTTCTTCGATCGAGATTGGCCAGGTTCCCGGCGGTCGTCCTTCGCCAGACGGCTATCCCGGCGAGAACGAAGCCTACGTCGGTGGGCTGCGCGCACGACTCCAATTCGCAATGGAGCTGGCTCACGACCTGAGCCTGGGGCTCTCGCTCGACTCGACGAAGCTCGACGGGATCTTCGGCGTCGCGACGCCGACCACGGACCTCGCCGAGGCGGCGAACCAGAAAGTGGCACTCGGCTACCTCGACAACTTCGACGTGCGTCGCATCCAGACCTACATCAACAAGCTCACGCCGAGCCTCAGCTACGACGACCTCCGGCGTGAGTGCTTCTCGATGATCCTCTCCGCGCCCAGCTATCAGTACCTCCATTGAGAAAGGCAAGTGAACCGATGAGCCACGAAGAACGAACACTGGTACCCGGACTCGAGGGTACGTGCGAGGAGAAGCTCTCCCGGCGCGACCTGGCACGCAGCTTCCGAACCCTTCGAACGGCACTCGCCGGAGTCGGAGCGGTCGGCGTCGGCGCCACTGCCTCGGGACAAGACCTGTTCTCGTCGCAGCCTCCGACCGAGTCGCGGCTTCCGAAGCAACAGGTTCCCGGAACGGGAGGAGCCAAGCCGGCCTTCCTGCTCTCGATCTTCTTGCGCGGCGGAGCGGACGGCCTGTCGATCCTCGCGCCCTGCGACGATCCGAACTACCAGGCCGCGCGCAACGCGACGCGTATCTGGAACCCTGCCGACGTGGGCTTGCCGGACCCGAGCATGGCCGGCATTCCGCTAACCGCCGGTATCCCGGGCCTCCCCGACTTCTGGATGCCGCAGGTCTTGCAGCCGCTCAAGGACCTCTTCGACGAGCCGAACTCGAAGCTCGCCCTGTTCCACGCCAGTGGCTCGGTCGACCCGACCCGCTCGCACTTCGAGCAGCAGAACCAGATGGAGTCGGGCACCACCGGCAACGCATCGCCGCCGCAGCCGAGCGGCTGGTGCGGACGTCACCTGGTCACGAAGACGGACCACTTCATCGGCAAGGGGCTGTTCCGCGGCTTCAGCTACTCGAACTTCCTGGCGCAGACCCTCAACGGTGGCCAGGGCGTGACGCCGATTCCGGATCCGACCAACTACGCCTTCCCGATCAAGCCCGGTGCCTCGCAGGCGCAAGAGGATGCTCGCGCCGATGCGCTCGAGACGATGTACGACAAGTTCGGCGATCCGCTGGACACCTCGATGGAGAGCGTCCTCAAGGCGATCGCGGTGCTCAACAACGTCGACTTCGACAGCTACACGCCCGCGACGGGTGTTATGTATCCGCCGACGAAGTTCGGCACCGAGCTCAAGCAGGCGGCGCAGCTGGCCAAGACCGTGGACAAGCTCGAGGTCGTTCAGCTCAACACCGGCAGCTGGGATACGCACGACGCACAAGGCGTCTTCGCGGCGGGCGGTCGCATGTACGACCTGATGGATGAGCTGGCCAAGGGCCTCGAAGCCTTCAAGAAGGACATGGTCGACGACGGACGCGAGTTCATCGTGCTGGTCATGACCGAGTTCGGTCGCACGCTCGCAGAGAACTCGAGCGCCGGAACCGACCACGGTCACGGCGGCGTCACGATTGCGATGGGGACCAACGTCATCGGCGGTCAGGTCTACGGCACGTGGCCGGGGCTCGCGCCGGGTCAGCTCGACATCGGCGACATGGTCACCACCACGGACATCCGCGACATCATCGGTGAGGTGGTCGCGAGTGCGCTGAAGAACCCGAACACCGGAATCGTCGTGCCGCCGGAGCCAGGCGTGTACGAGTACGCGCCGGTTGGGTTCATGGCCTAGGTCCGGTCGAGAGCGCAGGTCTCCCGACACACCTGAGGGTGGAGGGTGGCCGAGCTGCTCAGCCGCGTTCGCCGCGAATGGCCGCAAGGCCCGCGGTGAGCGCGGCGACTGGCAGCATGATCAGTGCCGCCAGGTTGGCCCAGCTCTCGGCGCGCAGCTCTGGACTGGCGTTCTCCGGAAGCCACAGGAACGAGTAGCGCAGAGTCAGGAAGGCGAGCACGAGGAGCAACACGGCAAACTTCAGTTCGCGGTCCGGGCGCTCGGCGATTCGTTCGGCGGGATGTCGCGGGTTGGCGCGGCGCGCTCGCCAGCCACGGATGCCGAGCAGAAGGAAGGCGGGCACGAGGACTCCGAAGTTCGCCGGGACGAGCGCGAAGCGAACGCGGTCGACCATGCTGGCTTCCGGCCAGTCGAAGAAGGCCTCGCCCATCTGGTGAGTGATCTGGCCGGCGACGGGCCAGGTGACGAAGAGCCAGAGTGCTCCCGCTCGGAGTGCGATCGATTTGCGCGAGGGCACGGGTGAGCAGATCACGAGTGCAACGATCGCAGCGGCCGCGAGGCTCAGGCCGTTCCACGACGTGAGGATCTGGCTGAGGAAGGCGATGACCGCGAGCGAGGCCGAGCGCCGGTCGCCGTGACGCAACCACGAGACGGCGAAGGCCGCTCCGCCGCCGAAGAACATGGCGGTCAGGATCTCGGAGCGCGCGAAGGCGATGCTGTCGGCGGCGAAGGGGGTGAGGAGCAGGGCGAGGCCGAAGGCCCAGCGCAGAGCGGGGGAGCGGCGCGCCGTCTCGAGGCCGTGCAGCAGTAGCAGCACCGTCGCGATCCAGGAGGCCCACGCGAAGACCGGCGAGATCATCGAGCCGCCGGAGAAGAAGGCGGCGGTCGCTTCGCCGAGGAAGGTGTTCGAGAGATCGGCGACCGGCGTGGCGGGCGCGGACCAGACGGCGCGCAAGAGGAGCGCCGCCGCGAGCGCGAAGAGGTGGGGGAGAAAGCGACTGAGTCCAGTCAGTCGCTCGCGGGTGTGCTCGTGGCCGGGGACGATTGCGCCGGGCAGCGAGAGGACGCGCGCGACGAGGACGACGAGCCACGGTGCGACGAGTGCGAAGGGGCGGCCGAGTGTCAGGGCGAGGGGCGCGCCGAGGCCGCTCGAGAGCGCGATGTTCGTGAAGCCGAGCGCGCTCACGCCGAGCAGGTGCGAGGTTGCCCAGGTCGTGGCGAGCGAACGCGGGCGGAAGCTGCCGAGCGAACCGGCGGGCAGGAGCGAGAGCAAGATGCGACCGACGCCCGAGAAGACGAACAGTCCGAAGAGAGTCTCCAGCCAGGCGAGCTCCGTTCCGGCGGAGGGCGCCGCGGTGATGACGCGCTCGGTCATGACGCGCTGGGTCATAACTAGGCCAACGACGATGGCCACGCCGAGCGCGATCCACGCCATTCGATCGCCACCGATCCGAGAGTTGTTGTTCGCGCTCATCTTCAGGCCTGCTGCCAGGGCGCGATGATTCCCGATTCGCGGGTTTGAATCCACGACCGGCTGTGCAGAATGGCCGAATGCTGATCGGCGCTTTCTCTTTTGCCCCACGCCGCGGAGACGTTGCGGGGAATCTGGCCGCGGTCGAGGCCGGCTTGCGCGAAGCGAGTGCTGCCAGCTGCCGCCTCGTCGTCCTGCCCGAGATGTGGACGACCTCCTTCGCGGAGTTCAGCTCGCCGGAGGAGGCTCGCGGGCTGATCGAGGAGAGCGAGCGCGCGCTCGACCGAGTCGCCGAGCTCACGCTCGAGCTCGACCTGGCGGTCGCTGGAACGGCGCCCGCGCTCAACGGCCACGCGCTGCCCTTCAATCGACTCACCATCATCACGCGCGGCGAGCGTCTGCTCAACTACGACAAGGTGCACCTCTTCACGCCGACTGCGGAAGAGCTGAACTTCAGTGCGGGCACCGAGCCGCCGGCGTGCCTCGATGCCGAGCTCACCGGCCTCGTCCCGATGACCGGCGCGACCTGCTACGACCTGCGCTTCGGCGAGACCTTCAAGCCGGCGCTGCGCGCGGGTGCCGAGCTGATCGTGATTCCCGCGCAGTGGCCGACGCCGCGCATCAGTCACTGGTCCGCGCTGCTTCCCGGCTGCGCGGTGGAGAGCCAGGCTTTCGTCGTCGCCTGCAACCGTACAGGTACCGAGCTCGTCGGCCGGAGGAAGATGGAGCTCGTCTTTCCGGGACGCTCGGCCGTCGTCGATCCGAACGGTCAAGTGCTCGTCGAAGGCGGCGCAGAGCCGGGCCTGATCTGCGCGGAAGTCGACTTCGAAGTCGCGCGCCGATTGCGCACGCGCATTCCGATCAAGAAAGATCGGCGCGACGAGCTCTACAAGAGCTGGTAGCTCGTTCAGCTCGCGAGCAAGCGCTTCCAGAGCGAGACCTTCGCCGGCTTCGCTTCGAAGTCAGGGCAGTCGCCACGCAGGTTGATCTTCTCGTGGTCGCCGGGAACCTGCTGCTCATCCAGGAAGGCTTCCTTCTGACGGCCGGGCATGTTCGTGTCCTTGAAGCAACCGGAGATGCGCGCCTGGTGGGGCGCCGCTCTGAAGTAGATGCAGTCCGAGCAGTGGACTCTGTTCTTATCCGACATGGCTTTCGAGAGTTCTGAGAGGGGGCGCGGGGGCGGGGCGATCGGCAGAGCTATTGGCCGGGCGCCGAGGTCGTGCCCGGCGATGCAAGGCCGAGAATTCTGACGGCTGGGCCCTCTCTTCGGAAGCCCGCATCCCGCCCGTTTTGCCCGATTCCAAAAGAAAAGGACCGACGGCTGCTGGAGCCTCCGCCGATCCCTCTCATTCAGGAGGTGAGCTGCTAGTAGTCGGTGGTGAAAGTGCTTCGTTTCATGGACAGCGGATTTTCGGTCAGGTTGGTGGCCCGAAACGCAGCCGAATCCGTGGATTCGGCGAGGCTTCTGGCCGCCGACATGGCCGGAAGGACGCCGTCCATGGAGCGAATGACTTTTGCCATGGGCTGCTAGATCATGGGCAGCGGGGCGTCGTCGAGGACGGGCGGCGCCTGGATGCCGGGATTGTCGAGTCCGGTGACCGAGGGAACGTGGAAGAGGATCTGCTCGAGCTGAATCTCGGTGCTGAAGCCGTTCGAGCTCGTCGAGAAGGAGGCCGAGCGAACGGCGCTTCCACTCGTGCTGCTCGAGGCGGCGTTGATCGGTGCACTCGCGCTGCTCGTCGTGCGAACCAGAGAGCCCGTCAGGCCTGCAGAGTTCGCGACCAGGTGCAGCGGTGCGCCGGCGGTCATCATGCCGAGATCGATCGAGACCTCGCGCGTCGTGGTCCAACCCTCTTGCTCCAGAGACATGAGCTCGAGCGTGACTCCCTCGGTGCCGCCCAGCGGCATGGGCCAGGCAAGCGATGCGCCAACCGGCAGTGCGCGAACGAACCGCGCTGTTCCATGGCGGATGACTAACAAGTAATCGCGCGTCGTCGAGTTGACTGCCGTAAATGCGGCACTGTCGACGCGAATGTCGATCACTTGGTTGTTCGTTGGGGCTCCCGAGTCGTCGGCGTTGCCAGTGTTGAGGGCTGTTCCGACTACCAGTGCCACCGAGAGAGCTGCAGAGATCATGGGTAACCTCTCCTCTGCGAGGATCGTGGTTGTCTTTCCAACTCTTGTTCTCGGAGGGATGCCCAAATCCCTTGAGCACTTCTTTCCAGGTCGCCCCAGGGCCCCCGTGAACCGACCCGAAGCAGGTCCAGGGGGCCGGAAACTGCGAGTGCGCCTCCTCGTGAGTGTTTCGCGAACTCGAGCTGTTCAGCTACGGATTCAGTCTGAAGGCCCATCCTTCGAGCCGTGTCCTCCAAACGGAGGCCGCGGAGTCGCGAATTCTGGTTACGACAAGAGCCGCGCTTTACGCGGCTCACCGCCTCATCAATCTCGAAGGGCTAGCACCGTTCCGAATCTTCACCGGTAACCGAGTTCACCCTTCCCCAGTCTGCTTCGTGACTCGACCAACTCAGCGGTTCAAGGGCATTCCCAGCGTTCGCGCTGGGAGCTCGAGTTCTCCGAATCGCCCCTGGGCGAGAGAACCCTCGTTGAGACGGTGTGACGATCGCTATGCCTACCGTTCTCAGGATTCGTTCGTTTCGCTTCTTCTTCTATGCGAACGAGGACAACGAGCCACCTCATATCCACATTCAACGCGATGGTTGTCTGGCGAAGTTCTGGTTAGCTCCGGTTTCTTTGGCCAAGGGAAAGGGCTTCAGTCCCCACGAAATACGGCGTCTTGCGAAATTGGTCGAAGCGAACGAGAATAGGTTCTTGGAGGTATGGAGTGACTTCTTCTCAACCTGACAAGAACAGCAAGGCGACAGCCGTCAGCCTGAGTGACGACGAACTTTCCGTTGCTCTCGACGATGGCAGAACGATCATTGTCCCACTCGCTTGGTTTCCCAGGTTGCTTCATGCCTCGCGCGAAGAACGTGAGGATTGGGAGCTGCTGGGGGATGGAGAAGGAATCCATTGGCCGGCCGTCGATGAGGACCTCAGCGTCGAAGGCTTGCTACGGGGAGCTCCAGCTCGAGGCTGGCGTCCGGCTACGGGATCCTGATTTCGCGAATCCGGCTCTAGCCACTGACCTCGTGCTTCGGCCTACGTCGAGACTTCGCGCCCAAGAAGTCGACGATGCTCTCGCCATCATCTCGGCGAACTGGAGCTGCCATGTTCCTTCCGGCCTCCACTTGCCGGGGCTCAATCGGTTACTTCCAAGCGGCCCATTCGTCCTCCCCTCGTGGAACCAGTTCAGAAAAGCCCGCAGGAGGCGAGCGCTTATAAAAATCGGGTGTAGGTCCGTCTTAACGTAAGGGTCACGTTAGGCTGCCCGTTGTTGGCTTTGGTACTCATTCCAGAAAGCGCCCCACTCTCCCGACTGCACACGCACGCGTAGATTGAGCACGTGTTGTCC
>Ga0316209_1002651_pt1 | contig 13910 bp, 4 predicted proteins | sample 6monopyrite_MG_FD_204945 | JGI IMG/M metagenome (GOLD analysis project Ga0316209, IMG submission 204945) | Microbial mat bacterial communities from mineral coupon in-situ incubated in ocean water Damariscotta River, Maine, United States -... | ecosystem: Environmental > Aquatic > Marine > Coastal...
GAAACCTTCCTGCTTTTCATCTGCTCCACGAGGTACTTTGAAGCCGTCCCCGAAGTTGCCTTTATCGGTAACAAAACCAGTGACCAGAACGTTCCCTTTGTTATCGACCCCAATTCCCAAAGCGAGATCCCAGCCGCTGCCACCACCACTTTTGAGCCAGTCAATTTTCCCCTCTGTATTCAAATGAGCAACAAAAATATCTTTATCGCCCACACTTTCGATGCTGTTTGAGCCCGCTACGATGGTCCCTTTGTAACCGCCGCAAATGTAACAGCCGCCATTTTTTTTATCGGGAATTACCCCCGCAACATGCCCCTCGGCTTCCGTTCCAAATCGCGTCGCTTGCAGCAGCGTTCCATCTTTGCCTGCTATTTTTGCGACAAGAAGCCCCCCATTATTTTCGTTGCCAAGAGGCTGTCCATCGTAAGTTGCATTATTTGAAGCTCGACCGCACACCCAGACATTTCCCGAACGATCAACAGCGACATCTTCCGCCCCTGCTGTAGCCGGTGTTCCGCCCGCTTTGGCCCAGATCAATTTTCCATCATCGCCGTAACGAGCCACAAACAATCGAGAGCCTTTTTCCTCAGTCTCCAGAATATTTTTACCCAATTGGGCTGGCCCGACCATTCGACCAGCCACGACGCAACCACCGCCGGGCATCAAATCTAAACCGTGACCATAATCGTAACCGGGACCGCCGCCGGTATGAATCCAGCGTTCGTTTCCCTCTTGATCAAAACTGGCGGTAAAGTGGTCGTAATCGCCCAGGTTGGTCACTTTCGTATTTGCAAATTCAAGTTCACCACTTTGAAAATGCCCCGTCACAAAAACATTCCCCTTACTATCTGCATCGATCCCGTAACCTCGCTCGATTGCTTCGCCACCAATTTGCCGGGCCCAGATGACTTTGCCATCCGAATCGATCTTGGCGATAAAGCAATCGGCTTGCCCGCGGCTAGTCAGTTTCTGTTTCCCGAAATCGGCCTCGCCTGCAAATTGACCGGTGATATAAATGAAACCATCATCCCCGACCGCGAGGCTGCGAACTTTTTCACCGCTTAACTCACTTCCTGCTCGAATTGCCCACAGGAAAGAAGCGGGTTTCGTTTCTGATTTTTGTTGGGCAAAGCCAGCCGTTTGCATCGATGTAATCACAAGAATCGCCAACAGAAAACGATTCAATAATGGTTGCAGTTTGAAGAAGGTGTTCATTGCGAGGGCGTTTCTTACTGAGTTAGTTGGAAGGAACAGGCATAAGCGAGGCAGTAAGGATTGTACTTTTCTGGAGGCAACCGCGAAACAGCTACAAGAGAATTGTTGGAATTATTTTTATGTGTCGATTCAAATTACAAATCGATTCGCAGCCAATACAATCGTTGGCGGTCGCCGGTGGTGTAGACGTGTTGGAGCATGTGGGAGATGTTTTGCTCTGGGAACTTGTTGAAAGTCGTTCGATTTTTCCAGCGAATTTTGAGGCGTTCATCGAAGTTGATGACCTCTGGATTGAGCCAAAGTGTTACGTGTTTGGCGGCGGCTTTAATGTAAAGCGTGTTACCTGCGTTCGCTTTTTTTCCTTCAATGGGTAACGGACTGGGAGGCAGAATATTTCCGTTGCGCAACACTCGCGGCTTGGTCAACGAAGCAGGAAGGCCGGAAAATTCAATCCAGTAAAAACGGTTGTCGCTGGGACGCATCGTTTTCATTTTGAATTCTTGAGGAAGGGCTGCTCGTTGATGATGCTTCATCCATTCCAGAATATTGGGGAGTTCTTCGTGGTACGATTCATGCCCACGCTGCTTGTATTCTGCGAGAATGACATCCTGACGGTACTTCATCATGCGGGTTAACACGCTGGCATTGTATTGGAATATTTCGCCATCCAATTCACCAACAACAACATAAAACGGCAGCGTCTTGCAGTTTTCCCAATAATGCCTGCAATAATCGTTTATTCTCCCTGCGATCACAACCGCTCCTGCAAACAGGTCGGGATGAGCCATGCCGATATCGAAGACGGCATCGCCACCCAGACCATGACCGACCAGGTAGATGCGGTCTGAATCAACCGAAAAACGTTTTCTCGCATCGCGGATCGCATCGACAACCCGCTGATGTGATTCTGTAGAACCGATTCCTGATTCGCCTTCGTCTTGCAAATAATCAGGTGCGATCACAATAAAGCCGTTTCGATGGGCAGGCCCGGCGATGTTCGAACCGCCCCACCAGACCAACTCATTTTCCGGCTGCATTCCTCCTGCATGTAGCGCGACCACAAGTGGATAGGTTCGGTCAGAAGAATATTCGACAGGCAAAATCGCCTGATACGAAACTGGAAAGGAAGATTCCATTGTATCCAGCAAGATTGGTTCGCCTACATTTCCTGCTGGAGCTTCCCAGACAGGTTCCAGGTGCTTCAAAATGGCTGCGATTATTTGCGGGCTGATGCCTTCAATTCTTTTTAGCCCTTCCAGAGTTTCCTGCTGTTCAATCGGGTCATCCCCACGCAGATAATCGAGAACACGATCGTGCGCGTCCCAAAAATGAATGGTCGTTTCGGCATCTGTTTCTGCCAACGCTGGTCCGACAATCCAGGCAGAATACGCGAGCGAAAGTTTTTCGTTGGCAGAAAGAAAATCATCTTCAACATTTTGTAGAAACGGTATCATTCGCTCAAGATTGTGCCGAGAAAGGCGACTGCTCACGACGGAGCGCATATCCTTAAATCGATTCAGTAACTTCTCGTCTTTCACTTCGGCTTGTAAATTAGCCAGGGACGATTTTGCCAGTTCAATTTTATCGAGCGCCTTTTCGTGATCGCGAATGATGTTATCAACTTCCTGCAAACTCGCCTGGTTGATATCTTCGCGTGGGAATTTATTCTTTGCAGAATCATAAACCAGATTATACTGCCCCGCATCGAGCCTGCGTTTGAATTCGTTGATCGCCTGCGTTGCCTGCAATTGGCGAATGACTAAGCGTAACTCTTTTACTTTCGCATCCAGATCTTCAAAATCGGCAGAGATTCTACGTAGTTCTGCCTGAGCTTCAAGATAGTTTTCGCAGGAAATAAACAGCCGCACGATCGCGAGCCTGTCTTCGTGATTATTTTCGTCGATTGTATGCGAAATTGTGTTCCGCAAAACTTCTGCAGGAATTGTTTTTGTATCGACCGCATAAACCCAGTTATATTTTTTCGCGGTCAGTTCGACATAGTCAGGCCGGATTTTTGAAATCTCCTGCATGAACTCCAGAATTTTCCCTGAACCTCTCATCTTCACCGTTCGTCTGCCAAATTCGGAAAACGGACTCGTATTTAAGAACCCGCCAATTGTCCCGAAGCCTTGCCCGCGATGTGCAGGAGGCAAATCAACGACGAACTCTTCGACATACGGTTCATCCAGCGTTATTTCTACCACCGTTCTGACTGATTGCGGAAAGTAATATCGTTGCGGTCCTGCATCGACCATCGTAAAAGGAAAGCCAGGGACCGGACCTTGCCCCTTTTGCCGAATTTGCTCCAGCGTCAACCCCTTCACGGGTGTCGGTTTTCCAACGAAATGAATCCGATACCCACTCACCATCACAACTTCCCCCCCCTGCACGGTTTGGGCAGAAGAAAAAAGTAGACAGAAGCAGAACAAAAACATTTTCAATAATAACAGCCGCATACGGTTACTCCATTACAACAAACAATTACTTCCAGGCGGGCCGGGTCAGTGATGACCCTGGTAACCTTCGAGTATAAAGTTGGTCACCGTGAGCATAACAGCGTAGTGACCAGGGGGTTAACACCCCCGGCTCGCCTGACCTGTTTATACCAGATATCGCCAGAACTGCGCAGGGAAATCTGGTGATGAATTTATAGCAGTTGCTTTTCTTCTGGGATAGTTGCGTGTTACAATACCGAATCAGTGTTCATTCATCTTTATTGAGTGAGCATTTTAGTTACCGAACTTACCTGGATATCCAGACTTGCCTGCTGGATAGGTTTTTGCCACCGAGGGAATCATCATGAGAAAACTGTTGACATTATTTGTTTTGTTAGGTGCTGTCCTTTTATTGCAGGGGGTGTTTTCGTCACTCCAAGCGGGTGAATCTGATGGGTTCAAGCCAATATTTAATGGGAAAGATTTGACCGGCTGGAACGGCGATGCCAAGTTCTGGCGTGTTGAAAACGGGGCGATTGTTGCTGAATCGACCGAAAAGAATCCGTGCAAGGCGAATACTTTTCTGCGTTGGGCGGATGGTGAAGTGGATGATTTTCAATTGAAGTTGGAATTTAAGATTGAAGGTAGCCAGTCGGCTAACTCAGGAATCCAGTTTCGCTCGCAGGTGCAGCCGGATGGGCATGTGGTTGGTTATCAGGCAGATTTAGATTTAGCAGGGAATTATCTCGGAGCTTGTTACGATGAACATGGCCGCGGAATGCTGGCGTCTCGCGGAATTCTGCAAACGTGGAATTCTCCCCAGAATCGCAAGAAGGAAAAGATCGGGGATGCAGCTCAGTTATTAAAGAAGGTGAAACAAGGCGGCTGGAATGAGTATCTCATCAAAGCGGCTGGCAATGAAATTACCTTATCGATTAACGGCGAAGTTTTTTCTCGTGTAATCGACCTGGATGAAAAGAATCGCGATTTCGCAGGGGTACTGGCGTTGCAGTTGCATTCCGGACCGCCGATGAAGGTGCAGTTTCGTAATATTCAATTAAAACGCTTGCCACTTAAAGGGCGCAAGAAAATTGTGTTTGTCGCCGGGAAGAAAAGTCATGGCTACTTTTCTCATGAACATAAAGCGGGCTGCATTTTATTGGCAGAAGCACTGAACGGTTCCGGCCTTCCCGTGCAAACGGTTGTTTACAGCGATGGCTGGCCCAAAGATGTGACTGCATTTGATAACGCAGATACTGTTGTTTGTTACTGCGATGGTGGCCCGCGGCACTTTTTGAATCCGCATCTGGAAGAGTTTGATCATGTGATGAATAAGGGAGTTGGCCTGGTCTGCATTCATTACGCTGTCGAAACGGTGATCGGAGCAGAAGGGGAACATTTCATTAAATGGATGGGGGGATACTTTGAACCGAACTGGTCGGTCAATCCTCACTGGACGGCGAATTTCACGACGTTTCCAGATCATCCGATTTGCAACGGTGTCAAACCGTTTTCGATTAACGATGAGTGGTACTATCACATGCGGTTTGCGAAGGACATGAAAGGTGTCACGCCGATTCTTTCCGATTTGCCTACAAGGGACACACTCACACGTAAAGATGGCCCGCATTCCGGGAACCCGTTTGTGCGTGAAGCAGTGCTGGTTCGCAAAGAAAAACAGCACGTTGCCTGGGCGTTTGATCGAGCTGGCGGGGGACGCGGCTTCGGCTTCACCGGGGGGCATTTTCATCAGAACTGGCAGCAGGATGATTTCCGAAAAGTGGTGTTGAATGCGATCTGCTGGTCTGCGAAAATGGATGTCCCGAAAACAGGCGTGCAATCACCAACGCCAACGGTTGATCAACTCAAGAAGAATCAGGATGAACCACCCAAAAAAGGGTGGAAGTTTCAATCGCCGATTGTGAAACCGAAATCGAACAAGCAATCTTCACTCAATAACACCTCGGTCAAAACAACCGATCAGGCGTTGTTTTCCAGTGCAATTGTAACCACACAAACCCCCGGTCATGTGGTGAAAATTGATGTGCCGATTAAGGGAGCGAAGTCGCTTTTTCTGGTTGTGGCAGATGGCATGAACGGCTATTCCTGCGATTGGGCAGACTGGGCAGAGCCAGTGATAATCGGGCCAAACGGTAAAAAAAAACTGACTGAATTGAAGCCGTTCATGGCTTCTTCGCAGTGGGGAACTGTTTCGGTCAATAAAAATGTGGCTGGGAAACCGATGCAAATTGATGGGGAAGATATCCCATTCGGATTTGGAACGCATGCCAATTCGGTCATCGGGTTTCACTTGCCAGCCGGTCACACTTTCGAAAAATTCCAGGCACGAGGCGGTTTGGATAACGGCGGGACCGATCAGCCCGGTTCTGCTTCCTGCTCGGTCCAGTTTTTTGTATTGAATGAAAAACCGTCGAAAAAGTTTCTGGCTTCCGTCTCCCAGGCACCTGCTCAATCGGGAGGAAGTCATGATCTGGGGGATGCGCTGGGGCAACTTGAAGTTGCAAAAGGATTGCAGGTCGATTTGTTTGCGGGGGAGCCAATGCTGCGGAATCCAACGAATATGGAGATTGATGCACGCGGCCGGGTCTGGGTTTGCGAAGGAGTTAATTACCGAAAATTCCGTAATAAAGAAACGCCCGGCAATGTGAAGGGGGATCGCATTGTCATTCTTGAAGATACCGATGGCGATGGTAAAGCAGACAAAACGAAAACGTTTTATCAGGGGCACGATGTTGATTCGGCTCACGGGATTTGCCTACTCGGCAATCGGGTTCTTATTTCCAATAAAGAGCAGATATTTTTCCTGATCGATGATGATGGAGATGACAAAGCGGATCGAAAGGAAATCTTGTTTACCGGCATCGGCGGGGCTGAGCACGACCACGGAATTCACGCGGCTGTTTTTGGCCCGGACGGTAAGCTCTATTTCAACTTTGGAAATATGGGCGGACAAATTAAAGATAAAAACGGGAAACCGATTATCGACAAAATGGGAAATGTCGTTGACAGTTCTCGCAAGCCGTATCAGGAAGGAATGGTTTTTCGCTGCAATCTGGATGGTTCTGAATTTGAAACACTCGCCTGGGATTTTCGTAACAACTGGGAAGTTTGCGTCGATTCGTTCGGTTCACTTTGGCAAAGTGATAATGACGACGATGGCAACCGCGGGGTACGTATCAACTTTGTGATGGAGTATGGCAACTACGGTTATAAAGATGAGTTCACCGGAGCCGGCTGGAGAGTGCCTCGTACCGGACAAAACCCTGAAATTCCGCTGCGACATTTCCATCAAAATGATCCCGGCGTGGTGCCGAATTTGCTGCAAACAGGAGCTGGCTCTCCAACAGGAATTCTTGTTTATGAAGGAGATTTGCTTCCCGATCTGTATCGTAATCAACTTATTCACACTGATGCTGGCCCGAACGTGGCACGGGCATATATTGTCAAACCAAAGGGAGCAGGCTACACCGCAAAAGCGTACCCGATTCTCGAAGGAGTGAACGATAAATGGTTTCGCCCGAGTGATGTCTGTATCGCGCCGGATGGCTCGCTGTTGATTGCAGACTGGTACGATCCCGGCGTAGGAGGACACGCGATGGGAGACGATACCCGTGGGCGTCTTTTCCGTATTGCTCCCCCCGGTGCAGCTTACAAGATGCCGAAAGTCGATTTGTCTTCTACCGCAGGAGCAATCGCGGCGTTGAAAAGCCCGAACCTGGCAACGCGATATCTGGGCTGGACCGCATTACATAATACAGGCGATTCGTCGGAAGCTGCCTTGATGGAACTGTATCAATCGAAAAACCAACGACACCGCGCACGAGCCTTATGGGCATTGGGTAAGTTGGACTTCGATAAAAACCGCAAACTGAAATTGATTCGTAGTGCTCTTCAAGATAAGAATTCTGATATCCGTATCACTGCGATTCGTTTGATTCGTCAGTTAAGGAATGAAATTTCCCACGAACAAGTGATGGATGTGATCAACTTCAAAGATCCCTCCCCTGCGGTCCGTCGAGAACTACTTGTTGGTTTGCGAGAAATAAAGAGTATTCAATTTGTTGCCCCATATTGGGCAACCCTTGCGATGCAGCACGACGGGAAAGATCGCTGGTATCTCGAAGCGCTGGGCATCGCAGCGAATGGGCGATGGGATGACTGCCTGAATGAATGGATGAATCAGAATAACGGCAACTGGAACACGCCGGCTGGTCGCGATATTATCTGGCGTTCGCGTGGTTTACAAACCGCGAAGTTACTGGCGCAGATTATTCGCGATGAGAAAACGACTTTTGAAGAACTTCCCCGTTATTTCCGTTCGCTCGATTTCGCGCCGCAGGTCGATCAGAAGTTGCTCGCTGATTTGGCATTCAATCCCCCGGCTGGTGATGCCAGGCGTGTTGAATTTATTGTTGCCGAAGCGATCAAACGATTCAGCGGAAGTGATTTTCTCAAGAATCCACAATATAAAGCTGATTTGGAGAAACTGCTTGATGAAGAGCCGGAATCGGAACTTTTCATTTCGACGGTCAATCGATTTTCGCTCACCGAGCGATACCCCGAGTTACTCGAGATCGCAGCGAAATATTCAGATTCGCAACTGGGCGTGGATGCAATTCGCGTGTTGATTCAAAAAAAGGATTGGAAGATAATCAACACCGCACTTCGCGGGAAAGAGACTGCCAAGGCGGTTAAACTGGCGCAAGTGCTGGGGCTTTCGAGTGAGAATGCGATTGTCGGATTGCTGGGACCGGTCATGGAAAGTGATAAGATAAGCATCGATGTTCGGCGAGCGGCGATTAAAGGATTGGGACGTATCAAAAACGGGACGACTCGCGTCATGAAATTCGTCCAAAAGGGGGATGTTGCTCCCTCTCTCGAACATGTGATCGCTGCGGTGCTGCATGCGGCTCCGCAAAAGAATATTCGAGTCTTTGCGAACAAAAAATACCCACTTCCTCCTTCAAAAGATGCCAAGCCGTTGCCTCCGGTTTCTGTATTGGCAAAACGAAAGGGAGAGATGAAAAATGGAAGGCTTGTTTATAACACGCACGGCACTTGTTCTAAATGTCATATTGTGAATGGGTTGGGCAAGGATGTCGGTCCCGATCTTTCCGAGATTGGTGCCAAGCTGAGCAAGCAGGCGATGTTCGAATCGATTTTGTATCCTTCAGCCGGTATCAGTCATAATTACGAAACATACACGGCTGTTACTGCAGATGGGACGACCTTTTCCGGGTTGCTGGTTAGCAAAACAGATGACGAAGTTTCCATTAAAAATGCGGAAGGGATTGTCAAAACGATGAAACAGGATGACCTTGATGATCTCGTGAAACAGGATACTTCCCTGATGCCAGCTGATATACAAAAAGTGATGACCGAAAAAGAACTGGTTGATGTGGTCGAATACCTGACTACATTGAAAAAGAAGAAGAAATGAAATCGTTAAACGGCAAGCCGAAGGCGACTGCGTAAGCATCGGCTAAACATCAATCAAACAATAACTGTCGTCTCTTCATATTTCTGCTTGGTTATTCAGTAGGATGGCGTGCTTGCACCCATCAAATACGGTCTCCATTTCGTAGATTCATTGACGAAATTCATTACCGTTCCGATCTTTTCGGTGATTGAACGCAACCTGGCACACGAAGATGGGTGTAAGCACACCATCCTACTATGTTTCAAAGATATGCCAGTTCGGCTCTTATCAATGAAATGCTGCGAAAAAATGGCAGGATATTTTTGAAGAATCGTAGGTTAGGCTTTCCAGCCTGACAAATGTAGTTTCCATGAAGCTCACTTTTTGATTTACCAGCGAACGGACCTTTTTGCTCAAAAAATTTGTGCGGAACGATGTCAGGCTGGAAAGCCTAACCTATTCTTTTTCCTAACACCTACTACCTACTACCTACTACCTACTACCTAGCTCCCTGTTTGGTTCTGGTTTATCTGGGTTAGGGATCAATCACTGAAATACAGGCCATTCTGAGAAAACAAGACTTTTGGGCCGAAAAATGATTGGTTTGCAGGGATTATATCGTATTTTTGCAAAATGATGATTGAAATGGTTTGTAAGGGCTGGACTTCCCATAACGGCTTGAGCTTTTGAATTTGATAAATTCTACTCGAACCGAACAAATTCACAAGAAAAAGCTTCTCAGAGGGTCGAAATTCAGGATACAATCTGGATTGAAATTTCCGTAAAATGTTACGGACTGTTACCAACGATGCGCAAAAAACCCGACTCGGGAGATGCAACACAATGATTCGAACGACACATTGGCTCGCAGCGATTGCCTTATTCACTATCGCAACCCCTGCTCTTCAAACTGCCCAGGCGGGAAACCCGCCGTTAACCGGACATCTGAAAATTTACCAAACTCCCGAAGGAGACAACTACGCCACGGTCGCGGTGCAGTTGAACAAAGATGTTGCCAGGGAGAAAAAGTCTCCTGAACAACTTTTGATTATGGTAGATACTTCAGCCTCTGCCGTGGGGGAGTACCGCAAACAGTCTATGACTGTTGTTACCTCGCTACTCAAGCAGCTTTCGCCGAACACTCGTGTTGCGGTCTGGGCGGTTGATGTTGAACAAACTCCGCTGACGAAGGGCTTTGTTTCGCTGTCTCAGGAAAATATCGCTGAGGTGCAATCAAAACTACAAAAACGAATTCCAGCCGGAGCGACTAATTTTTCTGCCGCGTTGGAAAACGGTTTGAAATCTTTTAATCCTGACCAAACCGCTGCCATGGTTTACATTGGCGATGGCTACAGTGCTGCCCGTTTAATCTCTCCTGAAAAATTGACAAAACTGATCAAACAGTTTTCTGATAGCCAGATTCCTGTTAACAGTTACGCGATTGGTGCCCAGACAGATTTGCAATTACTGGGAATTCTCGCGATTCGAAGCGGCGGAGTCGTTCTTGAAGATGCCGCTCAGGTATCTTCAGAAAAAGCGGCCGCTCAGCTTGCACAAATAGTTAGCGAAAAAGTCTGGTATCCCAAAACGTTACAGGTTTCAGATAATCTACAAATCCTGCCCGCAGTTGCATTACCAGTTCGTGCAGATCGCTCCACGATTTACCTGGCACAGATTCACGGGAATCAGAACCAGGCCAGCGTTTCCCTTAGTGATGCAAACAAATCTGCTTCGATCCCTTTCGATCTGGCAAAATCTGATGCAGGACATGTCGCGATACGGGCACTTTACCTGCGAGCAAAAGAAGATGCCGGTTTAAGCGTACCGACTGCCGGGGAAGTTATTCTGCAAGCCGCCCAGATGCGGTTCGAGCAACAAGTCGCCTCTCTGTTGGCTCAGGCTAATCAGGCCGTGAAACGTAGTGATGCCGGGAATGCAGTCAACATTTCAAAAAGACTGCTTCAATTCGATCCATCTAATAAAGCTGCTGGTAAAATGGCAACGATCTATCAAGTTGCGATGTTACAACCGAAAGAAGCCAAGCCTCCTGCCATCGTGACGGAACTGGATGAGTTGGAAAAGAAACGTAACGATGCTCCCTCCAATGTCGAAAATGATTTGATTGAAAAGTTCAAGAATAAATCAATCATTGCAGGTGAAAAATTAAGTTTGCAAGTTGATCAAGCTGTTCAGGAAGCTCGTGAGATTACCGAACGAGATCCGGTTGGAGCCTTGTCTGTCCTGAAGGGGATTCAAGGGATGATTCGGAATACGAACGATATCGATCCTGAAACCAGAGACCAACTTTCACGTAAAGTTGGACATGTCATTCTTGAAGTTCGTGCCCGTAAAGAAAAGATTGACAATGATCGTGTTCGTTTCGAACAACAACTTGCAGAACAGGAAGCTCGTCGTCGTGTTATTGAAGATATGACACTCGAAGAAGAACGACTTGAACAGTTGATCGATCAGGTTCGTGCCCTTATTGAGGACGGCAAACATGGTAACTCATCTGCTTATGCAGATGCCCAGGAAGTAGCCAAAGCTGCTGTTGACCTGGCCCCTTCAAGTGGAACAGCAATGGTTGCACGAATTACTTCGGTAGCAGCTAAGCACCTCGAAGACGCTCGTTTTCTTCGACTTTTGAGAGCAGATCGCTTTCTGGAAACACTGACCGAAGTTGAATTTTCTCATGTTCCGTTCCCAGACGAACCCCCTGTTCGTTATCCGCCAGCACCTGTCTGGAAAGCGTTAACCGAAAGGCGAAAGAAGTGGGCTTCAGTTGACTTAAAAGACGACAGCCCGACTGAACGGTTAATTCGAGAAGCTTTACAGGAAGACACGGAGTTCAACTTCGTCGATACTCCTCTCATTGATGCACTCCAAATTATTGGCGAGCAGCACGGGATCAATATTCGACCCGACACGCTTGTCTTAGAAGAAGCAGGTGTGCCAACAGATGAGCCAGTGAATCTGATTATCTCTGGAATCAGTCTGAAAAGTGCTTTGAAAATCATGTTGGAAAATATGCCGAACGAAGAATTGACTTGGGTTGTTGAAGACGAAGTGATGAAAATCACAACAACAACCAAAGCTGATGAAATTACCCCGACACGCGTTTATCCTGTTGCAGACCTTGTTATTCCTGTCCAGACACTGGGCGGCCAAGGCGGATTCGGTGGACAACAAGGCGGCGGCGGACAAGGCGGCCTCGGCGGTGGCGGTCAAGGCGGTGGCGGCTTTGGCGGTGGCGGTCAAGGTGGTGGTGGAGGCGGATTCTTTAGCATTCCTTCCCCAAAAGTTGCCCCTGCTGCAAAAAAAAAGAACTGAATTAGACCAGCTTCAGGCAACCTGGCTTAATCAGTTAAACCAGGTTGTTTGCAAGACTGAAACAATACGACAGATTGGGAGTCAATGCTCCCGATCTGTCGTTTTTTTGTTCCGAATTTGTACCGCAACATCACCTTGCTTAGCACCACCTGAGACGAAACAGAGTAAAACGCAGAACAAATCCTTCGATCCTTTTGCTCACTTGGGGCAACAGCCTGCAGAGAAAATCTGGGAGCGGTATTTTCAGGAAAAACATACCGATGCACAGATCCGCAAGGTGATTCAACGGTTGCAGAAAAAGCGAAACTTCAAACAGATTATTGCAGCTCTGCAAGCGGCGTTATTAGCCGGGCAACCTCAGCCGTGGATGTATGAAGTCTTAGCGTTATCGATGGAAATCGAAAAATATCCGAAAAAAGACGTCGAACGGATGTTGCTTTCGATGACAGATTTCAGTGCCACCGACATTCCCAATCTGCTAGGATCGGCTGCCTATTTAGTTCGCCTGAAAGCCCCCGCACAAGCATTGAAGTTGTATCGACAAGTTTCTGAGATACAACCAACTCGACCAGAACCCTACTTACTCGGATTGAATCTTGCCGTCCAGTTGGAACAGGTCGATTCAATCCTCTGGGCCGCCACTGGTATTCTCACCTATTACTGGTTCGATGATTATAAGACTCAACATGAAAAGGCATTAAGTCTCCTGGCTGAAACAGAACTCAAACTGGAAAAGAGTAATAAGATAAAATCTCTTGAAGCCCTCCGAAAGTCTCGCGCCCAAGCAATGCAGCGAGATTTGCAATTGAAGCTTGAATGGTCGGGAGAGGCCGATTTGGATCTCGTTATCAACGAACCACTCGGCACGACCTGTTCTTTTTCGAATCGTTACACGCAAGCGGGAGGAGCATTATTGCATGAAGGGGCTGGCCCGAAACAGGAAAACTGCTACGAACAATATGTTTGCGCGATCGCAGCTTCTGGGTATTACACGGTCACGGTTAGCCATTCGACAGGTAAAATTGTTGGTAACCGTGCTCGCTTAACCGTTACTCGTTATGCGGGAACTAAGCAAGAGTCGCGTGAAAAGGTGAATGTCATTTTTGACAAAGCGAATAAGAAATTTCGAATTTCACTTCATCAGGGACGTCGGATGAAAAAGAATCCCGTTTACATTCCCATTAAAGAAACATCACGTGCCAAGCAGAAACGGACTCACATGCAGCTTCTTTCGTTAAGAAATTCGATGTCCCGACAGCAGCCGTGGCTCAATCAAATTCGTACCAATCCCGCTGGGGCTGTTGGTTATTCGCCCGTGATTGTTCCGGTCACCTCTGGTTCTTCGCTGACGGCATCTGCTGTCGTTTCGGCTGACCGCAGATATGTGCGTATTGGCATTGAACCACGCTTTACGAATATAACTGATGTTTTCACATTCAGTTTTGTCAATGGCGGACAATAGCCGTTGCCACCTGCATAATTTCTTCTTC
>Ga0316209_1002652_pt1 | contig 13908 bp, 9 predicted proteins | sample 6monopyrite_MG_FD_204945 | JGI IMG/M metagenome (GOLD analysis project Ga0316209, IMG submission 204945) | Microbial mat bacterial communities from mineral coupon in-situ incubated in ocean water Damariscotta River, Maine, United States -... | ecosystem: Environmental > Aquatic > Marine > Coastal...
ACTTTATGTTGCTATTGGTGAACATATCATTTTAATTATGACGGCTGCTATGTTGATTGGGTTACTACATACTTTTAACATGAAAGCTGAAAAGTAGCGGCCAGAATAGACTTCTCGTGATGTTCGATCATGACATCCTTCTAGCCTCCAATTGTTTTGTCAGACTCCATCAAGGGAGAATAAAAGTGTCTTTCTTCAGCAGCAACGGTTAAGTATAGCGAGCAAACTCAATATGCATGTTCATTCAGCTCTGGCGGGATAGAGTACGAAAAGATACAATAGTGACTATTACCCGAATTGTATTGAGTAGGAATAACGCATTGCCCGCCACCATTAAAACTAAAGCTGAAATTGAAAAAATGCGCGTCGCTGGCCGCCTCGCCGCAGATGTATTACAAATGATAGGTGAGTATGTCAAAAAAGGCGTGACCACTAATGAGCTGAATCAGATTTGTCACGACTACATTGTCAATGTGCAAAAGTGTATCCCTGCTCCTCTTAATTATGGTAGCCCGCCTTTCCCTAAATCGATTTGTACGTCAGTCAACCATGTCATTTGTCATGGTATTCCAGGTGATAAACAGCTCAAAGACGGCGATTCAGTTAATATTGATGTCACCGTTATTAAGGACGGTTATCACGGCGACACATCAAAAATGTTTGTGGTAGGAAAACCTTCTATATTGACTGAAAGACTCATTAGAGTGACGCAAGAGTCTTTGTATAAAGGCATAAGAATGGTGAAACCAGGCGCACGTTTAGGCGACATTGGCCATGTTATTCAGCAGTATGCTGAGAGTCATAATTATTCCATTGTGCGTGAATATTGTGGCCATGGCATAGGGGCTAATTTCCATGAAGAGCCTCAAGTCGTGCATTATGGAAATCCCAACACCGGCGAAACCCTTGAAGAAGGTATGTGTTTCACTATTGAGCCTATGATCAATGCAGGTAAACGTTATTCAAAAGTATTACCCGATAAATGGACGGTAGTCACCAAAGATCGCAGCTTGAGCGCGCAGTGGGAACATACTTTGTTAGTCACTGCAACCGGAGTCGAAATATTAACCTTACGAGACGACGAAGAGATCGATCGGGTTATTAATCACTAGCCTAGTGATGGGTTTCGCTAAAATCAATCAAACCTTATGACCATTAATTATTTCTAGCCGTAAATAGTTATTTGTCATGGCCCATGATTCACGTAATTTGTGCCAATAAATCTGGCAACCAATCCTTTAAAGGTATTCACATTGTCGCTACAAAGCCTACTTGGCCAAATAAAGCTCATTAACAGTACAGATAATATTACTGCCTATAAAACCATAGTTTCCAACAGCTACGAGTGGCTCGATAGCGAATTGGGTACGGGAGAAGTAGCAGGACTGGTGTTAGGTAGAGCCACATTAGTGGATACATTACTCAGGCACATTTGGCAGTTAATGGGTTTGCATCACGAGCAACATTTAGCCTTAGTGGCAGTAGGTGGCTACGGACGAGGGCAACTACAACCGCACTCGGATATTGATTTATTACTGCTGAGTAAAAAGTCATTATCTACACAACAGCAAGAGCGCATTAGCCAGTTCATCACTCTGTTGTGGGATATAGGACTAGATGTCGGACAATCTGTTCGCACCATCAAAGAAACGTTTCAATTGGCAAAACAAGACGTGACCATAGCGACAAACTTGGTCGAAGCTAGATTATTAAACGGCTGCCTGGCAACCTTTGAAGGCTTACAAGACAAACTTAGCTCTAGAGGATATTGGAGCAGTAAAGATTTTTTCTTAGCAAAATATCAAGAACAAAAACAACGTCATAGAAAATTCAAAGATACCTCATATAACCTAGAGCCAAACGTTAAGGAAAGCCCAGGTTGCCTACGCGATATCCAATCTATTGGCTGGGTCGCAAAGAAACATTTTAACGCTGCAGATGGCAAAGATTTACTAGAGCATGGTTATTTTAATCAACAGGAATTCGACGAATTAATAGAATGTCGTGAAACCCTGTGGCGAATTAGGTTTGCCTTACACATAGTGTCTGGCCGCAACGAAAACCGGCTGTTGTTTGACTATCAAACTGACGTTGCCGCACGACTCGGTTATGGCGATGATGGGAAATCGTCTGTAGAAAAAATGATGAAGATCTTTTTCAGAACCGTTAGGCGCATTAGTGAACTCAATAAAATGTTAATGCAGCGTTTTAGTCAAGACGTATTGAGCTTAAAGGTCAAGCAACAAATCCCAATCAATGCAGATTTTGAACTGCTGGATGGCTACATTGCGCCCACACACGAGAACGTATTTACCTCTCCCGAAGCCATTTTGCAATTTCATTTACTACTGGCAAACACCCCTGAAATACAAGACTTACACTCAAGTTGTTTACGCCAATTACGTTCAGCAAGAAGAGAGTTTCGCAATCAATATTACGTAGAGCGAAAGGCATGCCGCGAACTGTTTTTGCAGTTAGTTAAACACCCCAACTTTTTCTCATTCGGTTGGGACATAATGCATAAACATGGGGTTTTACAGGCCTATATCCCGCAGTGGGATCACATAGTAGGCATGATGCAATTTGACTTATTCCACGCCTATACTGTCGACGAACATACCCATCGACTGGTAAAAAACATCCATCACTATGCGCAACCAGACAACAAAGAATTTCCCCGTTGTGGAAACATAGTCAAAAATCTTGATAAGCCAGAACTATTATATATTGCCGCTATCTATCACGATATTGGCAAAGGCCGCAATGGCGATCACTCCAAACTGGGCGCCGTAGACGTAAAAGAGTTCTGCCTGAACCATGGGATCAATGCCGCAGATACTGAATTAATTAGCTGGTTGGTAGAAAGTCACTTATTGATGTCTGTTATCGCCCAAAGGCGAGATATTTATGATCCAACAGTGATCAATGAGTTTGCCCAATCGGTGCGTACCCACAATAATTTAAACCATCTATATGTATTAACCTTAGCCGATATCAGGGCCACCAATGACAACCTATGGAACGATTGGAAAGCCACATTATTAAGAGAACTATATTTACTCACCCAAAAAGCCCTAGATAATGGGCTAGAATGCAAAGTCGCTTTGCAAGACAGAGTGAGTGAACACCAAACCAAGGCAAGGGCTTCAATGCTCGAAAACGGCATGAACGAAACCCAAATTTCACAGTTTTGGGAAAGCTTGAGCGATGACTATTTTGCCCGATTCAAACCGGCGCAAATTGCATGGCACGCCAATGTGATTTTAGCTGCCTACCCTATGACCGACGATTTTTTACTGGTTGGCACTAGCGCTAATACCTCTAAAGCTGGGGCAGAGCTTATCGTATATGGTAAAGATAAACCTAAGATGTTTGCCCAAATTGCCTCAGTTTTAGACAGCCGAAACTGTTCCATCCATGATGCCCAAATCATGCGTACTCATGATGATTATATGTTTGATAGTTTTATTATTTTTGAACATAACGGCGATAGGATCACTTCAGCATCACGTTTAGATAGTTTACGAGACGCCGTAGAAGCACAGTTAAACAAACCTGGCGAAGAGCATATCAACAAACGTAAAATGTCTAGACAAATGAAACAGTTAGATGTGCCAACTAAGGTCAGGTTTTACCCCAGTCAAACTAATGTGACTTTGGTTGAGCTTGAAGCATTAGATGCGCCGGGGCTGCTGGCTAATATCAGTGAGCAATTTATTGCACTAAATTTCAAATTACACCAAGCAAAAATATCCACAATAGGCGAACGCGCAGAGGATTTGTTTATTGTCAGTAATGAGTTTGACCAACCGCTGACGCAAGCTGAACAAGTGCAGTTGAAAAAACGACTCAGTGAAGCCTTGGATTAAAGATTTTGATTGGTATATTTTACTTAAGATGACCGTTGCTTAGGTGCTATTTACTGCTCTGTATAGCATGAACGATTAAATTCATAAAAAAACACTGCATTCAAGAAACGCAGCATCAATTAAATGTTTGGTTTGTTAGCGGCCATTTGCAATGGCAATAAAAAGTGCCTTTTAAATAGCCTTAATTATTGGGTGTATTCAGTTAATACAATATTTTCAGGAAGGTCTTCGGTTTTTATTTTGGTTGAATGCAACATTTTAATTTTCCACTGATTTCCCTGCTTAATCATTACCGCACTTTCTAACCATACAACTTGGTCTTGTTTATCATCCATATGAAAGGTGGCTTTGTTCCAATAACTTACCCAAGCCATATTCCCTATAACTTCGCTTTTAATGACATTGAAAAAATTACGTCTGCTGTATTTAGAAGGTTGTACTACATTAATTAAATCATTTAAGCTCCAGTCTTCTCCATCTTCTAGCAGCTGAAAATCTTCAGTCACTACCATTCGCATTTTTTGATGGTCAACGCCAGACATAGCTGAGAATAATTCTTGGACGGGTTTGAATTCAGCCTGTTCAGCATTGGAAACCGTGCTAAACACAAGTGTTAACATAAATACTATTAAGTTGGTTTTTTTCATTATTATTTTCCTTTTCTTGTTCGGTAGAAGCAAAAACCTGCTGTTGCATGTAAACAGCACACTTCGTTAATTTTTATCAGAGTTCAGATACATGACTAATCGATATTTCGATAGGCTAATTCAGATTGTTGATGCAATTTACCACCACGTACAATTTGTTTGACGCTGCGAAAAGCGCGTATATCTTTAAGTGGATCTTGCGATAAGACTATGAAATCAGCTGCTTTACCAACTTCTATGGTACCAAATTTGGATGATTCCCCCATGGCACCAGCACCATTTTTGGTCGAATATATGATGATATCTTTGGCAGCCAAACCAGCATTTTGCATAGCTTCCATTTCAGCATAAATTGAGGGACCATGAAGGGTTAAGGGATTGCCTGCATCGGTTCCTGTTGCTATTAAGCCACCGGCGTTATGAACTTTAAGTAAGTTTTCATTCATTTGCGACAATTGCATACCTGAAGCTTGCAGACGGTCAAATGCCCATACACCAGTAAGCCACTCAGGTTTTACAGAGCTTAATCGTTCTGGAGTGGTTATGTTATCAAGTGTTTTTTGGTCAACGCAGCCATTGGGATCGTCAATAGGTAATGCTTGATTTAAAGCGACACTTGAATATCCTCTAGTCCAGCCTCCATGGACTAATAATGTCGGTACGTAATAAACGTTATTGGTTACCAGTAAGTTTAAAAATTCTTCGTCTAGCGGTTTACCATCAACACTGTGCACTAACATTTTTGCACCTGCTTTTATCGCTACTTTTGCTTCTCGAAGCGTTGTTGCATGTACTATAAGTTTCATACCAGAGGCTTTTGCGGCTTTGCCTATCGCATACATACGCGCATCTAATTCATCGCGTTTATCTTCAGGTGGTGTTAAAAACCAGACTTTGACGGTATCTGAGCCACTTTGACGAACTTTATCAACACTCGCTTCTGCCTCTTCAATACTCCCCATCGGCAAAAAAGTGTAAATTTCATCATTCAATTGCATTGCATCTACTTTTACCCAAGTCACTAAAGGTCCAACAGCTTTGATATTTGGGACATCATTAGAATGAGCAAATTTTTGATGCAATTGAGTTGTCCAAAATGGACCGCCAACATCAAACACCGAGGTGATCCCTGAACATAAATAACTTTTCAACCAACGTTCAGGGTTGGCTAAGTTAGCCATTGAGGTTTTTTCATAAGGGTAAACTTCGGGCGCAGCAATACCATCTGGGCGACCATCAATCCAACCGGTTTGATTAAAATGAACATGTGCGTCAACCAAACCAGGGGTTATATATTGCCCCTCAACATTAATAACGTTTTTCTGTCCACTAATTTGGCAGGTTTTGGTGCTACCAACACAGCTGATTTTGCCATCGGTAACAATAATGGTAGCGTTTTTAATTGGCTCATTCTCGGTACCATCAATAACGGTAGCCCCTTGATAATAAGTCGATTGAGCATAAATTGATGACGAAATGAAACACATTAAGATTGCAATAGATTTTATATATGTACACATATAATTATCTTCCATGAAGTGATTATTCACTCTTTAGTAGAACAAATATGAAACAACAACCACGTTAGTCAGAAATCCAAGATAACACACTTTTATAAATCTGTCATTCCGCACGTAGATAATCAATTAAATTAACCAAAATAAACCTTGACGTGGATCCCTGTTTTTGATCTATTGCTCATCTTTGGGCGACAGAAAATGACACCTCCATACACAACTAAACGCATAGATCACCTTGGACTGGTTGCTGGTATGTGCAAAGAATTAAACTTAGCTCAGCAAATAGACAAGATTTTACCTGATAAACGTGATGAGAAATGCCTCTCCTATGGTCAACTTGTTGTCGCCATGATCTTAAATGGCTTAGGCTTTGCTGGTCGTACGCTGCATATGTATCCTGAATATTTTGAGGATAAGCCCATTGAACGCTTAATTGGCCAAGGAATAGAAGCATCAAATATAAATGATGATGCATTAGGCCGTTGTCTTGACCAATTATATGAAAGTGGCGTCTCAAAGGTTTATCAATGTCTGGGTGAAAATGTTATTAAGCACTTAGGGCTACCTTGTGAAGGCCTCAACCTCGATTCAACCAGTATGCATGTTGACGGCGAGTATGATGATTTCGGCGTTGACGATAACGCAATAAAAATCACCAGAGGATACAGTCGAGATCACCGTCCAGAGTTAAATCAAGTAGTATTAAACTTGATCACTGAAAATCAAGCAGGTATTCCCGTTTACATGCAACCCGCCAGCGGCAATACCAATGATTTAGAGGGATTTAAAAAAATAGTTAAACAGCATATATCTAGCTTAAAAGCTGCTCAGCAGTGTCAGTACTTTATCGGCGACTCAGCATTGTATGTAGCAGAAACCATCCGCGATTTAAATGAGCAAGGGGTGAAATTTATATCACGGGCACCGCAGAAGCTTAAACAAGTGAAGACACTTATCTCACAGCAACATGAGCTTCCATTTAAAGAGCTAGAAAAGGGTTACAGCGCTTGCTGGCACGGCGTTGAATACGGTGGCGTAAAACAGCGTTGGTTGCTCGTACGTAGTGAGCAAGCGGCAAAACGAGAAACTCACACCTTTGATAAGAGCATGCAGAAAAACACCAGTACCTCGCTTAAATCCTTCAAGAAACTTTGCCAACAAACCTTTGCATGTCAAGCCGATGCGCAATCGGCATTAGATAAGTGGGAAACCCAGCAAGACTATATCACCGTCAATGATAGGCAAATAAAACGTCACGCCATTTACAAAGGACGCGGTCGGCCCAAAACACAAGAGGAGCCGTTGAGGTACGCATACAGTATCACTGGCGCACTGAGTAGCTGCTTAACTAAAAGAGAGGGGGGCTTGTCACAAAAAGGCATGTTCGTATTAGCCACGAATGATATAAAAGGAAGGTTGACGATGGAAAAAATGCTGTCGTTGTACAAATCGCAACAGCGAGTAGAAAAAGGATTTCGATTCTTAAAAAGCCCAGATTTCCTAGTGTCCTCCTTGTATTTAAAGAAGCCAGAACGAATAGAAGCCCTGTTGATGGTCATGACATGCTGCTTAATGATTTACGCAGCATTAGAGCATAAAATAAGAGCAGAATTAGTGTCTCAATCCGCTTACTTCCCCGATATGAAATACAAACCAGCTCAAAACCCCACCGTCCGATGGGTATTCCAATGCTTTCAAGGTATTGATTTATTAACTCTGCGCAGTAAAGAACAATTGGTTCTCAATTTGGTAGAGCGGCAGAAAGTTGTCCTTGATTGTTTAGGGAGCAAATACTGGGAGATTTATTCCTGAAACACGTGCGGAATGTCAGATAAATCTATTTAATGAGGTATTTAAATGTACTAGGAAGAGCATATTTGCGGGTTAAATATAGAAAAGCTTAAGCTGGCCTTTATGTAAAGTGCGATGGACGCGGCGCGGGAACCAAGTCAAAAATCATCAAGGATGATTATGCGCAGCGTGCTGTTCGCTTTAAACAAAAAAATAAGCCTCAGTAAGTTTAAAGGGGTCGCAGTCAATTTAAATAATAGGTTTTCTTCACTGGGTTGACAGGCAGGAGCCTAAATATAGTCATTCAACCCAGGTAGGAGCCTAAAGCAGACGGTCGAAGAGTCTGGCTAAGAGGCGTGCTAATACTTTAAGTATTTCATCTCGCATCCATCGGACTTATTGCTCCAGATTTATGCTTACCTAAAACGTGGGTGTAAATTTGCGTGGTTTTTACATCATCATGCCCCAGTAATTCTTGCACGACTCTGATCTTTTGGTTCGCAAAATAATTCGAATAGATTCTATAAAAGGTGACTTTGACATAATATTACCCTCTGCAAATATACTGTGTTTACATACAGTTATAATGCATATTTTAAAATAATGCCAAGATTGCTTCCTATTATGTAATTTCCTTAGGTCTCGTTTTGTTTTTCAAAAATATGCTAAGTTACTAATTTAATTATGGAAAATATTTTTCATATAGTTTTTAATAGAAAGCAGAAAAGTCTCGTTAAAGTCAGGTCTCCTTTTGCTTTTGAAACTATGTGCGGTTTTGATGGCATGATAGTGAAAAATATTTAATAAAATCAAAAGGTAAGCACTTAAATTGACGAATATAGAAATCAAATCGAGAAGTTACATATACGACATGCTCGATAATAAGCGTTAGCTGTATTTTGATATGCAGCAATATCAATTAACTATAGAGTAAAAGGAATTATGATGAAAAAACTAATATTAATTCTATCCCTATGTGTTTCTTCTTTTGTTTGGGCAAATGATTCTTCAGGCTCGATCGCAGCAAAGGAATGGCTTAACATTATAGATGCAGGTGAATATGGTGAAAGTTGGCAAAAAGCAGACTCACTCTTCAAGTCTCAGCTCTCACAAAAAAAGTGGTATAGTGCACTCAAAGGTATTCGCACTCCATTAGGCGAGGTTACTTCACGCTCAGAGTTAAATGCTAAAGAATACACATCACTTCCTGGTGTGCCAGATGGTGAATACCTTGTTATTCAATTTAAAACAGAGTTCCAAAATAAAAAATCATCAACTGAAACTTTAACTCTTAGTAAAAATAGTGGGCAATGGCTTCCAGTTGGTTATTTTATAAAATAAGTACGGCGTCATCATACAGCTAATCGGGTAGCCGGAGGTCTCTAACCTCCAGCCCCCAGGTGAGTAGCCCAAAGGAACCACCCCTTTAGGCTCTCTCAGAACCGTACGTGAACCTCTCGACTCATACGGCTCCCATTGATCAACCATGCTTATGAATAACAGACCAGTGAACAAATAAGTGGCGGTCACGACTAATAATTTGCTTCAGCCAACGTTTAGCTTTTCTTGATCTCCCCTTAAGTGATTTGTACTTATGAGTAGCCCATAAAACCAAACGCCGATCAATGTGCGCAAGAACCTTGTGCAATTCCGATGGGCAAAACCGAGCATAGTAGTTAAGCCAACCCCTGATTTTTGGATTGGATTCTCTCGCTATACTAGACAACGAATCACCCGGTCTTAAATTCCACTTCCAGTTCTTGACCTCACTTCGAATCGCCTTAGCCGCTTTGTTACTAATAGCAGGCGTAAAATTGACGAAGTATTTCCCATGACGATTCTTCGACAATCTAGGTCTAAATGTATAACCTAGGAAGTCGAAGCTAGTGACTGGAAAATCTAGCGGCCGATCAACATCCTTGCAGTAAACCACCTTGGTTTTGTCCGGGTGCAGAGTAAGACCGCATTCAATAAAACGTTGCTCAAGTGCTTCTCGAAGCTGTACTGCTTCGGCTTCACTGCGACAATGGCAAACCGCATCGTCTGCATAACGTTCGAATGGGACGTCAGGGAAAACCTTTTGCATCCAGAAATCAAACGCATAGTGCAGATAAAGGTTTGCCAAAAGAGGACTAATAACACCTCCTTGTGGAGTGCCTTTCTCTGGATTGACTAATGTTCCGTCTTTCAGAGCAACCGAGGCCTTCAACCATCGTTTAACATAAAGTATTAACCATGGGTTATCCGTGTGATGGCATACTGCCTTCATCAACAGATCATGGTCGATACAGTCGAAAAATGCTTTGATGTCTAACTCAAGAGCCCAGTTGTATCGCCAGCAACGTTTACGCGCAATTGCTACCGCATTCAATGCTGATTTATTAGGTCTATAACCATAGGAGTCCTCGTGAAAGTGCGGCTCTAACAGTGGCTCCAGTGCTTCTTTTGCTACCATTTGGGCAACTCTGTCAGCAACAGTAGGGATACCTAAGGATCTGGTTTTACCATTCGCCTTCGGGATCTCCACCCGTTTTACTGGAGGAGGTAAGTAACTACCTGATGCAAGACGATTCCACAGTTTATAGAGATTGTTACTGAGATCACTCTCAAAACTTTCTATCGACTGCCCATCAAATCCGGCACTCCCCTTGTTAGCGCGAACACGTTTGTACGCACTCCAAACCTGTTGTTTACTGATACTAAATGGTTTTGCTTTGTTCAAACGAATCCTCCTTTTCCAAGTTGTTCAATTGTTCAAAGCTGATCAACGTAACCCCTTCGCTCCAGTTCCATTACAGAACTATCGCCGCTACTACGGGTTACTCCGTCCCTGTGCTTCGCATCGGTACTCTGATCCTTGTGGGTCTTCCACTTGGATCCCTCCCTTAACATCGAAGCGACAGGTTCCCATGTTTCCACACAAAAGCCTGAAATAGACTCGCGCCATCTTTATGCCGAACACCGTCCAGACAGTAAACAGGTTCCCTCTGAACTTATCACGAGGCAGTGTTGAAGCCTCACTTTTGATGTCAATATTCATGCTTACGACACTTCATCAATGTTTCGCTTTCGCTCGCCTTTCTATTTCATATCTGACTCAGTCAATGCTGAGCCTTTTCTCCATATCGCTTTCCACCATGGCTCTTTACCACAGCGGCATATGGCCGATTTGAAGCCGACTCCTGTAAGTAGACTTCGGAGGGCCTACCTCCATCTTTTGTGCAGCCTCCATGGCACACCAACACCCTGCATGCGGCTCCGCACAGGGCGTTTCACTTAGGATAGTGAAGCGCAATCCAACCGTCACGTAATGAATAAAGCCCTTCGGATTTTAAGTAATCAAGCGATAATGCCTGATTGATCCCCGGAGTTTTAGCACTACGCCATGGCCCCTTGCTAGTGATACCACAGGCAACTGCGGCTTGAACATGCGCTAAAGGTTGGCTGCTTATCGGTACGCTGAGTCACGTCGCTACCGGACGGCATTCGTGTGTTCAAGTCTGACAAGGCTCCTCCTTTGCTCTAAATGTTCAGGCCTTCACCGTGTCCCAACCATTACAAAGGAGAGAGAGCATTTGGCGTGATTACCGAATTAAAAATGCCCTCTGCTGAAATCTCCATGGACGGAGTGAATGCCGGAAAATGTTAGGAGCATTTTCGGTCTTCTGCTTAATCATCAACAAAGTTACCTAAGTTGACGCGGGGGACTTTGGTTCTTTTAAGGTTCGGTGGTGAGGAGAGTATCGTGGTTCATGGAAAATCAGTGAGCTCCCCCGCGCAACTCAGCTTTCACGTTAGGTGCTAGCGAAATAATTCACTATGGGTGCCAATTCTAGCTAATTTAAGAACACCACTTTCAATTTTGTAAATTAAAACTAAATCCGGCTTTACGTGACAATCACGGTAATTTGACCAATTGCCAGTGAGCGCTTGATCAACGTATTTTTTAGCTAATGTTTGTTCCTGCTGCAAAGTAGTTATAACGTGACCAATTTCCTTTTGCTCTTCAAACCAAGGGCTTCGAAAGCCTCCTAATAACCAAATTTAAAGGGGTCGCAGTCAATTAAAATAATAGATTTTCTTCAAATCTATTATTTTAGGTTGAAAATCGATATCGCTTACGTCAGCTTTGTCGCAATTTTTGACTTTATCCAAAACTACTCGACGACCCATTTGTGTCTGATTGATCTAAGCAGTGCCTCGCTTTTAATACATAAAAACCATATGCATTGGCAAATAACCTAAGCCGCTACATTATTACAAAGGCATCAACTGACTTAAGCCTTCTTTTTATCAATCTTAACTACATCTGCCTTCTCTTCAGTCAACAACACATCAGCCGTGGTGCCTTTTAATAACTTGCCGAGTGAGTCTTTATTTTTTGATAACATAATAGATAACTCTTCTAATACCTTGGCCTCAATTTTGAAACCTTTGCCTTCAATGTATTCGCTAAGGTTATCAGCGACATCTAGCATTTTATCGTATTGATCGGCTTCTTTTTTATCTGCGCTCACAAACTTCTCCACCCCTTTGTGTTCAACAACATAACGTGTGATTACGGCCATAATTTGCTCTCTTTTGGTTTGCTTAGGTTATTAGACTAACACAAATACTGTATGTACAAACAGTTAAATTTCAAATCATTGTCAAGTGATACCATCCATCTTAATTTCTTCCCTCTGTGTAGCGCAGCGCTCTGTGAGCTCTTTGGTAGACAATAAAAAACCAGCACATGGCTGGTTTTTTCAATTAAAGCAAAGATTTAAAGACGCTGACTAATGGCCTTCACTCACCATATTGACTGTGTATTTAGGGATTTCTACCACTAAGTCTTCATCTTGAATAATAGCTTGGCAGCTTAATCTAGAGTCAGGCTCCAGTCCCCATGCTTTGTCTAACATGTCTTCTTCCAACTCGTCTACTTCTTCTAGGGAATCAAAGCCTTCACGGACAATGATATGGCAAGTGGTGCAAGCACATACTTTTTCACAGGCGTGTTCAATGCCAATGCCGTTTTTTAATGCAAGATTTAATACTGAGGTGCCTTTTTCACCTTCTAAAACAGCGCCATCTGGACACAACTCATCATGAGGTAAAAAGATTACTTGTGGCATAGTTAAATTCCTAATATTCAGTAAAGTGATTCAGTTTATATTCGGTCAACCGATTGGCCAGAAAAGGCGCTTTTAATGGATTGATCCATGCGTTTTTGAGCAAAGGTTTCGCTTAATTTGTCTACTTGTTCAATTGCGGCTTTGATTGCATCTTTGTCTGTACCTTTGGCCAGCTCATTAAGTTTTGTAAGCCCGGCTACGATGCCTTGTATTTCTGATGTTTGCAGTAAGGCTTTGCCATCTGCATCTAAGGCTGCTTGTAGGTTTTCTTGTACTCTGGCGGCTTCAACTTGTTGCTCCTTGAGCATACGAGCCTGCATATCGTCTTCGGCATTGTCCATCGAGGCTTTTAACATCTCAGCAATTTCGCTATCTTCTAATCCGTAAGAAGGTTTAACCTGAATTTGTGCCTGTACACCTGTGGACTTTTCCATAGCACTTACATTTAACAAGCCGTCAGCATCTACTTGAAAGGTCACCCGTATATGCGCGGCACCGGCGGCCATGGGAGGAATGCCTTTTAATGTGAATTTAGCAAGAGATCGACAATCCTTAACCAATTCACGTTCACCCTGCACCACATGCACCATCATGGCAGTTTGGCCATCTTTGAAAGTGGTAAATTCTTGCGCCTTAGCTACAGGAATAGTGGTATTACGCTGAATAACTTTTTCAGTCAAACCGCCCATAGTTTCTATACCCAAAGATAATGGCAATACGTCTAGCAATAACATGTCACTATCGGGTTTGTTGCCCACCAATATATCGGCTTGGATAGCCGCACCTATAGCGACCACTTTATCGGGGTCGATTGAAGTCAATGGTGTACGCTCAAAAAACGCACCTACTTGTTGGCACACTAAAGGCACGCGAGTCGAACCACCTACCATCACCACTTCGATCACTTGTTGTTTTTGTAACTGGGCATCTTTTAAAGCTCTGCGACAGGCGCGTAAAGTATTCT
>Ga0316209_1002654_pt1 | contig 13886 bp, 9 predicted proteins | sample 6monopyrite_MG_FD_204945 | JGI IMG/M metagenome (GOLD analysis project Ga0316209, IMG submission 204945) | Microbial mat bacterial communities from mineral coupon in-situ incubated in ocean water Damariscotta River, Maine, United States -... | ecosystem: Environmental > Aquatic > Marine > Coastal...
TGAAAGTTCTTCGCGATGAAAACCCGTACCCAAAACTCGAACAGCTCAGCGAGAAACTGGCAACCGGTTTGAGTGCAGCGGCAACCAAAGCAGGACTGCCGCACCAGATGGCACAAATCGGCAGCATGATGACATTGTTCTTTAACGAACATCCGGTGAGAGACTTTTCTGTTTCAAGTAAAAACGATACTGATCGATTTGCAAAATACTTCCACGGCATGCTGGATAAAGGCATCTACCTGCCCTGTAGCCAGTATGAAGCAATGTTCGTTTCAGCCGCGCATACCGAAGATGATATCAACCAGACCATTCAAATTGCTGAAGAAGTATTGGCAAATCTGAATTAAATTAAACAAGGTTTCTCGTTTCGAATTTTACGATCATAGCCGTGCTAAGCATTGCTTGCTCAATAGTAAGCATCCTTGTGATACCGTTTTGTATTTCATAAGCAGTCATGGTAAGGTGCCTGAGAAACTTTCTTGAAATCCGCTCCCTTTTCTTATTGACCCAAAACGATTATGAATGAAACGTTGCCGCATCTGTTGGAAAAGAAATGCGATCGTCTATTGGATATCCTGGTGCAGGCGGGGCGTGTTGCCGTCGCTTTTTCTGCGGGAGTAGACAGTACCGTACTGGCAAAGGCGGCACGAACAGCCTGCGGCGATAACGCGGTTGCAGTCATTGCAGAAAGTCCTTCATTGCCTGCGGGAACCATCGAAGAAGCAACGCAACTTGCCAAATTAATCGACATCCCGCTGATTGTGCTGCAAACCGATGAGTTTTCTAATTCGGATTATCAGGCGAATCAGGGAAACCGCTGTTATTTCTGCAAGGATACTCTTTATAAATTCATCAAAAATAATCAGTCTGTGTTGCAGTACGATCTGATCATCAATGGAGCCAATACCGACGATTTAAGCGACTACCGCCCCGGTCATCAAGCTGCTGAACAGCACCTGATACGAAGTCCGTTTGTTGAAGCAAAGATTTCAAAAGAGGAAATTCGTGAACTGGCAAAATATTGGAAATTGCCGATCTGGAACAAGCCCGCTTCTCCCTGTCTTTCCAGCAGAATTGCGTATGGTTTAGAAGTGACAACAGAGCGAGTGAACCGCGTGGATCGTGCAGAGAACTTTCTGAAACAGCAACTCGGCATGAAAGAATTGCGAGTCCGTCACGAACATCACGATTTAGCTCGCATTGAAATCCCCCTCAGCGAAGTATCAAAATTAATTGAAGAAGAGACTCGCGAACAAATCGTTAAATCCTTCAAAGAATTCGGATTCAAATATATCACACTCGACCTGACCGGCTTTCAATCAGGCAGTATGAACCAAATACTCCCACTGGAAATATTGACCCGCAACAGCAACTAATTGGGTAGGGTCTGCTGTGCAGACCGCAATGATATTTAGCCTTGTCTCATTTCTCATGAAGTATAATTCGTTACGAAGCATGATCGGGAAATTAAACTCAAACGATTAGATGAGTGTGCACAGCAGGCCTTACTTACTGTCTGTTGATGTGGTTGTCAATTTTGACTTCTCTGCATGGTTATGCTACAGTTGGTATCAGGAGGAAACGCTATGAAACTGACTGAATCTGAAAAGCAGGCCATCACTAATGGGGAGACGATTTGTGCCACCGAAGATGGTATCAAAATTATCGTTGTTCGTGCGGATGTTGATGAAAAAAGTCGCAAGTTTTTCTACACGGATGAACCATTGACTGAAGAGGAACAACTGCTGGCCTTACAGCAGGCGGAAGAGCGTGCTGACTGGAATGCCCCAGAGATGGATGTTTATGATGAACTTGACCCAAGGAATCAGCAATGAACAGAGGAGAAATTGTTCTTGTTGACTGGCCCTTTTCTGATCGAACGGGAAGTGAAGGTTCGGCCCTCGCTTGTTGTTCAGGCAGATCGATTGAATCAGCAACTCGACGACACGATTATTGCACTGATTACGAGCAGTCAACGAAGAAACATTGGTTCTTCAACACAGGTTCTCATCGAGATCGATGTCGTCGAAGGAAAGCAGAGTGGTCTGCGGATGGACTCCATAGTGCAGTGCGAAAATCTGCTGACTCTCGATCAGAAATTTGTCATCCGCACTCTCGGCACGCTTTCCGATCAAATCATGCAACTGGTTGATGATGGTTTGAAGTCAGTTCTTGAGCTTTAATTGCTGGGAAGCAAGGTAGGGTGTGCTGTGTACACCAATTGTGGTTCACAAGTAATACGAAATAGCCATTATAGCACTCGTTACTATTTAGTCGTGGTACGCACAGCGTACCCTAAGTCGCTGAAGCAAATGTCGCTGCCCGGTTAAATATGCCCCGGCTCGCGGGTTCCGTTTCCCTTTTGTCTGGTTGAAGAATCGCCCAATTCGTTGCGTGCCTGTTCAGCGAGTTTCTTTAGTTTTGCGACAATCTCGGGATGTTTTGCAATCACGTTTGTGGTTTCGCCGCAGTCGGTTTTTAGATTGTACAATTCAAGTGATGTCACTTTCTGCTGTGTGTACCCGGCTGGTGTGCCATCTTTTCCCGGCTCGCCTGTTAAGCTGCGGTACGGGTGCGGGAAGTGCATTTTCCACTCGCCGCTGCGAATTGCCTGTAATTGTCTGCCGTAGTAATAGTAGTAGACATCGTGCGGCGTTTTTGCGTTTTTTCTGCCGAAGATCAACGGGCGGATATCTTTGCCATCGATGGTATGCTTCGGTAAAGCTGCTCCTGTGAGTGCTGCAATTGTTGGGAAAATATCAATCGTTGCAGCTAGTTCGTCGCAAGTTGTTCCTGCTGGGATCTTGCCGGGCCAGCGCATCACACAAGGCTCGCGCACTCCCCCTTCCCAGGTTGTCCCCTTTCCTTCACGAAACGGACCGGCTGAACCAGCATGATTTCCATACGAAAGCCAGGGGCCGTTATCGGAAGTGAAAATAACGAGCGTGTTTTTATCCAGCCCATTCTTTTTGATCGCCTCCAGAACCTGCCCGACAGACCAGTCGACCTCTTCGATGACATCCCCAAACAACCCGCGTTTGGCATCATTTTTGAATTTACTTGAAACATACAACGGAACATGAGGCATCGAATGAGCCAGATAAAGCAGGAACGGTTTCTCTTTATTGCGATTGATAAATTCAACCGCGTGTTCGGTGTACCACGTTGTTAAATGTGTTTGATCTTCCGGCGTAACCGCGGGAATCGCTGCTTTGTTTCCTGAAATAAGCGGCAGGTCCGGGAAGCCCCGCTTCTTTTTTATTTCGGGAGACGCATTGATGTAAGCCGGGTGGTAAGGCCACATATCGTTGGAATAAGGCAGCCCAAAATAATCATCGAAGCCGTGTTGCAGCGGAAGAAATTTCTGATAATGCCCCAGATGCCATTTTCCGTAGATCGCGGTCGCGTAACCTTTCTGCTTGACTAATTCTGCAATCGTCATTTCATTCTTGTTGATGCCATGCTTGGAACGATGAGACAACGCCCCCAAAATTCCGATGCGAGTGTTATAGCATCCGGTCAACAACGAAGCTCGCGAGGCACTGCAAACCGCCTGCGAAACATAAAACGAAGTAAACCGGCGACCTTGCTTTGCCATTTTATCGATATGAGGCGTCTTATATCCTTCCGCTCCGAAGCAGCCGACATCGGCGTAACCTAAATCATCAGTAAATATAATGACAACATTCGGCTGAGCCGCCCCGCGATCCTCAGCAGCAAAAATGAACGAAGGAACCAGAATCCCACAAAAAATAACCAGCGTTAGAAACAAGATTCGATTCATCATGGTAATCCCAATTTTTTTATTTCCCAGCACGGTTGGTCTGTTCTGACCGTCGTAACCAGAATGACTTTTTTTAGCCTGTTCAGAAGAATTTGCACACCGTTCACAAACTCTTATCGTTAGTAATACGGGGTACTCAAGACTCAGATTAAGTATTCAGCCGTAGGGTCCGCTCTTGCGGATCACGTTGGGAGTTGGTTCCTCCCATTCATCGCGCGTAGGTACAATTATAAACAGAAAAGCAGACTGCGTTCCATTGAAATGCAGTTAACAAATGAACCGATAACGATAGTGCTATAAAAACAGAGCGACCTCAGCAATGTAGGGTCCGCTATTGCGGACCACGATGGGAAGTGGATTCCCCTGTTTCATGCGGTGGTCCGCGATAGCGGACCCTACAACATCGCTGAATAGTTACCTTATTTTTTAATTAATGAATTCAGCTGTTCGCGGGAGACATTCGTTGCTCGAACTCTTCCCTGTGCATCGATGTACCAATAGGTTGGCACGACGTTTATTCCAAATTGGCGAGCCAGCGGTTGGGAAGCCCCCTGGAGTGACGCATCTGGATAAAAGAGGTGTTCCCCGGCAAGTTGGTTGGCTTCAATAAATTGCTTGACGGCTGCTGCGTCAGTATCCATGTTAACTCCAATCAGCTGAATCCCTGCCTCTGCGACCAGTTGATTCAACAGGACGATATCGCTTTGAAAGGCTGCTGACCTGACTGACCAGAAAACAAGCACGCATGGCTTTCCTTTTTTATCCGAAAGGCGAAGCATCGAGCCGCTAACTGTTGGGGCTTCCAGGCTGATCGATTTACCAATTAACCCGAGACGCTGTAATGCCGCATCTGCTTTTTTCCGGAAAGGAGATTTAGGAAACTGCTGTTGGATCATCGTATAGCATTCAATTGCAGGAAGTATTAGCTGCTGCTGTTCACAAAATTCGCCTGCAGAGGTCAGTTGCACAATCGCACGTGCTTCCTCTTGAGGGAAATTCGTGGCAAACAGCTTGACCTGCCGCACATATTCACCGACCCAGGGCGAATTACTTTCGCCATTGCGAGCCATTTCTGCAGCCAGTCGCACGACGGTTCCTGCTGTGATGATCGATGCAGAAGATCCGGGACGTTCCTTGGCAATGGTGGCTGCATCTTCATAAATAGCATCCAGAGATTCTTTCTCACCAGCAATCGCGAGTTTCAAGCGGGCATCCATCAGCGATTGAATCGCCGCATTGAAAATCAACTCTTTTTCAGGACGCTGATGTGTTTCTGAAATGGCATGAGAAGCCAGGGCAATAATACGTCTTGCCGTTTCATCAGTAGAAATATTCAGTGACGTAATTCGTTGCTGGGATTGATCGCCAGAATTAAGATGGACTTCTTTGGCGATCAACAATGCAATCTGACGAATATCCCATTCCGGCGTTCCCGATGCAGGAAGGTTGTAGTCTTCTGAGGGTTTGCTCATCCCGGCTGTTTTAAACTCTGGTCCGCCAGAAGATCTCGAACTGGAAGCGGGGGTAATTGTCAGGATTGATGGCTGTGAGTCTGCAGAAGGCTCATCCAGCTTAAATTCGTCCAATGGACTCCCGTCTACTTGATGCAATTCCTCTGCAGGCGCATCTTTCGATTCGGTTTGTAATTCACTCGACGATTTATTGCAGCCAGGCAGGAGCATCATCGCCATAACCATAATCGGTGATAGGAGATAGGTGAACGGTATTCGCGAAATGAATAATCGGTCTGAATTCATTACAAGCATCCTTGCTGTTTCCATTTGTCTTTTTTACATGACTTTTCCAACGTGTAACACGGTTTGTATGATACTTTCCCGGATTGAGTCAAGGTGAGACCTGAAAAGATGAGATTCAAAGTGTACGCTGGGCGAAAAATAGGGTCCGCCATATCGGACCCTACCGCTTCCTGGTGACTCTATTCTGTCTCTGTTTTAATGTGTTTTATGAACGATGATGCTGAACATGTTCTTTTTGTGACCGGGCGGTTGGCAGAGCCTGCGCTGCGCACGGTGGTGGACTCCCTCTCTCAAAAAGAAGGGTTCCGGGCGGAAATTGCTGTACTTGGAATTAGTGTTGCTGCGTTGATGCACGTTGACTGGGTTGCTCGCAAGTTGAGTGTTCCAGCCGGGGTGTCGCGTGTTATTCTTCCCGGTTGGTGTCAGGGGGAGATTGCAAAACTGGAAAAGAAATTCGGTGTCCCCTTCCAGCTTGGTCCGAAAGACCTGCGGCGGCTTCCTCAATTTTGGGGAAGTGATTCTGTTGAACCGATTGATTTGACAGCTTACGACATCGAAATATTAGCGGAAATCAATCACGCTCCGATGCTTTCGGAGCCGGAATTACTTCGCATCGCCACACAGTACCGCGAAGCGGGAGCGAATTTAATCGATTACGGTTGCCTGCCCGGCGAATCATCTAAAACCGTCCGCGAGCATATTCGACTGCTTATTAAAGAAGGGTTTCGCGTTTCGATTGATAGTTTTAATCGGCTGGAAGTTGAAGCCGCGGTTGAAGAGGGGGCAGAGCTTGTACTCAGTTGCAATTCAAGCAATCTTGCCTGGGCTGCAAATCTCAATGCGGAACTGGTCGTTATTCCCGACGATTTTTCCAACCTTTCCACGATGCAACCGGTGATCGAAACACTTTTAGAAAAAGGAAAGAAAATTCGACTCGATCCGATTCTGGAACCGATCGGCTTCGGCTTTTTCAAATCTCTTCAGCGGTATGCCCAAACTCGCCAGATGTGGCCCGATCTTCCCGTAATGATGGGAATGGGAAACGTAACGGAACTTTCGGAGGTTGATTCAGCAGGAGTAAACTTTCTGCTAATTGCGATCTGTCAGGAGTTGCAAGTCACCTCGTTATTAACAACGCAGGTCATTAACTGGGCGCGCAGCACTGTTCAGGAATTGGATGCGGCTCGCCGGATGATTAAATATGCGATTGATCATCAACAGATTCCCAAACATCTCGATTCCAGTCTGGTGATGCTGCGGGATCCATACCTCTATCCTCGTTCGCAGGAAGAACTGGAGCGGATGGCTGCGAAAATTAAAGATCCGAATTTTCGTATCTTCGCCGAACAGGATGGATTGCATTTGATGAACCGCGATGGTCACTGGATAGAAGATGATCCATTTGAATTACTAAAAAAAATCGAACAGGAATCGAAAGTCGATGTCCCTCACGCTTTTTATCTTGGTTACGAATTGGCACTAGCCGAAATTGCCCGACGGCTTGGCAAACAATACACTCAGGATGAAGGACTCGACTGGGGCGGTTTGAATCAGGAAAAAACATCCCACGAAATCCGCCACGAACTGCGTAAAAAAAGAACATGAATCTACGCTCTATTGAATTAGATCACCGCCTCACTCCCAGTGAGGTGCTTCGCGCTTGCCGGGAATTTTCCTGGCCGGTTTTGCTAGAGTCTGCGCGGTATCATCCTGAACGCGGAAGGTATTCTTACTTTTCTGCAGACCCGGTAAAAACCTGGACTCTCGAAAAAGTGGAATTCGGCGACGATCCTTTTTGCGAGATGCGAGACGTGATCCAGGAATTCAAAACATCACGACTTCCGCAACTTCCCCCTTTCCAGGGAGGCCTCATTGGCTTACTCGGCTACGAATTGGGACATTGCTGGGAGCGATTGCCCGAAGTACCCCGTGATGAATTCTGCACTCCTGCCCTTTCAGTCGGCTTATACGACTGGCTCATCTGCTGGGATCACAAACTGAATAAAACCTGGCTGCTGGTTCACGAAGATAATTCTCTGCTTGTCGGACGCCTCGGTTTGGAACAACGCCTTGCCCAAATCAATTCCTGTCTGGTTGCTGATGAAAACGAAGAGCAAGAACCAAATCTCACGCAGGCAGACCATTTTGGTCCGAACAAAGTGGAAAGTAGTTTCTCTGAACAGGACTATCTGGAAGCTGTTCAGAAAGTGATTGAATATATTCGAGCGGGGGACATTTATCAGGCAAATTTATCACGCAAATTGCAGTATCCGTATCAAGGGACATCGCGACAGTTATACGAGGCGGTTCGCCATTCCAACCCCGCCCCTTTTGCGGCTTATTTTGAACCATCCAAAGAGTGGGCGATGATCAGCGCGTCACCCGAACAGTTTCTGCAAGTTGAACACAAGCATGTGGTAACCCGCCCTATCAAAGGAACCCGCCCACGCTGGAAAGCAAAAGATACCGATTTAATGCAAGGGTTGGCGCTGCAGGCTGCTGAAAAAGACAGAGCTGAGAATACGATGATTGTCGATTTAATGCGCAACGATCTTTCCAAAGTCTGCAAGCTGGGCAGTGTCCAAGTTCCCCGCTGGTGCGAATTGGAATCGTTTGAAAGAGTTCACCATCTCGTTTCAGAAGTAACCGGCGAATTAAACGAAGACGTAGACATCTGGGATTTACTCGCTGCAACATTTCCGGGAGGCTCGATCACCGGTGCACCAAAAATTCGAGCGATGGAAATCATTTCCGAATTAGAACAAACCGCCCGCGGTCATTACTGCGGCTCTCTTTTTGCAGCCGGGTTCGATGGGACGCTGCAATCGAGCATTCTGATTCGTACGCTGGTATTAAAAAACGGATATGCCCAATGCCCCGTAGGCGGCGGCATCGTCGCTGATTCCATCCCGGAAAATGAATACACAGAAACCGAACACAAAGCCGCCGGACTGCTGGCATCCAAATTCAACTCGCCTGGCCATTAATGATTTGAAAGGAATAAAGAACTCAAGTATATTACCCTGCTTTTTTATCGGATTTCCCTTCCTGTCTATCCTGTTTTAAGTGCAATTATACCGTAATTGCTTCCTGGCACTTTTATCCTCGCGAAGAAAAAAGAGCCCTGGCCCCTTTATTTCCCTCTGACCCCTTTATTTCCCTCCGTTCGACCAAATGAATAATCCGGGCTAGGATATTTTTAACGATGAACTCTGCGGTAGGGTTGGGCGGCTGAGAAACCGGTGGGCATTGTCATCGAGCGGTCTTCTTCCCGAGAGACGGTTCGTATCGGATTCACGTGCTTGACAGGGACGACCGATCGGGCGTTTCTTGGTGAAAACGAAGGCTTGTTCGCTTGTGATATCATTTTGCGGTGAGCGGAAACGTTTTGAGTTTTGTTTAATTCGCCCGTTAAATCTGCGATCAACCGAGCCGTTGCAAAGGGGATGATAACGACACGAGTTTGGTCAGGAGCATCGGGAGATTCAATCACAATGGTTAGCTTGGCCCCGTTTGCAAATTGCAGGGAATTATCCATCTGGGAAATTTGTGGTTCCTGGCTGGTTGGGTTTACATTCGAAGAGAGTGGTACATTATTATTGGCATTAAACCCTGCTGGACTTCCCGCAGGAACAGCGGCAGGAGGTTCCTGCATAGGGACGCCGAACGCATTATCACTGTTTGCTGCGATGAGACTTTCAACCGGTTGCGAAATCGGCTCTGGTTTACGGATGATGCTCTCCAACTTGCATGATGCAACAAGATCAAGAATCGGTTTTAGCCCGGCGTATAAACCACGTTTTTCTTTTGGGTCAGCCGCGATGCAAACGCCGACGACTTCGTTTTCCAGATTGAATAATCCGCCACCCGAACGTCCTTGAACAGGAACTCCGGTGCATTCGACATTGTCAGGACCGGTGTATCGATTCAGGGCAGTGACTGATAAGTTTTGCGTTGTCGGAGGTTGCCCGCCGCTGCATCCAACACTGATGACCGATTCCCCTTTGGGAAGTTGTGAACCACTTATAGCTAATCTCGCCACAGGAAGTACGCCATCGGTGGGGATGGAAATCAAGCCGACATCTGCATCCAGATCGTATTTTTCGACTTTGCCCAGATAACTTTCGAAGCGGTCTCCCGTGAAGATATCGACATCCACTTTTGAACTATCGGTCAAATGTCGGAAGATGTGCCCGCAAGTAAGAATGTAAGAAGCACCGGGAGTGGAATGGATGATCGTTCCTGAACCGTAGTTGATGCCATTTTCGTCTTTAATTCGGATACGAACATTCGCTGCACTGGAATCGATATGCGGCGTCGGTTTGGTAACGTTACTACTTTCATCTAACTGGGCACGAATGATCGGCGTCTCTTTTGTTCTGCGATTGTTTGCCAGCGAATTGGCAGGCGGGTTATTGCGAGTATTTGCAAAAACTGGAGCTGTTTTTTGTATCGGTTGCTGAGCCGAAACGTTAGGCATTGGTGGGGCGGTCTGATTGGCGTTTGCGTATTGTTGAGGCTGACTAGACTGCTGTTTTTCAAACGATCTCGGGAATGCAGAGGGGGATCCCAAAACCGGCGTTTCATATCCAGAAGAAGAGCGTTGCTGTGAATTACGATTTTGTTGTTGATTGCCTGCCAGGACCGATTGTTGATTCGGTTTTGTTCTTGGGATCATCGCAACAAGTCGGCGAAGATCCTGTTCACTCGTTTGACCGCCTAGTATTCGCTTCACTTCTTTTCCGTTGACCACCAGCACAAAAGCGGGGATGGAACTGACACGAAATTGCTTGGCAAGTTTCGGGTTTTTATCGATATCAACCTGCTGAATCGGCAAGCCTTCTCGTTGCAACTTGTGGACAATCGGCGCCACCTGCTGGCACGGTCCGCACCACGTCGCGGTGAAATCGTAAAGCACCGCCTGCTGGGCAAAAGCCGTTTCGGTACTAAAATGAACAAGTACCGCAGACAACATCACCGCCTGAAAGGCAACATATTTCATAAAACTCTCCGCGAATCCATTCGCCTGGAGTGGCCCTGAGGATCTTTTTAAGTGTTAACTAACCTCAAACAGAACGTTTCTGTTTTCAGGAAAGATGAAATGAGTAATTGGGGTTAATTTCAATGTGAAAGGCTAAATGATGAGGCCGGAATCGACCGGTTCTTAAACAGGAGTGGACAAATCAACAAGCCGTTTGATCCTTCAAGCGACTTTTGTATTCTTTACACGAACTTTCGGGAAGCTATTACAAAACAGAATCTATTGGAAGAGGAATTTGCAGAAATGACAATGCGATCAAAATAATCATATCTCCTTGTTATTTAAGATGTTGCGTCAAATACTGGCATTTAATACCGAAGTTTTCTGGAATTACTGAGGTTTATATGCAGACGGGATGCCTAATCCGCACATTTTTTGCATTTTTAGCGAAATTCCTTCCAATGCGGCATTTTGCACCCTGTTTTCCCTGATATTTTCACGGTAGGATGGCTGGCAATAGGCGAGCCGGAGGTGTTAGCCCCCTGGTAATTATGCCGTACATTTCCGGTTACCTGCAAATTAATGGTCAGCGACTTGGTACACGAAAGTGACCAGGGGCATCACGGTCCCGGCTCGCCTGACAGATTTATAGAAATTGAAGATCGACTGCCATGAAGTTCTTTTTTGCCCATAAATTACCTTCCCTTTTCCTTTGTGCTGGCTTACTTATTCTTGCCGGCTGTAACAAGGATGAACAAATTCGCTCCTATTCGGTCGATAAGCCCGCTGTTGTCCAGCAGGAAAATGGAGGGGAAGAGAGTGCAGCCGATGCCCCTGCTGCTCCCGCGATGACAAAACCAGCACAAAGACCTCCCCGCGCGATGAATGCGGCTGCATCAAAAGCAGAGCGTATGTTCGCGGCTCATGTCCCTTTGGGGAAGGATGTCTGGTATTACAAAATGACGGGGCCGATCGGTGCAATGGAACCGTTAGTGAAACCGCTGGCTGATTTCGTCAGCAGTATCAAATACGAAAATGGCAAAGCAACCTGGAAACTTCCTGAAGGCTGGAAAGAAAATCCGGGCGGTGGAATGCGATTCGCAACGTTGCTTATCCCGAGTGAAGCTGGTCCGTTGGAACTGGCTGTTTTTCGGTTGAATAACGGTCCTGATGAAGTCGCTCACGCGTTGGCGAACATCAACCGCTGGCGTGGTCAACTAGGTTTGGCAGGAATAACGACAAATGATATCAACAAAGCAGGGGATGATATTACGCAGCCGATTTCAAAACAAAAAGTGGGCGAGCAAACCATTTACTTTGTGAACATCAAACGAAAAACGAGTGCAAGTCCAGCCGGTCAGGCGACAAAAGCTCCGATGATAACAAAGCCAAAACCATCAACAAAAGATAAACCAGCCAGCCCGGTTGCAAAACCGGTTCGCATGTTCGCCGCGATTGTCCCTCACGGAAAAGAAGTCTGGTTCTACAAAATGACCGGCTCGGTGAAAGCGGTCGAAGCTCTCGCAAAACCGTTAGCCGATTTCATTGGCACCGTCAAATACACAGAAGGCAAAGCAACCTGGAAGTTGCCTGACGGCTGGAAAGAGAAGCCGGGCAATCAGTTCCGGTTTGCAACGATTATCGTTCCCAGCGATGTTGGCCCGTTGGAATTTACGGTTTCCAAATTGGGGGCCGGTCCTGAAGAAGTTCCTTACGTGGCAGCCAACATCAATCGCTGGCGTGGGCAGCTTGGTTTGAAGGGGATTCAAATTGATGATATCAACAAAGCAACGGATGAGATCACCAAGCCAACTTCCAAACAAAAAGTTGGTGATCAGACAATTTATTACGTCAACATCGTCGGCAAGAAAAGCGGTCAGGGAATGCGACCACCTTTTGCACGATGATAATTTTTCAGGCGAGCCGGGGGTGTTAACCCCCTGGTGAATTTCAAATACCATTGCGGGCCGAATTGTTCAAACAGAGTAACCGGGGGGTTAACACCCCCGGCTCGCCAATTAACAAAAACCTGCCTGAACAGAATCTCCCAGACTGTGCCTCAACTCTTTCCTGCCTATAATTCATTACCTGTCGCTTAAACCGCGACTCATAATAAAGACATCCAGAAAAACGGATCATCATGGCAACAATCTCCCCTGAAGTTTCTGATGCGGATACGGCTTTTGATTCTGGCGAATCGAGCTCTGTGGTCAATCTCAATTTGAAAGAAATGCTCGGGCCGCTTGCTTCTTTGAAAGTGAGTGTCGTTCTGTTTGCAGCCGGGATTTTTCTGGTGCTGGCAGGAACTCTTGCGCAGGTGAATCAGGATATCTGGGCGGTTGTGCATGGTTATTTTCGATGCTGGTTTGCCTGGATCGACTTTCAGGTTTTCTTTCCCAAAACGTGGTTTCCGGATCTGCAAAACATTCCGGGCGGTTTCTGGTTCCCCGGCGGCTGGACAATTGGCGGCTTGATGGCGATCAACCTGCTGGCGGCTCATGCGATTCGTTTTCGTGTGCAAGCCAAAGGGGAGCGATTACGTTGGGGGCTGGCGGTTACTGCGATTGGCGTTTTTGTGACCTGGGTCGTGATTGAATTCGGTTCAGCGAGCAACGGCGTTTTTGCGACTTCCGATTTCGATTGGTCGAAATACTGGAACTGGATCAGTTACGGCTTGTTGATTCCGGCGGTTCTTTTTGGCATCGCCGCTTCACGCACCGCGCAGAATAAAAAATATCGGGCAGAATTCTGGGTCTGTTCGGTTTTGACACTTCTTTTTTTATGGACCTCGTTATTCCTGATTATTGGTGGCGAGACCGTGATGCTGAATAACTCGGCGATGCGAATCCTCTGGCAGTTAATCCAGGCAACACTTGCAGGCAGTATTCTTTTGGGCGGCTGTTTGCTGCTATTCAAAAAGCGGGCAGGAATAGTCCTGTTACATGCCGGGGTGCTGTTGTTGATGGCGAATGAAATCGTTGTCGATCAGTTGCACGAAGAAGCGAGTATGACGTTATTTGAAGGAGATACCGCAAATTTCGTACGTGATATCCGTTCCGCAGAGCTTGCCATTATTGATCGATCTGACAAAGAGAAAGATCAACATATTGTTGTTTCAGGTTCAGTTTTGAAATCGAGTGCAGAGAAAAAGAAGCTCATTTCTAATAAGCAGTTGCCGGTCGATTTGCTGGTCCGAAAATATTATCCGAATGCAGAAGTCAAGCAGCGAAATAAGGGTGATGATAACCCTTCGACAGCGGGTGTCGGTGTTAACCAGTCGATTGTTCCTTTGAAAACATCTGCGGGAACAGACAGCGGCGTTAATTACGTGGCGGCCTATGTCGATGTGCTGGAAAAAGGGACG
>Ga0316209_1002655_pt1 | contig 13876 bp, 13 predicted proteins | sample 6monopyrite_MG_FD_204945 | JGI IMG/M metagenome (GOLD analysis project Ga0316209, IMG submission 204945) | Microbial mat bacterial communities from mineral coupon in-situ incubated in ocean water Damariscotta River, Maine, United States -... | ecosystem: Environmental > Aquatic > Marine >...
CGATCAATTCATCCTCGGTGTATTGAAATTGTGCACAAGCTGCAGGATTTGCACTTTCTATAATACCTCTGGTGTTTATGATTATGATGCCGTCAACCGATGATTCAAAAATGGACTTTAATCGTAAGGCTTCGTCTGACAACTTATTCATGGATTGTGAAAATTCAATCCATAAAAATAAGTCCAGTCAGCGTATAAATGGGAGAGATCAAAAAAATCTTTTGCTGGATGCCTTATTCACAAATAGGGTTATTTCATCCATTGTGCATTTGTGTACAATAAAGTCTTTGAGTCAGCCTCTCGATTTTTCATCAAAAGGTATTCTTTATCGAAGTATCTACTTCGATATCCCATGAGATGCATTACTTCTTTAGCAAAAAAACGTGCAATGCTTTTATTCACCATCAAAGTATTCTTGCTCAATGTAGCCCATTGAACACCAGGTAAAAAGGTCAATATTCGATCAACCTTATTTTTGCGCAAAAAAGCGGAGAAAGAAAGAACCCATTTGGGTATTGTTCTAACCGCAAAAAAAGCATCATCACCTTGAGTTTGATACAAAGGCATAAATATTTGTGCATTGTAATCTGCATAAAGCGACTCTCCATTTATTTTGGCTAACAATTGACCTTTTTGAATTTTTTGAAAGTTCACATAGCCCTCTTTCATCTTAAAACGATCGCTTTTTTCTAATGCATGCCGGTAATATATCTCGAAAATACTGTTGGAATTTGCTGCATTTTGTGCAAGATCTATATGCAGCTGTTTGATTTTTTCTGGATCTAAATCTAAAACACCGGCAATCTGCAAACTCAACAATGCAAATGAATAATGATTTTCTATCGATAAATTAGATTGGTGTTGTCCGCCTTCAAAACCAAAAGAAACATAGCCCAATTCATTGATGTAGCTTAAAAGTGGGCCGTCTAAGTATTCTTCAATCCCTAAAATCATAGGCACTGGTATTTTCTCTGCAAACTTTCGGTTGATTAAACTATCATTCACAGTTGTGAATGGAACCGTTTCACTGGAAGTCGTATGTAGATCGAAAAAGTACAAAGGCCCTTTTGCATCTTCTATGATTTTATCAAGAATGCTTAAGAGTTCAATTTGTTCCTTTTGATCGTGATTTCTAACGTTAGCTTGAAGCAATTTTACTTTCTCGATTTTGTCTTTGGTCCACATCCGATTCAAATCCTCAAGGTGAAATCGCTTTCCTTCAGACAAAGCAGATCGATTACCTGCTATGGCAAAGACATTACCATTTAATCTATCCATATTGGTCAAACAATAATCCTTCAATCGATTTAAAGCGCATACCCCAGCAGGTTCGTTTCCATGAACACCCCCAAAAAAAACAACTGTAGGTTGTTTAGGTGATCCTAAATGTTTGAATAAAAACCTATTTACTTCCATTGAATCATTTGCCTTCTGCTGCATGAGTGCCTTTTTGGTCAAATGGAAGCACATCTGAAATCGTAATAATGCCCACAAGGTGATGATCTGATAAAACTGGCAAACAACCAATTTCGTGCTTCTTCATCAAGGCTATTGCTTTCGCAATTTCCATTTTTGGATGTGCAATGTGTAGTTCTTTGGCCATAATGTCACCAACTATTGTTTCTTCAACCGAGGCTTCTTTTGCTTTGTATTTCTGCATATGGGTCCAAGTCAATAAGCCACAAATTTCTCCTTTATCATTTTCTACCGGAATGTGATGTTTGTCTGTCCACTGCATAATGCTTGTGGCCAAATTTGCTGGATCATCTTGATGCACAGTAAATAGTTGACGTGACATAATATGATGCACTTCATGTGCATGCTGATGTGCATTTGATCCCAAATCAATGTTCTTCCAATTGCTAATCGGCACATCAGATTGTTGATTTTCATGAATTGATTTCGTCAATGCCAGCAAACAATCGTCTGATTTACGATCTTTCTTTAGTGCCCGGTAGTTACGAATCAACCATTGAGACCCTGTATGACCTATAGCACGATTTTCGATTATTCCCAAGTAGAGGTCTATGTCAGTTTTATTAACTTGAACCTTTTCCAATCCAAGGCGGGCCATAGGTAACAGCTCTTTCAAAATTAGATCACGTGTTGAGATTCTTTTGCCAAACCAATTCATTACGGCTTCTCTACCTGTTCTGGCGCTTTTTATGAAATTAGATTTAGCATCAGTAAAATCCATCGCATTAGGCAGATCATCATATTTTCTTGGCCTTCCTTTCATCAAACCAACCCAAAAGGCAAAATTGGCCATCTCATCGATTTGAGAAGGTCCTGACGGGATGTAACGATTTTCTATCCTCAAATGAGGCTTACCTCCACCCACTCCATAACATGGCCTATTCCATCTGTATATTGTGCTGTTATGTATGTTCAATGCTTCTAATTTTGGAATTTTTCCATCAGCCATCGTCTCTAAAGAATTTTGGGTAATGTTCTTGCCCAATATCACTTTAAAATTTGCAATGTCATTCTTAAATACATCCACGATGGATCCGCTTGCCCAACGATCTCCAAATGTTACTCTTGGAAGTTGATCCTTAAGCGCGTACGAGGAAGAACGTAAATCAATGCTCTGTTGAAAAAGTGCAATGCGAGTTTCGCTCCACAATTCTCTACCTAGCAATAAGGGAGAATTGCTCGAAATACCCAATACGGGTCCTGCTATGGCTTGTGACCAATTGTAGCTACTAATGAATTCATAAGAAGGTATTTGAAGGTGCATTTGAAAACTTGTATTGCATGCCTCAAACAACACAGAGTCATGCTGGATGCTTAATTGGTCAACTCCTTGCAGATGAAGTTCAAAATCAGATCCTCTCAATTTTCTTAACATGGTATTCAAAGCCCAATACCTAGGATTGGGTGTCATATAGTCGAACTCCAACTCATGCTTTGTAATCGTAGGAAGAATACCAGTTAAAATGACTTTGTTGTTGTATTTTTCAGCAGTAGTTTTTGCTTTGTTTAATAAATTAGATAACTGATATCTAACTTGTTGAAAACAGTCTCCTTTTAATTCAATAGGATCTAGGTTGATTTCTAAATTGTATTTCGCCAATTCAGTAGTGAAGTGATCATCTTTGATGGCCTCGAGAATAGATTCAGCCTTATCAGATGGTCGCCAATTTTCATCTATGAGGCAAAATTCCTGTTCAGCACCTATTCTTACTATATCGTCTTCAATGAGCTGTTGTTCATTTAATTGTTCTAGTGCTTGTATATCATTTAACAAGTAATTGACAAATCGTTTTCGATCTTCTGCATCCTTGTTGATTTTAACCCGATAATCACCCATGAATTTAATAATTGTATTTAACAAGGATATTTGAATTGTGACTCAGTGGCAATGATATATGTCATCAATTCCGCTAATTGTTATTATTCCACATTTAAACCTTTTCAATTCTAATCTGCTAAAACTGAGTTTTAATGTCTAATTAAAACAATTTAATAGCTTAGGATATCAAAAGAAAAGACAAAATTCCGCGAAAGAATCAGTAATTATTTTCCTAAGAAAGCTCCAATAGCCAACATATCAATTAACTATTAGGCTATTGTTTAAACCCTGAAGATTAAATTTAAATCAACAGGTGTTTTTGGTAAACCTTTAGATTTCGCTTCATTGGCAGTAGCAGTGCAATCGTGTTGAACTTTACTATAATATGTCTTTGTTTAGACAATTAATGATTTGTTTATACGGACAATAATTGGTCAGTTTTATTGCAACAATGAGCACAACTTGAGCATTACTATTATACGAGCAAAGCAGATTGTTTGAATTTATCTTTGGCTGTATCATAGCCTACCTTAACCAATTGCCTTACTTGTTTTGTGTCGTATAAATTAAATTTAGTCATATCAGGTTGAATCAATACATCAGTTTCTTTTATTTGTGATTTGACCACCGCAGCCAACAAGTAATGAAAGCTATTCACAAGCAATTCGACCATATTTTTTGGAGTACCATAATTGTGATTGGTGTTCAGATCAACTGCAATAATTTTATCCAATTTCATCCCTTTAAGTGGAGAAATAGGCACATTTTCAACAATGCCTCCATCAACAAGTAAGGCCCCATTATTTCTGATCGGCTCATAGACCCCAGGCAAACATGTACTCGCCATGACAGCTTGCGCAAGATCTCCTTTTTCAAATAGATACATACTACCATCATTTATATTTGTACTAACAATTCGCAACGGAATTTCTGAATCTTCAATATTCACCTCTCCAATATGTTTATGAATTAACTTCTCAATCTTTTTATTTGTCATAAGGCCCAACTTTGACAAGGTAAAAGAACTAATGTCAGACCATCCTATGTCAAGTATCATATTTTCGATGTCATCATATGAATTTCCAAATGCATAAAAAGCAGCAACCAAGGCTCCGATACTTGTCCCGCTAATTGCGGAAATAGAAAGATGATTTTCTTCCATTGCTTTCAATACACCAATGTGCGCAGCTCCTAATACAGCTCCGCCGCCGAGTGCGAGTCCCAATTTATTTTCCATTTATTTAATTCATTTTTTTAAAAGAAACATAATTTATTAGCAATCAAATTTGATCTAAATTTGATAAATGAAAATCAAAAGTATTCTTCTCTTTATATTTTCTGCACTCATTGCGATTATTGCCCTGCAAAACGCCCAATACATTGAAGTCAAATTTCTCTTTTGGCAATTTTCTGCTTCTCAAATTATTGTGATCCTAGGAAGTTTTGGACTTGGAATGCTTGCTGGCATTCTAATCTCCATGATTCGTAAGGGTAAATCCAAGGATACTTCGGATACCAATTAACTGTCTTTTTGCTCCTTAGGCATAGAAAAGAATAGCGTGTCAAGCATGACTGATATCAGGGCAAAAATTGAATAAAATGGTTTAGAGCCGCAGGTTCTAAACTAATCATCACTACCAAGCAATAGATTGCTCCAACAAATACCAAAATGGCCCAAAACTTATACCGCAGAGACATGTTTGATATTTTTTAAGCATTTTAAGCCGTTATTCTCATTCTTCTTTGGAGAGTGTATAGGCCGATCCGATGAGTATTATACCAAGGGAAATACTCCAGTAAGATTCCATAAATGTACCGCCTTTGATGGCGAAATATGTGCCTGTAATAATACTCAGCATCCCCAATGCAATCACCAACTGTTTAACCTTTTGTTTACTTTTCATCTTGCGTTTTTCAAATCAATATCATCTCAGATATTTCCACATCCACTAAATTAATCATGCACTTTGAAAAAACAGAAATAAATTAGTTCATGAAAACAGATCAAGCAACAAAAGAGGAGTACATCTTTGGTGAAGAAACACGTTTTATCGACATTAAAAAAAAGGGATATGTTCTGCGACCTGAACAGCAAGAAAAAAACATTTACTATGTACTGAAAGGCTTCGTGGTACTATTGATTGAAAGTGATGGAGATGAAATTTGTTTGTCTTTTGCCAAAGAAGGGCAATTTATCTCTGCCTATACCTCCTTTTTGAAACAAGAACTCACTGCCTCATACATCATCGCCACAGAAGACAGCAAAATGGCGGCGGCCTCCTACTCAACTATTCAAGCTGCTTATGGTCTGTCTAAAGAACATGAACGCAATGGTCGTTTGATCTCTGAGCAATTGTACATTCGAAGCAACGAAAGAAACATGGATTTGATTTGCTTAAGTGCGGAGGAACGCTACCTCAAATTTTTAAAGCAACACAAAGAAGAAATGCAGCGAATACCATTAAAATATTTGGCCTCCTATTTAGGCATCACCCCTGTTAGCTTAAGTCGAATTAGGGCTAACATCAATAAGTGATTTCTTATCCTATGTTAATTGTTTTCTACTTGACTCGATAGAGCTTTGTCTAAAATTAAATCCTATGAAAACTAAACTTACATTGCTCTTCTTTTTACTAAATCTGCATTTGGTCTTGATGGCCCAATTCGACGACCGTTTCTATTATCCTCAAAAAGAATGGAATCCTGTTCCAGATAGTTTGAATTATGAGGAATACAACATCACTACTGCAGAGAATACTTTGAATGCTGCATTGTTTTATGCTAAAGAGCCTTCTGACAAAATCATCTTTTTTCTCCACGGTGCAGGTGGAAACATCACCACCTATTTACCTATGACAATACCCATTGTAGATCGTGGAATTCCTGTATTTATGATTGACATGCCAGGTTATGGCAAATCTACCGGCAAACCAACCCATAAATCAATAGAAAAAGAAGTCGTCAATGTCTTTGATTACATGCTTCAAAATGAAGTATTTCAAGATAAAAAAATCATTGTTTATGGAGCATCTATGGGCACGCAAGCTGCTGCAGTGCTCGGACGTGACCGTGCAGATGCCATTGATCTGCTTATACTGGAAGGAGGAATTTCGTCCTTCACGGACATTGCTGTCGCATCTGCTCCCCCTGAACAAAAGGTGATGATTGCCCAATTTCTTGTTTCGCCTTATTCTTCTAAAGAAATTGTCAAAACTGCAGAGGGATTGAAAAAATGGATCATTCATTCAAAAGAAGATTCTGCTGTACCTTATGAACAAGCTATGACAGTGTTTGAAAATGCAGCCGAACCAAAATACCTTTGGACTTTTGAAGGTGATCATTTAGAAGCCAACCAATTGCATGCTGAAGAATTCATAGATAAAATGAATGAAATTCTTGCGGACTAATCATTCGAACTTCCACCATGCGGTTGTAGTTGGCAATTCATGAATGTCAACTCGTTGACCAATTTGAGGTTGGATAAAGTCAACTCCATTTTGTTCAGCAGCTTTCTGGAAGCGTTCGATGGGATCGGTCCATGAATGAATGGCGAGTTCAAAAGCACCCCAATGTATGGGCATCAACACTTTGCCTTGTAGATCGATTCCGGCTTGAACACTCTCCTCAGGCATCATATGAATGTTACCCCAAGCTTCATTGTATTGACCACATTCCATCATGGCAAAATCAAATGGCCCAAACCGTTCACCTATTTCCTTAAAGTGGGGTCCATATCCTCCATCTCCACTAAAATAGAGTGTCGATTGCTTTCCCTTGATTACAAAACTTGCCCATTGTGTGGCAAATTGATCGCTCAAGCCTCTACCAGAAAAATGACGTGAAGGACAAGCCACCACTTCAATCCCTTTAAACCTTGCCGTTTTCCACCAATCGAGTTCAGTGATTTTTTCTTCCTTGACTCCCCAACGTTTTAAATGAGATCCTACACCTAATGGAGTGTAATACCTCTTCACCTCAGCTTTGAGTGCTAAAATGCTTGAATAATCCAAATGATCGTAATGGTCGTGTGAAATAATTACTGCATCAATGTTTTTTATCTGCTCAATCGGAATTTCTTCCTGATATGGAAATCTTTTGGCACCAAATGACACCGGTGCTGCTGCGGTACCAAACATAGGATCAATCAAGATGCGTTGGCCTTCCATTTCAATCAAAAAAGCTGAATGTCCAAACCATGTAATGAAAACACCGCTATCCAATGGAGATATGAGCGCACTAAAATTGGCTGGCAATGTATCTGGTGGGCTTCCATTTTCCAAGGAGAAATAATCTGGCAAAACCGAAAGCATGTCATCAACCGTTGCGATTTGGGTTTCCATTAGATTGACAAATTGTCCTTCTTTATAATGTTCTGATTGTTGAATGCGTTCCAAATCTTTGCCTTCAGGTACTTGACCAAATTGTGGTGCTGTCTTGACAAAGATGTATATACCCACTGCAAACAAAAGCACAAGAATAAAAAGTACAATTAAGGTTTTGAAAATGACTTTTAGAATTTTACGCATGCTAAATCACAAATATTTTACGCAAAGATGCTGGTTTTATATGCACAATTGACTGCCCTGGTTATATTTATGCATTTAAGTAAGTAATGAGTTCATTATTAAGACAAGCGTTGAGTCGCAATCAAGGTGTATCCAAGAGTGGATTCCGTTACCGTGGCACTGAAGTAAGTCGATTAGAAAACATGACTGATGCAGTTTTTGGTTTTTCAATCACCCTACTAGTGATCGCAAGTGAGGTGCCTAAGAGTTATGTAGAATTGCAAGCCTCGATGTACGATTTCGTTGGTTTTTTATTTTGTGCTTTTTTATTGTTGGGTATCTGGAACAACCATAAAAACTTTTTCTTGTATTATGGTTTGAAAGATGGATTCATTCAAACTTTGAATTTTATCTTCCTTTTTGTGCTTTTGTTTTACATCTATCCACTTAAATACCTTTTTTCCTATGTAGGTTCTGGGCTTTTTATTGCATTGTTAAAACAATTCAATTTTACTTCCGATGCTATGGAATTGGCCATTGAAAGAATCTCAATATCAAACATGGGTATAGATCAATGGGCTGATCTATTGATACGTTTCGGATTAGGACTTGTATTGATCTACTTTATTTTTATGTTGATGCACCTAAATGCTTATCGAAAAAGAAGAGACTTAAAACTCAATGCCATTGAAATGTATGAGACCAAGACGTTGATTTACTCTTTTCTTTGCTTAATTCTAATCTCAATGACTTCTATTGCTGTGGTTGTTATTGGAGGTGGAATCTACTCCCCTCATGCTGGTTTTGTCTATTTGAGTATCCCAATCATTCTTCCAATTTTACAAACTATACGATCACGAAAATATAAGTAGTCTATCCTGATTTTCATCATTTGGTTAGCATTTTGGCACAAATAAATTTGTATTTATTGCTTAAATATGAAACTAATTTTATTTCTTGTTCTTTTCTTCTTTATTCAAACAATAATTGCACAAAAAGACAGCCTTCTAAATAAAATCAACTTTGAAGCTGATTTTCGCTTTCGAGCTGAGCAAGATTGGAATTCTAAAAGAGCTGATGGTAGTTTCCGTGATGACCGCAGTCGATTAAGATATAGAGCAAGAATCGGACTGACATACACTTCACAAGAGAAATACTTTGTTGGTTTTAGAATGCGCACGGGTGAACGTAGAAAACAACAAGATCCTCAATTAACACTTGGTACTTCCCCGGCAGAATTTGGAACATTGGCCATAGGGTTGGAAAAAGCATATTTCGAATACAAGCATAAAGGTCTGCGATTACTTCTTGGCAAAAACACATTTCCATTTTTAAAAAACAATGAACTATTTTGGAGCGACAATGTGTTCCCAGAAGGAGTTTATGTTGGAAAAAAGCATTCCTTCAAGAAGAAATTCTTGAAGGAGATCAGCATAGGTGCTGGACATTTTATAGTTGAAGCAAGTGGAGGTTCCCTTGATAAAGACAGTTATCTGAGTGCTTTCCAAACAAGCATTTCAGCTTTGGACAATAAAATCACCCTCTTTCCTTCTTTTTACCAATTCAAGAACATCAACAATGTTCCAGATGGTGAAGGAACCTATAGATTGAATTATTCAATTGCGCATTTGGGTGGAAAATGGTCTTCAAACAAAAAATTGTTCTTTGAATTCGACATCTACCAAAATCTCGCCGATTATACAAAAAACGATTCCATATCTAAGCTACTGAACAATCAAAAAAATGGATATACAGCCTCGATTGGATATGGAGAATTAAAGCATAAAAAGAACTGGTTCTTTAAATTAACTTACGCTTATTTAGAACGATATTCCGCAGTGGATTTTGTAGCCCAAAATGATTGGGCGCGTTGGGAATATTCAAATTTTAACTCTCCCGACGGCAGATTAACCAATTTACAAGGATCTGAATGGGTATTAAGTTATATGCTTGAAGACAACATTAAACTTACAACGAAATTTTATCAGGTAGAGCAAATTGTAGCAGTTGCTAGCAGTAAAGAGACCAATATAAGAATACGATTTGATATTGACATCGCTTTTTAAATTATAGCTTTAGAAGCTTATTCCAAAGCCTCTATTTGCTTCATCACCTCATTGGCCTCGGCTGTTTTTTGATCGCTTAAAGTGCGATTTCTTGTAGAAAGAGCATGAGCTTCTTGCATCAGCTTTTTGTATTGAGCGTACAATTTAACTTTAGGACTTTTTTTCTTGAAGATTCCGAACATAGCAACAGATTGGATAATTTCTAGAGTAACAACAAACCAGCTTTCTTGTTCTCTAACTTTTGACAACTCCTAAACAAACCATTAAATTCATTAATAACTAAGGCAATGATTTATCAAGTCTTTAAAAAAACTAGACCAAAAAAAACCTACAACGCCAATGTTGGCATTGCATACAAAATCAATTTGGCCAATGTCCAAACTTCATAAAATCCTAATTAAAACTATTTTTTGAAGCAATGAGAGTAGAAGTTGTCTAACTAAATACTAGAGGAATAATTTACAATCCTGCGAGTCTCAAAGCAATTACGGGAAATAGATCGACTGATTAATAGTAGTTATATACATGCTTGCGTGAATTAATGATGACAAATGACATCTTTTTTGAGAAAAGATTGTTCTAATATTGCAAACAAATTCATTTTATGCAGGATTCAACTTTTCAAGCACCCAAATTTTCTTCACATGAAAAAGGAGGATTTGGCCCAACCGTTAGAAAACGTGTCAATGAATATTTCAAAACACACAACAAATCCAAAACGGGCGATTACCGTATGTGGGCAAAGGTTATTGTTATGCCATTGTTGTACATTGTCCCATTTATACTCATTTTAGTTTATGGCATCTCCCTCAACCTCATCACCTTTTATGGCTTATGGCTTTTGATGGGTGTAGCTATCGCCGGCATGGGCTTGGGCATCATGCACGATGCTTGTCATGGATCCCTGAGCAACAATAAAAAGTTAAATGATTTTATTGGTCAAGCCACTTTGAATTTCGTGGCTGGTTCTACCATCAATTGGAAAATACAGCACAATGTATTGCACCACTCCTACACCAATGTTGATGGATACGATGAGGACATCAGCCCTTCTGGAGTTATGCGCTTTTCTCCGAACCAAGAGGCCAAGCCATTCTTTAGATTTCAAGCGTTCTATGCCTGGTTCTTTTATGGATTGATGACCTTTATTTGGGCGACCTTTAAAGATTTTGGACAACTGAACCGATTCAACAAAATGGGATTATTGAAAGCTCAAGGAAAAAGCTATAGCAAAGAAATGACGGCATTGCTCATTCGAAAAGTAATTTATTATGCTGTCTTTTTTGTAGTGCCAATTGCAGTGTTTGATATTCCCTGGCACCATATACTCATGGGATGGTTGGCCATGCATTTTGTTGCTGGCTTGATTTTGGGTACGATCTTTCAGTGTGCACATGTCATTTCAGAAACTGCTTACCCAGCTGTAGACGAAAACAATACCCTTGAAAATGATGTAGCTACCCATCAAATGCTCACTACAGCGAATTTTGCAAATAACAACAGCCTTTTATCTTGGTATGCAGGAGGATTGAACTTTCAAATCGAGCACCATTTATTTCCAAACATCTGCCATGTGCACCACAAAGACATTTCGAAGATTGTAGAGAAAACTGCCCATGAATTTGGATTGCCTTACAACTATACTCCAACCTTTGGAGCCGCATTGGCTGGGCATGCGAAGTTTTTGCATCAATTGGGAAAGGCTTAAAAAGCCTTGCTATACTTACTGAATATTAATTGAAAAAGTTGGGAACGAATTACGTTATGGTTTTTTTATTTCAGTTATAGATTGTAATATTTTGAACTAAATAATCAATTCTTGCCAACTGTAGATACCCCAGAAATTAAATACCAAAATGCAGCATAAAAATCAATTAAGAATCAACCATTAGTGGTCTGGATAATCGAGGTATTATATAGCAAGACAAAGCACAGAATACAATCACAAAAAGTCAAAAGTGCAGTTTTTTTTAATGGCGCATTTTATACTCTATATTGCTTGATGTCATATATATCAATTTCAAAATAGCATTTAAGTTCTTTTTGATTTCATTTCCAACAAAGTATTACGAATTGCATCACTAAGTTTAGGATCAACTTTCTGTTGATCTGCGTATGTGTTCCACTTGCTGACTACTTCATTAATTTGGTCAATAATTTCATTGGCTCTTTTGATGTTCATGCTTTTTGCGACTTCTAGCAAGTCATTTCGATGAATATTCTTGCGCTTTCCATTCACACTTAAGCAGTGCTGACTCACCCATGTGCTTGAAGGTCGATAGGCATGACAAAGGTCGAATGCTGGAGACAATGACCACTCACCTATGGTATTCATAGTAAAGGCAAAATTCTTCGTGTGATCATCACAGTTTCGAGCAATCACATTAAAGACCATTCTCCTGTATAACTGTTCTGCCTCTGGATATGGAAGTACAAGCAATCTCATCGTTTCAAATAAATCTTCATAGGAATAGATGTCAATGTCTTGAAAATCATAATGCCGCATCGCACAAAATGATTGTACATGTACCTTATTATTGCCTTCGAAGCGATCAAATCTTTTTGTCATGAAGTGCGCACGATCATTTTCTTCTAGCAACGCACTTTCCATCATATTTATTCCCGAATCGATGGCCATTTTATAATAGGCCATTTCAACTCTTCCATAGCCTTTCGACACCCCAAATTGATCATCTTGTATACCGTCAAACTTGATGAGGTAGTGATCAAACCCCTTTGAAATTTTCGATTGACCACTTCTGATTTCTTGCGTTTGTTTATTGAAAGCGATCAAAGCTTTTGCTCGAGCACCACCTGCGGATGTCCCAATTTTTAAGATGGACTGTAGAGCTTTTTCCTGATCTGGCTGAAGGTTGGTGAGAAACTCTTGTCGACCTGACAGTATCTTCGATGTAATGTCAATCAATTCAGTCATTTCAACTTTTACCGAATTCTCTTTTTCATTAGGTTCAATTGGTTCAAACTCCAATGCACCCATGGCTCTTTTCCCTATAAAACAAAGTATTTCTACTGGATTAATGCTATTGGCTGCTCTTCCATTTCGAACAAGCCATTGATTGATCAGTGCATTTCCGTATTTATCAGGTAATACATCTGCGAGCATACCAGGCAATCCTTTAAATGTACTTGTATTGCGGTGTTCCGGAAAGCGGTATTGTCGAGTCTCTTTTACTGGCATCATAATCGGAGATAAGTCCAAACCCGATTGAATGAAGTCTTGATCATATTCAAATGTTGCTGTACCATCATTTTCATTCCAAGCAACAGCACCTAGCTGTTTGTCCCAAATATTTACAAATGCAGTTTTAATCATTACCAATCTGATTTTCCTCGGTCTTGATTAGCTTTTGATCCACTTGCCCGCTTTCTTTTGTTCATCTCAATCTTCGCGAGTTCTAGTGGACTTAACCCTTTCGAAACTTTGAAATTCTTTAAGGTATGCAACTGGTCCAATGACCTTAACACTTGAATAAGAGTAAACAATGTGCTCCTTTTTCCCAATTCGAGATCACGAATCGTTGTTCTATGCACCCCTGCACGCTCTCCCAATTGTGCTTGAGTCATATTTCTCTCTAAACGAATTGAGCGGATGTAATCTCCAATTACCTTGATGATCATATCATCGGTCATTTTCTTCAAATCATTGATGGTATATTCCTCCATTACATGCTAAAATTAGATTTAATGATGCATTATGCCATCAAATTTACCAATAAAATATCACAAAACTATATTGCATGATGCATATAATCATCTCAAACATTGATTATTCGACTTAATGATGCACAATGACATCATATAGCAACTCCACTACCTGGTGTACGTTGTAACTAAAATTTATTATTCTTAGTAATTTACAATTTTCGCCTAAATCCTAAATTAACGTGAGTTCGGGATAAGAGTGTTGGTAATTTACGCTTATTATTTTATTGAAATACAATGTTTTAAGATAAAAAAAGAGGAATTATTAGTATCTTTAGGGCGCACAA
>Ga0316209_1002656_pt1 | contig 13875 bp, 9 predicted proteins | sample 6monopyrite_MG_FD_204945 | JGI IMG/M metagenome (GOLD analysis project Ga0316209, IMG submission 204945) | Microbial mat bacterial communities from mineral coupon in-situ incubated in ocean water Damariscotta River, Maine, United States -... | ecosystem: Environmental > Aquatic > Marine > Coastal...
GGGCGCCGACTGGTTCCCCGATGCCCGACTGAACTATGCGGAGAATCTTCTCGCGTATTCCGGTGACCAAGAAGCCGTTGTTTTTTGCGGCGAAGATGGACAACGTGATGTCATCAGTCGTAACGATTTACGCGAACAAGTCCGATGCCTCCAAGCCAGTCTTGTTGCGTGGGGGGTGGAGCCAGGAGACCGCGTAGCTGCGTTTTTGCCCAACTGCATCGAAGCCATCGTCGGTATGCTGGCAACCTCGAGCCTCGGAGCCATTTGGTCTTCCTGCTCGCCGGACTTTGGAGAACGCGGAGTGCTGGATCGCTTCGGGCAATTGGGTCCAAAAGTTCTCCTCGCGACGGAAAGCTACACCTTTAAGGGGAAGCGCATCGATACTCGCGAGAAACTGCAATCCATTGTGAAAGGATTGCCGAGTTTGCAGAAAGTCATATGCATTTCCTTTCTGGGGCAACAAGCAAGCACCAACTGGTGTGAAAGCGAAGAGATCGCATGCACTTGGGAAGAATGTCTGCAAGTAGATGCAAAGCATACACTGAGCTTCGCGCGTTTACCCTTCGCGCATCCGCTGTTCGTGATGTTTAGTTCTGGAACTACCGGGCAGCCAAAGTGCATCGTCCACGGCCAAGGCGGAACTTTGCTGCAACATCGTAAAGAGCATGTGTTGCATTGCGATTTGCGCGAAGGCGAACGCTTCTTTTACTACACCACTACCGGTTGGATGATGTGGAACTGGTTAGTCACTGGGCTCGCCACAGGTGCCACTGTGGTTCTATACGATGGCAACCCTTTTTATCCATCGCCCACTGCTATGTGGGATTTGATAGACCGTGAACGACTGCAATTATTCGGTACCTCCGCAAAGTTTTTAGATGCATGCAAGAAGGCGCAACTGAAGCCGCGTGAAAGCCACAAGCTAAACCATCTACGACTTATCCTTTCCACTGGCTCGCCCTTGGTTGCGGAATCCTTCGATTGGGTTTATTCCGAGGTGAAAGCCGATCTGCAACTCGCATCAATCACTGGCGGCACTGATTTGCTTTCTTGCTTTGCCCTCGGATGCCCGATTGCACCAGTGCGTCGTGGTGAGTTGCAAAAGCGCGGTCTTGGTATGGCGGTGGAAGTTTGGGAAGACGAAAACCTTCCAGTCATTGATCAGGCGGGGGAGTTGGTATGCACAAAATCATTTCCTTCCATGCCGACCGGCTTTTGGAATGACGGCGACGGCAGTCGCTACCAAAGCGCCTATTTCGAAACCTATGCCGGCGTTTGGCGTCATGGGGATTGGGTTGCGCTCACCGAAAACCAAGGCCTCATTGTCTACGGCCGCTCCGACGCCACTCTAAACCCCGGCGGTGTGCGCATTGGAACTGCCGAAATCTACCGTCAGGTTGAACGCTTTGCGGAAGTCGAGGAAGCTGTGGTCATTGGCCAAGACACCGGCGATGGTGATCAGCGCGTAGTTCTGTTTCTACGCTTGGCCAAAAACATAATTCTAGACCAAGAACTCGAAGACCGCTTGCGTCACGAGATTCGAAGTCAGGCTACCCCTCGCCACGTGCCAGCGGTCATTTGTGCGGTGCATGACATACCTCGCACGCGTAGCGGCAAGATTTCAGAAATTGCTGTGCGTGATGTCGTGCATGGAAGACCAGTGAAGAACACCGAAGCTCTGGCCAACCCTGAAGCTCTTGAGGAGTACCGGGAAAGGCCACAGTTGGCATTTGATTAAGGAATAAGGCAAGTTCCTTCCCAAAGCGAATTTCTCCTGCTAAGGTAGAAGTCCCCCCGTGAAAGCGCTCCTCCAGATACTCGCGCTCTCCGTCCTCTCAATCGTTTCTCTTTCCCCGACCCCCGCGGGAGAATTCGTCAACGTGAGGTACATCGATCCAACCTTCGGTGTCACCCTGACGAAAGATGTGTCGTACGGTCCTGTGCTTAACCTCTCCACTAACCACGTGGACGATGTGAAGTTGGATATTTATGAGCCGGTTGGAGACACCGCAGAAGCGCGCCCTGTAGTCGTTTGGGTGCACGGCGGTGGATTCACCGGCGGAGACAAGCTTGAGATGGAAACCATGTGCCGCTACTACGCCGAACGCGGGTATGTTGCCATCGCCATCAACTATCGTTTGGTTGCGGAATCGGATCGGCAAAATCTAGGCGCAACTTATGCCGCTTCAGACACCCAAGCAGCTGTGCGCTGGGTGCGTACACAGGCCTCTGCCTTACGCTTAGACACCACTAAGATTGCTTTATGTGGTAATAGCTCAGGAGGATACGCCGTGCTTGGTGCGACCTATGACCAGGGTTTGAAGTTTCATAATCCGAACCTTCCGGACGTCCCTTTCGATGTCGCCGCCTGTGCCGATGTCAGCGGTCGCCTTTACAACCTGCCAAGCCTTGAGCGGGGTGAAGCGCCACTGCTAATCAATCATGGCATGCAGGATATGCGCGTTCCGTTCTTCTATGCCCTAGAGCTTGAAGCCACTGCGATTGCTGCCGGAGTGGCTTGCGAGACCAACTTCTATCCGCAGGAAGGCCACACCGTGATGCGATCGGAAACCGAGGACATCATGCCGGTAGTCTTGGACTTCTTGTACCGTCATATGATCGAAGAGTAGGCGCGAATTTCGCCTTGCCTTAAGCAGTCCTGCGTGTCGGAATTGGAAGACTCTCAAGCGCTTGCTCGAGATCTTGCCACAGATCATCCATGTGCTCAATGCCCACCGCCAGGCGAATCATGCCTTCGGTGATGCCACCCTCCTCACGACCTTCCTCCGCCACAATGCGGTGGGTGAGGCCTGCAGGGTGCTCCACGAGGCTGTCGGTGGAACCAAGGCTAACGGCAGGCGTGAACAGCTTCACCGTCTCCATCATGCTCGCTGCAGCTGCGAAGCCGCCGTGCATTTCGAGCGCGATGACCGAGCCGGTCCCTTTCATTTGACGCCCGACGATGTCAGTTGGATCGCTGTCGGCAAAACCTGGGTAATACAGAGCAGCCACTTGCGGATGTGCGGCCAGGCGCTCGACCAAAATGCGCGCGTTTTCTTGTGCGCGCTCAACGCGTAATGCAAGAGTCGGAAGGCTGCGATGCAAAAGGTAGGCAGCCATTGGGTGGAGGTTGCCGCCGGTCAAAATGCGGACCTGACGAATGCGTGCTGCCCAAACTTTATCGGTAGCCACAATCCCAGCGAGGACATCGCCATGGCCGCCAAGATATTTGGTTCCGCTATGTACGCTGAAGGTTGCGCCAAGTGCAAGTGGTTGTTGCAGCAGTGGCGTTGCAAAAGTGTTGTCGACCATCACTGGAACACCTCCACTTTGCGTGACCACGGATTCGATGTCGACCAAACTCAGCGTTGGGTTGGCCGGAGTTTCGACCACAATCAACGCAACGGTGTCATCAATCTCATCGGCAATGCCGCTTTCGTTGACCCACGTGACGTCGAAGCCGAGCAGGCCGCAAGCAAGTAGGTGATCGGTGCAGCCGTAAATCGGGCGTACCGCAAGAATGCGATTGCGCTTGACTCCGTCTTGCATGTCGCGCACGCGCAAGGCTTGGATTACGCCGTGAATCGACGCCATGCCCGAAGCAAAAGCGATGGCTTCCTCAGCATTTTCTAGCGCAGCAAAAGCCGTTTCGTAACGATGCACGGTTGGATTGTGCAAGCGCGCGTAAATCGGCGAGTTCGCTTTGGCTTCCCCTTGAGCCAGCGCATCGATGCTGTCGCGACCACTCTCCAAGCTTGGAACTGGGTAGGTGGTGGAGAAATCCAGCGGTGGCGCGTGCACGCCAAGGTCGCGAAAATCTTCTCTGCCGCCGTGAACAGCCTGCGTATCGGAGTGGTAAGTCATGCTCTAATTTCACCCGAAAATCATGCGGAAACCATCGAATAGTTTGCGGAATATGCGGTAGTATTGGCTTATGGACCGAACAGATTACGCAATTCTTGATGAATTACAGAATAATGCACGGCTGAGTAATAAGGAGCTTGCAGCAAAGGTCCATTTGGCCGCTTCCAGTTGTTTGGAGCGGGTCAAGAAATTGCAGGCAAACGGGGTTTTGCAGGGGTTTCACGCCAAGGTAGATCCCGCGGCGCTGGGAATCGGCATTCAAGCCATGATTCAGGTGCGCCTAACCAGGCATTCCCGCGATCAGGTCGATGCCCTGATTCACCACATCCTGAATTTGCCCGAAACGGTAGGCTTTTTCCACATGACGGGGGACTTCGATTTCCTCGTGCATGTCGCAGTGCGCGATGCCGACCACCTGCGCGACCTCGCCCTTGATGCCTTCACGACGCGTGAGGAGGTCGTTCAGATTCAAACCGCGCTACTTTTTGGAGTGGAGCAAAAGCCGGTTTGGCCTTGCCTTGTGGTGCCCGTAGAGGAGGGGTAGAGCTGCGTTGCCAGGCGACAGCCGTCGATGCGCGTCCTGTCAAACCATTTCGATTCAAGGCCTCACCCGCCAGCATTAAGCAGAGCTTTCTTGTGAAACTCAGGTTTACGGTGTAAAGTTGAATAGGAGAAAAAAATGACAGAACTGAAAAATCTCGTGGGTCAGCAAAAACGGGTGGTTTCAATCAGCCCGCAAGCCACGGTACGTGACGCAGCCAAATCCATGGCTGAAGCGAATGTAGGTGCCGCCGCCATCATGGAAGGCACCAAATTGGTGGGTCTATTCACCGAGCGCGACGTACTCAAACGCGTCTTGCTGCGGAATCTCAACGTCGATGAAGTGCGCGTTGAAGATGTCATGACTCGCGAATTGATTTGCGCAGAAGTGGGGCACACCACATCGGATGCTCGCTTCTTAATGCAACGCCATCACATCCGGCACCTACCGGTACTCGATGCCACAGGCCAACTGGTCGGTGTGTTATCGATTCGCGATCTCATCAAAGATGAGGTCCGTGAGATGCGCGACTACATCGCCATGCACGAAGGCTAGGAAGTTCCGCTTCCTAATAACTCGACCCCCCAATCGATCCCGTTAGGGACTCACCAGAAACAAGTACTCCTTGTTCCTGAGGTGGGAGACTTTGCCGACTTTTTCGCCTTGTTGATTATGGATGCCAATCTTGGCACCCACGTAGCGCGGATGTTCCTGCGTTCGAACCTCTACCGTTCCGTGCTGCTCGAGTAACAAAACCATTTCCGCACGGCTGATGTAGCCCTCATCGCTAAACGAAATCACCATCGGGTGTCCGTGCAGTGCGTCGAGGACTGCGCCGAAAGCGCTCTTAAATCCTGGTTTGGAGTTGAACGGACTACGACGTTCTCTACAGTCCACCCGTTTACGCGCGATGCCATAAACCTCTGGTTGATCCCATCGCACCAAGGTTTCCCAGATGTGATAGTTGCCGAGATAGGAGTGCTGGTTGTAAGGCGGATCGAGGTAGACCAAGTCGCCTTGGAACTTTTTCGCAGCATCGAGCGCATCGAGACACCAAGCTTCACAGTTGCCACCTTTGGAGCGAGGCAGTAGTTCTGGAGCGCGCAATTCCAAGGTGTTGGATGCGCGTTTCGCCCACTGCTTAAGGAATGCCATTTGCACTCCAGTGGTGGAGTCCACGCGGTCGGCAGCTTCCATGACTGCAACCATAAGAATGGCTTTTTGCGTGTCATCTAAATTCATGCCCTCCAGAGTCTGACGCATACCTTCGATGCGTACTCCATTCTCTGCCTGGAAGAAGCGGCTTTGGCGGCAGTAAGTTTCCGTAAACCAGCCGTCGATGGATGGGGCTTGGTTTAATTCAGGCAAAGTTTGCTCGAGAAAAGAAGCGTGATCTTCGGCATCGGCTTCTATGTAACAGCGCGCAACGACTTCAGCGTAGCGGTTGCTGTCATTCGAAAACACTCGATATCCTGCGGCTTTGAGTGCTTGTCCAACGCGTGAAGTTCCGGAGAATAAATCCAAAACCGTGCCATCACTGACGAGGTCTTTACAAGCCTGGAGGATAAAAGGCAGCAGTAGGCGTTTCGAGCCTAAGTACTTAATCACGGACGACGGCCCCGCCAATGCAGGTTGCGCAATACATCTGGGTGGAGAAGAACAAGGACCGTGAGTAATTCGAGGCGTCCCATCCACATGCCGAGGGTGAGAGTGATTTTTGCCACCGGATGGAGCGCGGAGAAGTTTTCCATCGGACCGACGGCTTCGAAGCCAGGGCCAATGTTGCCGATGCATGCCAACGCCGATGTGAATCCGGAGATGAGGTCCATTTCGGGGTTCAACAGCACCATGATGGAACCTACGACTAACTCCAAAGCGCCGAAGGCAAGCACTAGATTGAGGATTGCGCGCATGGCATCGTCCGGAATCGCGCGGCCGCGGTGGCGTAAGGGAATCACGCCGCGTGGATGGAGAACTCGAGTGAATTCGCGCCACATGAATTTCAGCGACAGCAGAATCCGAATCGCTTTAGGGCCACCTGCTGCGGAACCAGCGCACCCGCCAACCAACATGACGAATAACAGAATGACGCGCATGCCATCGGTCCACGGTTCTTTTGCATAATCGACGCTAGCGAATCCGGTGCTCGAAATCAGGCTAGTGACTTGGAACAGGCCAGTGCGAATGCTTTCCATGGTGGGTATGCCATCTGCAAGTAGGAAGGCTAGGCCAGCGGTCGCCACGAAAATGCATAAGGTGTAGAAGCGGAACTCACCATCGCGCAAGAACTCTTTTGGACGGCGCGTGAAGCCAATCCAAATCAGCGGGAAGCTCATGCCGCTGAGCAACATGAAGCCCGTGATAATCCACTCCACCGTTGGACTTGCATAACCGGCAATGGATTGTGGATTCGGAGAAAAGCCACCCGCGGACATGGTGGTGAGTGCATGGCAGCAGGAGTCGTAAAGGCCCATATTGCCGACCAAATGCAGCATGCCCATCTCGAGTAAAGTCAGGAAACAGTAGAGTTGCCATAAGCGACGGGCAGATTCGCGGACGCTTGGGCTGATGACATCGGTGGTGGCGTCGGAGCCTTCGGCGAACAGAATTTGGCGGCCTGCAATGCCGAGCTGTGGAAGTACGACTACGAAAAGTGCAATAACGCCTAAGCCGCCGAACCATTGGGTCATCGAGCGCCATAGGAAGAAGGCGCGGCCGTGGGCATCGAAGTCGGTCAGGACGGTGGCGCCGGTGGTGGTCAGGCCGGACATCGATTCGAAAAAGGAATCGACATAACTAAGGCCTGATAGCAGGTAGGGGATAGCAGCAAAATGTGCGAGCACCAACCAGGTTCCGGCCACAATGGCCAAGGCTTCAGCACGGCGAAAGTTTGGCTTCTTTTCGAATAAGCGCGACAACAGCCAGCCTGAACACCAAGTCAGTGATAATGCACCGCCGAAGTGAACAATCTCACTCCATGGCGCCTGGTAGAAAAAATAATCCCAAGTTGCAAGTGCCAATGGGGGCAAGAACGCCAAGCAGAAAACCTGCAAGAGGCGGCCAATGACACCAAGAACGGGCGCGATGCGCATGAAGGTTTAAGAGTCCTTAGGGGGACCGGCAGGTTTTTCGAAGTACTGGCGAGTCTCTTCCGCGCAGTTGGTTTGGCAAAACACCAGTAATTGATCGCCGCCATGGATTTCATCGCTACCTTGCGGAATGATGACGTTACCCTCGCGTAGAATCGCCCCGACAATCGCGAACATGGGGGCGCGCAATTCATGCAGTGGCACTGGCATGGTGTCTTCTGGGACATCGAGGCGCAGTACTTTGACATCGCCGTGTTCAAACTCGGCCATCAGGTCGTGTTCGGAACGATTCACCTTACGCACGACAGTTCGGATTGCAGCACCGGTTGCTGAACGCACGACGTCAATGCCAACGTTCTCGAACAACCACTCATTGGATTCCTTGTCAGCTCGAGTCACGATGCGCGGGACGCCCTGCTGCTTAGCTAAAAGTGAAACCAGCAAGTTTTTCTCATCGTGGCTGGTCACCGCAATCAACACTGGATTATCTGCGATGTGTTCCTCGCGCAATAATTCCAAGCTGGTGCCATCGCCATGTAACACCAAGGACTTAAGCTTCGGCGCAATCTCAAGCGCGCGTTTCTCGTTGGCCTCAATGACTTTGACCGTCCAGCCGGCTTTCTCGAGTCCAAGTGCAACCGAAAATCCAACTGCGCCACCGCCTACCACGACCGCGCGACGTGGATCACGCCCATGGTTACGCGATGTCAAGTACCGCGTCAACAACTTATTGATGCCACTTAAGCTGCCCATCGCAGTGATCTTGTCACCAGCTTCAAAACGCGTGGCGCCCTTGGGGATAAAGCGTTCCTCTCCGCGTTGCACCATGACCAGGACAATGCCCTTTGGAACACCGACTTCCTTCAAGGTGGCGCCATCGAACTTCGACTTGGCTTCCACCGAGCGTTTTACTAGACGCACTTTGCCATTGACGAAGGCATCGGCCTCGAGCGCGCCAGGCACCATGACGATTTTTAAAATCTCACGAGCCAAACGTGCAGCCGGCAAAATCACCTGATCGATACGCAGGGACCGCGCCAAGGAGTCCGCCTCCGTTTCATTGGTCTGCACCTCGTGGCGACGCAAAAAGCAGGTCACCTCTTTTGCGCCAAGCCGTTTGGCTTCCGCGCAGGCAACTAAGTTGCGTTCATCTGCGGGGGTGCAAGCTACGAACAAGTCAGCCTTGTGCACTTCCGCAGCCTTCAAAGTGCTGCCAGACGAAGTGGTGCCATGCATGACCTGCACGTCTAAACGTTCCAAGGCCGGGTCACGTACCTCTTCAGGCACAATGACCGTGACCTCATGATCCGCCATCAAAGCTTCCGCGAGCCGGAAGGCGACGGCATCTTCACCACCGATGGTAATTCGCATGTCTGGGAATGATAACAACCCGCGAGGGCATATTCCTCGCGGGTTGTCGGTTGTGGGGGGGAAAAAGGCTAGCCGTTCTTGCGATTGCCGGCGGCCAGCTTTTTGAGGTTGTTTTTGGCATCGCGTAATGCCGTGTTGATGCGATCTTCGTCGCCATCCTCGACTTCTCCATTTGCAATCATCGCTTCTGCCCGAGCAATGGCTTTTTCGTAAAGCTCACGCGCAGCATCGTCTTCCGTATGGAGGTAGTAGTGGTAAATCACCGCATAGTCATTCATGATTTGCGGGTCTTCGGGGTTCAACTCATGGGCTTTGGCGTAAGCGCGCAGAGACTTTTCCGCTTTGCCAGTGTCGCGGTAGAAGAACGCGAGGTTGTTCCATGCACCGCCGAAACCAGGATCGGCAGTGGTGGCCCACTCGAGAAGAATGATGCCATTATCCATGTTGGATTTTCCCGCCAACCAGTTCATGGTTTTGGCAGCATTCAGGTCACCATCTTTGTTTTGCCTGACCGTCTGCAGGTAGGTTGGACCAAAGTCCTTCAAGTACAAGGCCCAGAATTTAGCGGCAGCACTGTAGGCGCGTTCGCGGTTGGTGGCATTGCCTTCACCATCGAGTTGCGCGCCGCGCTGCATTGCGCCATCGGCGAGGAAGTAATAGGCATTGGTGAAGTTTGGATTCAACTCCAAGACTTTCAAGAAGTCATCACGCGTGTTCGACCAATGGTCAGGCCCCATGCCGTAGTAAGTGGAACCGCGATACCAGTAGTTCAGAACTTCCTGCGGTTGGTTTTCAATGAGGACATCTAAAACCGGAAGGCCTTCGGCGCCCAGCCAGTTCGAAACCATGCCGCCATCGACGCCAGCGGCATCGCGCTTTGCACCTGCCAAGAAGGCTTCAATCGCGCCATCGTGTGCGGTTTGGTCCTTTTGACCGGAGTTGAAGTAAAGCGTCCACAGCAACTCTCCTAAGCGTAAACAAGGCGCAGCGGATTTGGGCGATGCCTTCATTGCGTTACGGAACGCAGCTTCTGCTTTCGCAAAATCTTGCGCAGCATCTTCGGGCTTGCCCATCTCTGCGCTCGACCGCGCCACCGACATCAGCACGCGACCTTGCTGCATCATGAGCTCGGCAGATTTAGGGAACTTGACTAAGCCATCGTCGACGGTGCGCAAACTATTCGCGACATCGTTCGAGTTCAGCATGGCTTCCGACCAACTCACCCAAACCTTGGCTTCGGCGCCTGACATTGCAGAAGCCTTTTCGTAAATCCAAGCGACGTCATTCCATGCATCGTAAGCATCGAGGCCCGCAATGCGACCAGCGCCGATTTCGTACTCAGTCCATTTGCCAGTCATTTCGCCGTAAGCGGTCCACGCGACGGCATCGGTGCTGTCTTCCACACCAGCGTCCTTCAGAGTCTGGACTGCGCCGTGGAAGTTGTTCTTGGAAGCTAATGCAGAAGCATCAGCGATGGCTGCATCGAAGCTGCCAGACTGAAGGGAAAGTAGAAGTAGGGTGCTAAGGATCATTGCGAGCGTTTACGCAGTTCTTCGAGTTTCCGCTGGAGAGGCGGAATGCCGGTGCGCTGTTCGAAAGGAAAGTGCAGCAGGCTGTTTTTGATGAAAGTTTCGGAGTCTCCGATTTCTTCGTAGCGATTGAGGTAGAGGTAGGCGAGGTTTTCCCAGGCGTCTCCAACGGCCATGTCGAAGTATTCACGTTCCGAAACGGGAACATTTTCACCCATTTCGGCCAGGGTTTTCATGCCTAACTCGATCGACCTATGCAACTCCTGTTCCGCAAGCTGCCAGTGCTGGTCCAAATAATACACCGCGATGAGGGCACGGTCATTCACCAGGCGCGCTTCGTTGGGGGAAAGCTCCACAGTGCGACTGTAGGAATCCCAAGATTCTTCGAAGTATTGGCGCGCGAGGACGGTATCTCCGGCTTCCAGAGCTTGCACTCCAAGGTCGCGGCAGAAAAAGCCAAGATTGTTGGTCCAGTCGGAGTTGCCGTCGTAAATCGCGCATACGTTGCGTAAGAAATGACGCGCCGATTTCAGGTCATCGCGGTTGAAGTAATCTCCTGTGATGGCATCGATGCCTAAGCGCAAACTTTCTGGTTCTGAAGTTGCTTCTAGGCGACTCGGGTCGGCTTGCAAAGTGCTTAGAAAAGTTGCTGCGGCATCGGCAATTCGGCCTTCATCGCGCAAGGTCCATCCGCGTTGGGTACGGACTAGATGCAGCCAATCCTTACAGCTAGCCTGATAACTCTCTTCTAGTGCCATCGCCTGTAAAAAGGACTCTTCAGCACGATCCCAGCATTCTTGCGCTTTGAGGTAATCGGCGGCGGCACGCGTTTCGCGGCCTTGCAAATAACGTGCTTCCCCCAAATACCAAAGCGGTGTGGCTTGACCGGGAGCATCGAGGCGTAACTGTTCGAGCAAGCTGACTTGGTGATTGCGATTGTTGATCCCCAAGTTTTGCAGACGACCGTACAGCACTAAATCATCTGGCGTTTGGTGCAAGCCTGCCGCCAGAACCTCCGCTGCATAGGTCGGATTACCCAGCCAGGTGGCGAGGTCGGAAAGTGGAAGATTTGCCGCGGTCTCGCCTTGCTCGGCAGCGGTTTGCAGGGCCAAGATCGCAATGTGAGTCGAGCGCGGGGTGGGGTTGCCAGCCTGAACCACAGCCACCGTTTCGTCGAGCCCAGCCTGTCCGATGGCAAGGAGAATCTCCCCGGAGACTTCTTTTCCGGCTTCGATTTCAGGAGAAATCTGATCGAATAGGCCAAGTGCGGCATCCCAGCTGGCGGACGTTTCGCCCATTTGACGGTAAACCTTGACCAAGCCAAGTAGTCCAGCCGGAGTCGGGTCGCCAGCGGACACGGCGCCCTCATAGGCGTTCAAGGCATCATCCAGCAAATCGGAGGCTAAACCTGGGGTGAGGCTGCCATCGGCCTGTTTTTCGGCGAAAAAGCGCAGGGTGGTGTCGGCAAAAAGGAGCAATAAAGGGGCGTTCCCCTGGTTTTCTGCCAGAAGAGCGTCCATCTTGTTCAGTGCAGAGGAGGGGGACTCAAGAGCCAAGGCGGTAAGCTCCTCCAAGGAAGGTGGATGTTCCTCTGGGGTGGCATCGTCCAAAGATTCGACCAAGGGTTCACCCACCTCGGTAAGAGGTGTTTCGTCTTGCGCAGTGGTGGTCGGGTGCGACCCGGTGCAACTTCCGAGGCCAGCCAAAAGGCCGAAGATTAGAAGAGTATGGAATTCAGGGCGGAAACTCATGGGCGAGTGCGTCATTATAGATGAGCATCATGCAGGCCAGCCTAACCACGAACATCCTGTCCCGGATCCTGCCCGCCCTCTCCCTGCTTCTATGCCTGGGATTGTTCGCGGGTACATGTAGTACAGGAAATCCTGGCACAGTTTTTAGTCCTACCGACCCGGGGGATGGAGACGGTGACGGTGGAGTCATTCCTCCACGCGAGGACGGTCCTTCTGCGGCTCCGATTGCGGGCGCTTTTCTGGCCGATGGGCGGCCGGCGCTAGATGCCGTCGGGCCACTTGATCGTGCGGAAGAAATCGACATTCACACTCCGGTTGTGCTGTGGTTCAGCGAAAGCATGCGCACCGACACGGTGACCGCGGCTTCTTTGATTTTGCGTCCGGTGAGTACGCCAGAGTTTCCCATTACCACCGAGCAAACCTGGTTAGCTGGAAACCGATGCCTGGTCTTGTCGCCCGTGACCTTTCTGAGTCCGAACACTCAGTTTGAAATCGTCGCGACCGATGACATCACCGACTTAGAAGGCGAGCGCATTGTCTTGACGACGAATGGTCGCCTGTCGCGCTTCACCACATCGAGCTCTTTTGCTGGCCAAGCTCCGATTGTGATTGGCGCCTTCCCGCCGTCAGGTAGTGTGGGTATTCCCAACGACGCGCCGACGATTATCGCGTTTTCAAAAGCGATGGACTTTACCGGCATCACGGGTGCTGTCAGTTTGACCAATACCACCACTGCAGCGGTGGGTGACTTCGATTTAGCGGCAGATGCAGAGTTTCGTCATGCAGGCAACCGTGTGTTTGAGTTTCCGCACTTGGACGATGCTAGTGATATAGGCGCGCGCATTCGTGTGAACGTCGACACTACGCTAACGGATTCCGAATTCGTGCCCTTGCCGTTGGCGGAAGCCTTTACTTCCTCCTGGGATACTTTGGCCTTTGGTCGTCCAACTACGGTTGGCTTTGACCTCGGGAACTTTGGCATTTTTGAGCCCGCGGTGAACTTGGCAAATCAAGATGTGTTCCCTGTACAGGTGACCACGCCCATCGCCGTGCAACCCACCGATGTCGTTCATCTTTTGGTGCATGAAAGCAACGATTCCAATTCCGTAGAAGCCACCTTGGCAGCGGGCACCGGAATCCTCGATTTCAGTTTGGACCTGACCGACACCGACGGCTTTGCTTTATTCGGCTCCAGTTCCTCCCTCATCCTCGCCAGCTTTGTGGAACGCGATGGACTACGCAGTAGCGTGCAAGTGTTCCGCGATGCCGATGATTTAGAAGCCACGGTCGCGCATGATTTGGTGCGTCCTTTGTTGTTCACCTATGGTCCGCCCGCTGGGCAGTTTGGAAGCCAGTTCGTGACCGACCTGCCTCAATTCCGTCCTTATGGGCGTGCGAGTGAGCCTATTGCGCAAATTGACTCATCCTTTCCGCCGACCATCCTGACCAAGTCGCGGAGTATGCCGGAGCCTCCATCGAGCAACTTTTTCGTCGGCCCATTCTTTGATCCCATCGTGGTCACCGAAGGTCCGTTGGTGTTTGACATCACCTTGACCGACCAAGCGGGCAACCCGGCATCCTTCCCGTCGCCTGGTAGTGTGGCTTTCCGCGGTTTCCTTGGCATGGTGCCTCTTTCCGGTGGTGGCAGCGATTTGCGCGTCGTGGCCTTTGATCGCGATGCTCTCTTGACCCTCGGCGGCGTCACCGTGCACATCGAGGATTTTGGTGGT
>Ga0316209_1002657_pt1 | contig 13871 bp, 20 predicted proteins | sample 6monopyrite_MG_FD_204945 | JGI IMG/M metagenome (GOLD analysis project Ga0316209, IMG submission 204945) | Microbial mat bacterial communities from mineral coupon in-situ incubated in ocean water Damariscotta River, Maine, United States -... | ecosystem: Environmental > Aquatic > Marine >...
TAAACTCATCCAATCCGTTGTTAGTAATCTACCTGGAAAAGTGGGCCCGCTGGGTGACGAGGTGCAAGATTATTTACGCCAGAACCTTTCATCGGCATTAAAAAAAATGGATATTGTGACCCGCCACGAATTTGATGTGCAAACTGCTGTGTTACAAAAAACACGCAGTAAAGTCGATGAAATGGAAAAAATCATTAAGCAGCTAGAATCTAAACTATAATATAACCCCTTTTAGCGGCTGTTTTAATTTTATAAGCTTTACTGCCGCACAAAACTGTATAAATTTAAATAACAAAAGCACCGAAGGTGGCACCTAACTTTATATTCATTCTTGTTCCTCCACATTAAAAGGGGTAAAGTCATCTCACGCAGGCTTAACGGATTAAGTCGTCAATATTAAGAAAGGATGCTATGTCTCTCGCCACTGTTTTTTCTCGCGCCCAGGTTGGCATTAAATCACCCCAGGTCACTATTGAAGTACACTTATCCAATGGTTTGCCGAGTTTATCGATTGTTGGGCTGGCTGATACCGAGGTGAAAGAAAGCAAAGATCGTGTTCGGGCAGCATTAATAAATAGTCAGTTTGATTTTCCTGCACGCCGTATCACCATAAACCTGGCACCAGCAGATTTGCCCAAAGAAGGCAGCCGTTTTGATCTGCCGATTGCGATTGGGATTCTTGCTGCCTCGGGTCAAATTCCATCAGATAAACTTAAGCAGTTTGAGTTTATTGGCGAGCTGGCTTTAAGTGGTGAACTACGTGAAATCCGTGGCGTATTACCCGCCGCCGTGCAGTGCCAGAGTCAGTCGCGTGCATTAATTCTCCCGCATGAAAATGCATATGAAGCCGCGCTGGTCAGCAAACTTGAAATTTACCACTGCTCACACCTGTTACAAGTTTGCGCAAAGCTCAATGGCCAGGAAGATTTAACTCAAGTTATTCCTGAAAATAACAGAGAGCCCTCTTCTGACTTAAAAAATGCTGATGATTTATCCGATGTGGTTGGCCAGCACCATGCTAAGCGTGCAATTGAAATTGCCGCAGCCGGCGGACATAACCTTATTTTACTCGGCCCGCCGGGAACGGGAAAAACCATGTTGGCCACACGCTTACCCAGTATTTTACCTTTAATGACAGAAAAAGAAGCCTTGGAAAGCGCCTCCATTCAGTCCATCAGCTTTCAGGGTTTCAAACTCAGAAACTGGAAACAACGTAGCTTTCGCGCCCCTCACCATACTGCTTCCGGTGTTGCTTTGGTCGGTGGCTGTAAGAAACATTGATAATTGCAAACGAACATTGAAATATGTAAATTAGAGCTAAATAATGGAAATGGATGCTCTTCTCTATGAAATCAAGATTTATCAAAAAACTAAAAAATAAAAAAGGAATTTGGCGAGTAGATGGTATAGAAAGCGCTGTTTTATATGGCAATAATCGTTCCCGTATTACCGTTTGCTTTTCAGAAATAATTAAAGATAGTCTAGAATCCCCATATCAAAGCCCCGCATTAACAGGCAATCAATGCCATCTAGAATTTCATTCATCATACTTGTACCTATTTAATATAGGATCTGTCTGGCGAGAGGGTAAAAAATTACGTAGCACCGCCACTCTAAAAAAACTAATAATAGATACTAGACAAGCTCGCTTTATCCGATTAAATGAAAGCGTGAAACTTAATAATATAAATATAGATAAAATAGTTCCTAACAATATGTTCAAACTTGATGAGAATTTCGACCGTCTTGAACATAACCTATGCGCACTACTTCCTGTAATCAAGAATTCACAAACAGATTGGTTAGTTATTCCTGCCTCTGAGTTATATCGTTTTTATATCGGTGTAAGTACTTCATTTTGCAATGCTGGTTTAACAGGTGACTTTGGACAATATGTAGATTGGTCATTATCAAATTATGATGAAATATCTCCCGTTATATTTCTAAAGAAGCGGTTAAGCCTGTTAGAGAGGTCTATTTTAATTAGGGCTCTCGCCTCTGAAAACGCTAAATCTTGCCTATCAACACCTCACAAATACTTAAGTAAGACCTGCTCAGATAATAATTCTTTAGACAACAACAACAAAAAGCCATTAATAATAAAAGCCTCCTTTCCTTTTTCAGGATTAACAACTCTTACTGTTACTGGTAAGCCAATGCGTCTAACTGATAAAAACGATTCTAAGAAAAAAACATGGTCTTTTTTTGCAATGGAAATTCTAAATTGCTCACATCGAGAAACTATTAATTATCCAGAAATTATACATAATTATGATCCAAGATCTTCCTCATCCCCTCCGAGTGGCGGAGCTTCAATGCCACGTGCATATAGTGATACACCTGAAAATGATGAACAAGAATTAAATGATGAGACTGCTGATGCTCGCTATTCACGCTTAGGATATTATAATTATTCAAATCGTTTTTCATATATAAATAGGATTACATATATACATAAACGCCCAGTGTCAAAAACTTCACCTAATACTTATATTCACATTGATGTTGATGATGACGATGGAAGGTATACACTGGAAGATGGTTCATATGAGAATGAAGCAAAAGGAAATCGTGGAGAAAATATACATGATAGCAATGTTCAAAACGCCTCTAGAAAAATAAGTCAATTTGTTGAAATGCTACAACATTTACGCTCGTTAACAAATAATAGAAATTGGAAAATTAAAACTCTAGCACTAAATGATAAAATCATACATGGCAGAGAATTAATAGCATTATTTCCATACAACATAGAAAAATACAGATGGCATAGAATTAAAGATGCAGACAATCCAAAAAGAACCCTGCAAATAGTTTGGGTTGAGATATACACAGAGAAAAAAGAATATATTTATCTTTTTGAAATGGAACTTAAAGATACAAAAACAGGGAGAAGCACTCTCATTCTAAATAAATATGATTACTCAAAAATGAGTGATGATATGTTTTTAAATTTATTAACGCTAACCACTGTTAGAAATGGTTGGCCACTGCCAAATCATTTATGGAAGAAAAAAACACATAAAAAATTATCAGATAATTTTTTTAAAGAAATACAAGTTAATAGAATAAGGCATCAACACTTGGTGAAAAATAATAAATTAACTAAAAACAATGAAAAAAAATTATCTAATGAGACAGATATAACACTTGTCACATCAGAGAGCTGGGCAGAATCATTTTTAAATAATTTTGATGATATATTTACTTAAACCTTATTTTAAGACTATCATTAAATTTCAATATATTTAATAAAATGAAAATAGTAGTACTAACTGTAAATCAGAACTAATTTTCTCAACACAACTCTCACGATATAAGAAAAAAATTTTCTCCCGTGAATTCACGTTTTGTAATAATGGGGGACGTCAGCAAGAAACGTGGCAGATTCACCTGTATTTAGCTTTCCAATGGATGGTGAGCCAGATTCAGGATCTTGTCTTACGTTTAAAGATGTTTTAACCCTATCTGATGGAATGACTCGAATTTCGGCAAATAAGTTTAAGGATATAAATATGAGAAATAGAACTAATGTTATTTTTTTTATTTTTCTTCCCTTTTATCGCTTAGGTTTCCTACCACCACTTTTCAAACATGCCTTCATACTAGCGTATGCAGTAAATTTCTTTGTTCTTTTATAATATGTTCCACCTATAGGATGGCATATCCCACTTTTACTTTTCTTAACGGGTGGGTTCTGGTTGTCAGCAGCGTAGATGGGATTAAGAACGCCCATCATACCCATAAGCAGAAGAGAGGTAAGGAAACTATATTTAATTTTTTTAATCATATCGGTAAATTCTCAATTAATTCATCACGTAATATTAGATAATCATCAGGCGCAACGATACTAACTTTTACTTGACCACCTTGATATTCAAGTATTGTAAATTCTATTGTTTCACCAGATGGGGCGGTAATAGTGATGGATTCTTTTTTCTTGCGTTTTAAAATTAGCATTTTAGACACTCCTTGTCTTAGTGGGTAATGAGGTTATATTACATGTGAAGCTTGTATTTATCCATTATTGGGAGAAGTTGTTAACGCTTTAATTAATTGCGACTAGTGTTGTCTTGCTGTAACAAGCAGGAACTTATCAAGTACAGAAGCTCCTGAAAGACGTATTGCGAGCGCTTCGGTCTCTGCTTTCATTTATCAGCGGTGGCCATTTTTCTTAAAATTTGTTTGTGATTGGGATAACAGCTTCATCGATTTCTTTACGTTCTCGAAGTTGGTTCCATGTTGAATGTATTGCACTTTGACCAAAGTGTTGCTTTAGTTTTGCAACGTCTTTTTCTGTGGGATCAGCCAGAACACGCGCAATAATTCGATTAACAGGAAGCGTTTCACCGGATGACCAAAAACGATTCTTAGTAAGGCCGAGTGAATGCGGAGATACCTTTGTATCGTTAGCTTTAGGACGTAAAACAACCTCGAGCCCCAAGCTATCGAGTAATTCCATGACTTTGCCGATCTGAGCGGAATCCTTACCATGTTCGACTTCACCTATAAACCGTATCTCCAGCTTTGTGAGCTGATGGAGATCGGTTTGGCGCAAACCCAGTTCAGAGCGGGTTTTCTCTGCGACTTGGCCAAGCTCAGTGGGATTACGTGCAATCATTTCCATTGTCTTTCTCCCTATACTTACCATACAGTATTCAAATACAAATAGATTTAAAAAATTCATCTTGAGTTGTGAATTCCAACTTTCCATTTTTAAATTGAATAGCTACTTGTAGAATCGGTGCAGAACCTTCAGTATTTTCTATACATTCTTCTAATGACCAATTTTCACACCACTCTCCAGCCTTAGCCATATTCATTGCTTTATCACAATTCATGGGAGCAGTTGTGTCACGAACATTGCCTAAATCACGAATAATACATTTTCTCATCATTGCTGTGCCTCAACATTTTTCCTATACTGAATATTAGTACATTATTTTTATTTAAGGGTAGAGTAAAGTACGATTATGGAAAAAAATGATTCAGCACTTCTAAGCAAAGCATTTCTGAATGCTGGAAAACTCATGGGGTTGACTTCTTCTGAGCTTAGCCGTGTTATAAGTTGTGATATATCACAACTAAATACCATTAACCCAGAATCCGATGAAGGGCTACGAGCTACTTACTTTATACGTTCATATGAAAAATTATATGGATTACTAAGTGGCGATAAAGAAGAAATAAAGATGTGGATGAAAGGTTACAATTCTGGAACTGGTGGCATCCCTTTACAGCAGATTCAAGAGCAGGATATTTCTGGACTCACGCAAGTGTTGAAATATCTTGAAGCAATGCCTTAAACAATATCAAGATTAGTTAGAGGAGCACAAAATGCACGCTGATATTAAAACAGATTTTTGGCGAGCTTTCTGACTAATATTTTTTAGCAGATATTAATAAATTTTCCATTCAAGAAATGTTCAACCCTTTCGTGAGGATAACCAGGTTGATTGGAAATTAACCTACAATTATTTTTCATCACATCAATATTGAAATGGGTATGCCCAAAAATCCATGCATCTGCTTGTGACACAAGCTCATCTAAATCAGAATAAAATGCAGCAGAAATTGGCCCCTCCGTAAAGTTTTCATGCTGGCAAGATTTACTTGGGCCATGATGGGTAACTACTACCGTTTTTATCCCATCCCTCTTAATGTTTAATTTATTTTTTAACCACGCCACTGATTTTGTATGGAGCTTAAGAGCATGCCGTGGAGTAAATACGCCATCTGGACTAATTCGGATGACTTGATGGTCATTCAGTGCTTTTCCACATTCTTTCATTACATGTTCTTTTGGTACATCAAGGAAGAGGTTATAGTTCGTCCATAATGTTGTCCCCAGGAATCGAACACCTTCCACGATTAATTCATCACACTCAAGAAAATGTACACTCGTACCTGCAGTAATCTCACGCAGTTGTTTTAAGGTTGAGTAGTATTCTCGATTGTAAAACTCATGATTGCCAGCAACGTAAATAAATGGCGTATCAAGTCTTTCAGATTCACTGATAGCCCATTCGACGCCTTTTGTTCCTAAGTCTATATCACCTGCCAAAACAACAATATCTGCTCCTACAGATTCTACAGAGCCACTCCATTGTCGATATTTGCTATCCTTTTCTAGTGATAGACTTTGATAACGTGCAAGTAGTTCTGAATGCACATCAGAAAGTATTTGAATTTTCATAGCTTAATGTCTAAAAGATAAACTCTTCGTTCTCGTTGCAGAATGAAAAACATTACTTTAAGTGGATATCCTTGTCTAAATCATTTCCGATATAAATAGATACTATTACGAAAATTCTCCATTCTGGATTTTACGTAGAATTGCTGTTACTTCCTCTATGCCTTCATCTGTATTAAGTCTAGCTATCGGTGTATTACCATTTAATACCCTGATAGGCGTGCTTAACCATAGCTCTACTTTGTCAGGGGTTCCAAATATTTTACTTGCTAGCTGCACAATATTATCAGGTATATTTTGACTGAACTTTTTATTTTCATCACTCATTTTCACGTCCGTTATTTAGTGACTATCTGTATGTAAACTATGTTGTCCTGCAGCAGGCTAAGGGATAACCCATACTAAAAACGTTCTTGAGATTACAATATTTTAAAATGGGCATATAATCATTATAGCGCAGAAATAAGTAATCAATATGTTTAAAATTACTATTGAATCGAGGAAAGAAATGAAAAAAGAAAAATACATTGCACCAGAGGATGTTTTTGCGAACTTGGAACGCTTACGTCGCGATGGTTCTTTATCTCGAATGGTGGCCAAGAGTCCTATTAAATACCAATCATCTGTTACCCATCATGGCTATTTGGAACAGATTGATGAGCGTAACCAAGTGACGGTTGGAAGATGGAGAAATGGGAAATTCATTCCTATTAACCCTTTATCACTTCCTTAAATTTTCAATAATCTCTTTCATCATCTTTTAACTTTTTTAAAGTTAAGTCATTCAGCATTATCTTAGAAGAAGTTACCGCGCCATCCATCTCTTGTTTAGCTTTAAGAGAAGATATAACAAACCTGACAGGCAATTCAGGATTGTCTCTCATTGCTCTACGAACTATTTCTTTAAATGAATTTTTCATATTTAAGCACCGGTAAAATATAGGCTATCTCATGCTATATAATTAAAATAAATCCACCTAAATTTCGCCCCCTTCAACAAACTCAGATATCTCAACCTTAAATTTACAATGAATTACGCTAAAAACAATGCAATTATTAGTGGCTTGATGATGGCTAAAATCCAAATGGGGCGATTCATTTCATATCGCTTTAATTTTATTTCGTTTTCCAGTTTAGTATTTAGGCATAAATACTCTGGTTCATCGCCTACACAACGCTTACGTGGACAATTAAGCATTTGTTAATCTCTCGTTTAGTAGCATGCTTTAATTATAACTTAATATTCGTGAATAGAAGCGCCCGAATTTGTTGCTTTAGAATTCTGTTTTTTAAGTTAACGGTAATGAATGAAATAAATTAAAAAATTTCGTTGTAATCAATATTAAAGTTTTCTTACATAGATTGTAGGTATCTCGTAATTTTAAATAAAAGGTGTTTGATTTGTTAAATTTTAATTCAGGTGGAAACTATATAAAATATGTGTAATATGTGAGTAAATACAAGTTGTTTTAATATCAAAAATAGGGCACAAGCTTGAGATTGGATGATTCTAAAGATTTACAGACAATACTTTCACACTTATTTCCTGCTCTCAATATTGAACAGGCGGTACCAACGCCATCAAACCAACGTGTGGTATATTTTTGTTCGTTTAACCAATACTGTGCAATTGGTGAAGGCAAAGAAAATGATCCTTGTCAGCACTGGCATAAACTAGGGAGAGTGGTTCTTAAGGTTAGTCAAGATATACATCCAAGTGTCATTGCAAGGCTAGAAAAAGAAATTGAAATACTTAATAGTTTAGATTCTATATATTATCCAAAGCTTCATTATTATGATGTGTTTTCTGAAGATCCAGACACTGAAGTAATCTTCCCTCATCGTCTATTTATTACTATTGAAGAAAGGATTAATGGTGAAAATTTAAATAATTGTCGAAATAGATTTACAAATGAAGCTGCTGTTTCCACGTTACTTTTACAGTTAATTGATGCATTAAAACATCTCTGGGAACATAAATTACGCATAGTACATCGTGATCTTAAACCAGATAACATATTGATACGCGAAAATGGGTCGCCTGTAATTATTGATTTAGGAATTGTTCGAGAAGAAGGCAGCCCAGGTTTAACAAGTACATTCGCAATATATGGACCTTGTTCCCCAGCATATGCAAGTCCTGAACAAGCGAAAAATAAGAAGCGTGATATTAATTTTAGAAGCGATTTTTTTGCAATTGGAACGATAACATATGAATTACTTACCGGGGCAAATCCATTTTGGCAGAATAAAACAGATTCAATTGATGATGTGCTTCAGCGAGTTATTGGCCATAATCCTGATGATTTGAACTCCTTAGGGAAGACATCTATTAAATTTTCAGAATTGGTAGCTTGTTTAATGGCAAAAGAACCGTATGAAAGATTTCGAACAGTTGAAATGCTGCGAGAATCATTAATTCAAATTATTGAGATTAAAGAATGAGTATAAAAATTTACCATCAAGTTGGGCATAACGCGAATTGGAACATTGATTCTTTTGTTGAGGATGAATGTGGTGATGGACTAATATTTAGTCCTGTTCATCAAACTCAGGATAAAATTATATCATTGAGCGATGATATTAAAAAACACTCAGTATTTGATCCTCAGTACTATTTACCAAATTCACAAAAAAAGAAACTCTCGACCTACCCGTTTTTTCCAGAAGTTATTTCGGGAGGTTTTTCAACTATTGATTTCCCATTGAACGCCATAGAGTCTGCTCGCCAGTGTATTAATTTTCAAGTTGAACAGGGGTTTGAAAAAATTATCATTCCTTCCAGATATATAGACCAAATGGCATCAGATTATTTTGAGCAGCAAGAAGAGTACTCAATATTACCTTTTTTAAAAGTAATTGAAGAAGCTAATCTTAATGTACCTATATATATTACTTTGCCCCTTACATCACACATGATAGAGGATGCTGGGTTTCGAACGAAACTTCTTAATTGGATTACGAGTTTCCCAGAATTAACAGGGGTATATGTTTTAACGAGTTTTGAAAGGCAAACAAAGCAAATAAGATCGAATACCTTTCTTGGAGCTCATCTTGATTTTTTGAATACATTGCGCAAAGTTGGTCTTGGCGTGATTGTTGGCCATACTAATACCGAAAGCCTACTTTATGCGATAGTCGATGATATAACACTTACATTTGGCTCGTTTGAAAATACCCGCATATTTTCACTCGATAAATTTGTAGAGAGTGATGAAGAGCGTCGGGGACCGAAGGCGCGTATCTATTTAGCTGGATTACTTAATTGGGTACAATTTAGTCAAGCGCGTGAAATCATGAAAGAGGAGCCTGAGTTATGGTCAAAAATTTATACACCAACAGTCTATGCAGACAAAGTATTAGCATCTGATGTAGAACCATTTTTTAATCAACCTGCACTTTATAAACATCATTTCAAATGTTATTACGAGCAGATTCAAGAATTGTCAGATTTGGATGATATTCAGAGATTTGAAAAGATACGTGAATGGATTAAGACTGCAATGTCTAATCATCAAGAAGTTATAGGTATGCCTTTAGACCTTGACATACATGGTAATGGTGAACATCTTCAGCCATGGCTAGATTGTATTAATAACTATTACAGAAAATATTTAAAGGGGTGAAATGAGGCGGCGCGCAATTTCTGAATTTGCCTGCCAAAAACGTAAAGTTGATTTTGGCTTTAAAAGCTGTGGCAACATGTAAGTAGTAATATTTCCAGATGTTGATAGTGCTGCAAGACCAATGTTTAAGCGCTTGAATTGCTGAATGTTTTTGATTGCGGGTCGTACACTATATTCGTCAAGTAAAACCCAAGATTGATTAGCATAATCACGGTACCGCACTGCCTGAGTTAAAGCGCGCTGCCAGTGTTTAAGTTTAGCCTCTACAGCTATAATTCTATTTACTAATGGCCTGGGCTGTTTAATCTTAGCCCATGTATCATATTTATCTTTTTTTACACAAAATCCTAATTCAACATAATGATTAAGCATTTGCAAAGTTGTGTTGCGCGTAACGTTCGTGCGAGAAATAAAATCTGTAGTAGTAAAATTTTTACGGTATGGGAGGTTACGTAATGCGTATACCCATCGCGGTGGAATTTCCCCTAAAATGAGAGAGTTTTTCCAGCCCTTATGTAGCTCGTACAAAGCTAAATCAGCAATTCCATCTCCACACTCAAGCTCGGAAATTAGTCCTGATGAGTTTTTATCAATTTTATGCCCGACAATGCCTTCAAAGAGGCTAACTAACTGAGCCTCTGTATTAAAGCGCATCGTTGGCGTATTTGTATGTGCCATATAGTTTGTTACAGACGTTTCTGGTTGCGTAAATAGTTGAGCTGTAATCATATATAAACGAACACCTTGAATAACAGAAATAGAATTTATACAAAATTCTTTTCACTTGCAATATGCAAATATGATAATATAAACTATGCATATATGCAAATAATTACAGACAATATTAGTCCTGCCAATCTAGGCCAAAAGTTAAAAAAAATTTTCGATGAGAAAGGAATAACTCAGCCAGCTATTGCGTTATATACCGGTATTAATCAATCTCAAATTAGCCGAATATTTAATGGTGATTTCAGACGCCTATATGGAAAAAATGTTCGAGAACTATGCAAATATGCAAATATTGTAATTAAAAAAAATCAAAAGAGTCCCCAAGATCCTCGTAAGAGTAATTTATTAATGAATGCACTAGGTGATGTATGGGATGGAAGCAAACAAAAGGAACGTGCATTAGCAAAACTTATACGCACTCTTGAACCCCTAGTAAAAAATTAATAATTAGGATTTAGTAAAAATAATTATAGAGTTAGATAATTTTAATAAATTAGAGAAACATCTACGTAAGAAGACTGAGAAAGAAATTGTTGATTTCAATATTGTTAACGCTTTAATTAATTGCGACTAGTGTTATCTTGCTGTAACAAGCAGGAACTTACAAGTACAGTCTCTCCTAAAAGACGTATTGTGAGTGCTTCAGCCTCTAATTTCATTTATCGACAGAGGCCATTTTTCTCAAGATTTGCTTTGTGATTGGGATAGCCTATTGACGAACCCCATTCTGAGTTTTGCACTTTAGCAGCAGTGAATATCCAAACTGGCAAAAAATTAAAAATATGCTATTGGAATAAACATGAATAAAGTAATAAAAAATTATTATGATAAATTTAATGACGCTCTACTAACGACCCCAAGGTGACCTAGCAGAGAGACTTATGGTAAATTGAGGTAACGTCACGAGTAATGAGTAAAAGGAGTTACAAAATGATGAGAACGTTAATAGTGTTATTGGCTTTTTTGCCTTTAGCCTCTTTTGGGTGGGGGAATGGCCAATCCGGTAATGCTTCAACCAATTTGCCAGAAGAATGTATTTCACCGCCTTATTCTACTCACGATTGGATAGCGGACAATGCACTTGAACTCTTACCGGCGAGTGAGAAAGCTTGGTTATCGCCACATAAAACAATGTACCTGTTAGGTACGGAAGCGCCTGACAACAGACATATCCCAATAGAATGTAATACACCTCACTCAGGTTACGATGACCGAGGTAAAGGTCATAGTGTTGAATGGTCAGCTGATTGGACTATGATTAACGACCGACCTGCTGTGAGAGCCGAAGAAGAATACCAAAAAGCAGTTGCCGCATATAGAAATAATAATTTTAGTGCAGCTGCATTTTATCTTGGCGCAATGGCTCACTATATCGGTGATGTCACTCAGTATGGCCATTCCGTGCCTTTTGAAAATAATCACAGTAACTATGAATCGTGGGTTGGAAGAAGAACTAAAAATTTCACCTCTGATGTTTTTAGTCAGTATATAGTTGCGGATAATTTAATAAGAAGAACCCCATATACTGCGGTTAAGAGAATTTCTAAGGTGACAGCGGGTGGAAATAGTAGGATTTTATGGGCATCGAGGATGGATGAACTTTATGTTGAAAAGAAAGATAACCAAGCATACTTAGATAGTATTGGCCACTCGCTTAATTTTGGTGTGAATGAATTAGCTGATGTTTTACATCGATTCTATTTAAATGAAGTTGAGTAGAGTTAATTTAAGGGCGGAGTGGTGATCTAGGCTAAACAAATGAGCAAAGAGGAAATACATGCCGGACGAACACATAATGATACTTTAAAAGCAGCTTATTTTAATAAAGTTACCATCCCTTGGTGGTATCGTGGTATGAGTAAAATTGAACAATGGCATCACATATATCGACGGACTAAAAATTTAAGTGTAGTTCAAATACTACTAGGAAATACTAAGATATAAAGTGCAGCGCATTATCTTGGAACCGAAGTATATGATGCATTAGAGATGGCAGAACAAACGGAAGTATAATAACTGCAGCCGTAGTGCTTTTAATGGCTGCTTACGACTAGAATTCAATAAGTGGAATTAATATGTCTGTAGATAACACATCGATAATCCTAAATATCTCTCCTTTTCAATTAGAAATAATTGATAGTGCTAGTAAAATTCTTGGAAAGAATAGTTCTGAGTTTATTATGGATACTGCTATAGAGGAGGCAAAAGAGGTGATTCTTAATCAGGTGAAATTTAATCTGAACAAGAAGGAATATACCCAATTTTTAAACAAATTGAATAAAACTGCTAGTGATAACTTTTCACTACAGGAGTTATTAAGAAGAGTTGAACCATGGAAAAAACCATAATTTTAATCAAATCTTAACTTTGTAACTAACTAGATAATCAACTAGAAGTTGTCATTCATTGATATAGACTAGAGATTGTACGGCTGGATTCGCCCCATTGCTGCCGTTCATTATTTTATTCAAATACTAATTCATATAACTGAAAGCAGACGGTATCGATTACATAATTCCTCTGGTGCGTCTTGCATTCGTCTGCCTCTACTTGCTTTTATTGATATCAGGACCCCGTTACGGTAAGTTATTGATATGAAAATATTTTACCTAACAATATTAGAGTTAGTTAACAGCTGATAAAAGGAAAGTCATGAGTTATATTTGGAATATTGTAGGTAACAACATGGAAGCCATTGTTGCTGTGTGCGCATTACTCTTAACTATATATCAATTTATTAGCTCACATAAACATAATAAACTATCAGTAACTCCCTATATAGCAAATTATTCTGAAACAACTGAAAATGATAACAATGCTGTATTTAGTTTTGAAGTAGCAAACAACGGCATCGGCCCCGCAAAAATTAAAACATGGGAAGTATGTCTTAACAAAGAAAATATAGAGAAAAGTAAATTTAGTAGCTTAGAAAATTATGTTAACTATGTATTAGCAGGTAGAAAAAGCTCTGTATCTTTTGGTCATTTACAAAAAGGCCATTTAATGAGTATTGGTGAGGTTAAAAACGTACTAAAAGTAACAGCTGATATTAATAATAAAAAAGAATTTATAGAAATAAAAGAAGAACTCAATAAACTAGGGTTAATTGTAAAATATCAATCAATATACGGTGATGAATATACTCTTGATACACATAATAGCTAACAAGAAAATTAACTTCGCGTGTTCCACACGCCGGACGCGAGACTTCCCCCGATTTAATGGACACTAAAACCTAACGGAGAAAGTGTCATATGAAAACCACTAAACAGAAGCATCTAACTTACACAAAAAGTTTTAAACTGGCGGCAGTTCGTCTTGCT
>Ga0316209_1002659_pt1 | contig 13864 bp, 19 predicted proteins | sample 6monopyrite_MG_FD_204945 | JGI IMG/M metagenome (GOLD analysis project Ga0316209, IMG submission 204945) | Microbial mat bacterial communities from mineral coupon in-situ incubated in ocean water Damariscotta River, Maine, United States -... | ecosystem: Environmental > Aquatic > Marine >...
TTCTTCGATGAGCCAGTACCTGTCAGCATTGAGAAGCAAGAGTTTGAGCGCACGTACCTCAAGTCTAAACTGTGGCGGCTCAACAACCTCTATAAAGTTATTAACAAAGATGGTGAGCCTGTAGTGTTCCGCATGAACTATGCACAGCACCGTGTATATGCCGCTACTCGTAAGCATGCACGTGTCATCATCCTCAAGTCTCGCCAGCAGGGTATCAGTACTTTCTGGCTTGTGTCCTTCTTCGACGACGCTGTGTGGTGTCCCTTCTTAACTCTAGGTCTCATGGCTCAAGGTACAGATGAGGCCACCACGCTCCTCGAGCGTGTGAAGTTCTTGTGGGATAACCTCGGTGACGGTATCAAGGTATTCTTAGGTCTACGGTTAACTAAGGATAACACCAAGGAGTTCGGCTTTTCTAACGACTCCAAGATGTTTATCCGGGTGTCCTTCCGCTCGGCTACACTACAGCGACTACACATCTCAGAGCTCGGCAAGATTGCTAACGCTAACCCCAAGCGAGCTAAGGAAACCAAGACCGGTACCCTCCAGGCTCTCGGCAAGGGCAATACCGGTGTTATCGAGAGTACTGCTGAGGGCCGTAACATGTTCAAGGACACCTGGGACGCGAGTATCCTGGCCCTCCATTCTGGACAAATGGCTCCCAAGGACTTTTATCCAGTATTCCTATCCTGGCTCGACGATCCTGACTGTGTGGAGTCTGTCCCGCAGGCCCTAGACGAAGAAGCTATCAAGTACTTCAGAGACCTAGAGCTCGATCATGGTCTTGTGGCTACTACAGAACAAAAGAACTTCTGGGTTGTCCAACGTCGAGAGCTTGCTGGTGACCTCTACCAAGAGTATCCTGCGACTCCCGAGGAAGCTTTCTTAGCTAGCCGCGACGGCACCTATTACTCTAAGCTGTTCAATGAGACTGTAGTCCGCAAGGGTAGAGTGCGTAGCGATCTGTATGATCCTAACCTACCTGTAGACGTCTTCTTCGACCTGGGTGTCGACGACTATACTGTTATGGGTTTTGTACAGTGGTACCGTGGTGACTATCGCATCATAGCAGAGTATTGGAACAACGGTTATGGCATCGGACACTACCTAGATTATGCCGCTGACACCGGTCTCGATATACGAGACATTATATTACCTCACGATGCTCGCCAACGCGGAACTAATACTGTGGGCTCAGGCGTAGCTAAGAGTACTGAAGACGTAGCTAAGGATCACATCAAAGAGAAGAAGTACCGCTTCGGCATTCGAGTCTTAGAGCGCTCCTCTGTGGCCGATGGCATACAAGCAGTACGTCGCATAATACCTATGATGCTTATAGATACCGCGTGTACTTACATCATAGACTGCCTGAACAACTATTCTAAAGACTGGGATGAGAAACTACAAGTGTGGAAGCTAACTCCCAAGCATGACGAATTTTCTCACGGTGCTGATATGCTACGTCAAGTGGCTATGGGCGTCCGGGAAAGTGAAAGCTCTAATGAGTCTAAACAAGCTGTACCAGAAAGGTACAGATCAACTAAACAATCAGGATTTGCAATATGAAACTACACGAAGAACGTCTAGCACTAGAATTAACTGACCTAGACAATAAGATAGCTAAGTTACGCGCGTTTCTGGACGCGCCTGTACTACCTACCGATGCAGTTGTACTGTCGGACAACGAAGTGTCATTACTTGAGACACAGTTAGAAGAGATGCACGCATACAGTACTACTTTACACGCTCGACTAGTGAGTTGTAATGGCCATAAGTTAACTAAGGTATCACCACAAAGCATCGAGGCCTTAGTTGGGTCACTTACTTATAAGTTTGAACGCGTTGGGGACACTACTGTGACAGGTTGTTGGGCTTTCTTGCCTTCAGGCTTCCAAGTTGCGTATGGTGAATCTGCATGTGTAGACCCTGCGAATTACGACCAGGCACTTGGTGAGAAATACGCAAAAGAGCGATGCGTTGCTGCAGCTGGTTACAAGCTGTGGGAGTTGGAAGGATACGTCCTCTCTAAGGCACTGTCATAACACCTCTTAGTACTGTGTAAGCTTATTAGACCCTACTTATAGGGTCTATTATTAAATTTAATAAGCTTACATTTTATGACATATTTTACCGGTACTGTCATAACACCTCTTAGTACTACGTAAGCTTATTAGACCCTACTTATAGGGTTTCTTATTAAATTTAATAAACTTACATTTCATAACATATTTTACCGGTACTTGAACCATTGGCGATTGACCCCTCGACCGGCCCTAGCCCACCCTAACGGTAACAGTAATCACTATCATTATCAACTCTATTAGCATCTTCAAACAAGAATGATTACCAGTACCAATCGATTATCAGCATCAAACAATAGTTATCACTATCAAATAAGAATTACTATCAAAGGATACTGATTATCATCATCAAACAATAGTAGTTATCACTATCAAATAAGAATTACTATCAAAGGATACTGATTATCATCAAACAATAGTAGTTATCATTATCAAATGAGAACTACTCTTATATTCATAAAATAAATATAGAGTATTAATTAAATAAATTGTACTTTTATACAATTCTATAGTATTCGCGCACGCGCATATAAATAATAGACGATTGAATGATGGTTATAAGAATTCAATTTAATATAACCAAACGGTATTTCACTTTTAAAAATAAAAGCATATAATTAATTTATCAAATCGAGTAACGAAAGAGATTAAAGAATGAAAGAAATTAATGAAAGATTAGAAATGTTAGTAACGATATTAAATGATGATATTCGTATTGGTGATACCGCCAATTCCTTATCACTGTTAAAGGAGATAGAAAGTTTATTGACTGCGAAAGAAATATTATCAAAATAAAACGTTTACTTTTGAATATAATTGATTATAATTAAATTCAAGTTAACAAAGAAGAGAATGCTATGTTAGTTGAAGAATTAGAAGTGATTGAGATCACTATAAACACATTACCTAAAGGATAGTGTTATGAAAGTAGTAAGCGTAGTAGTGCCCGAAGAAATCTTCGATGCCTACAATATAGAAATGGCAACATATTGTCCGAACACTGAGACAATGTGTTTGCCTATTGAGCACTTTAGTGTTCTAATGAATCATCCGTTGACTTTAGACTTAGTTAACGATGATGACATTGACATCGAGTTTGTCGTTTGTCAAGACGACTAGTTCGACTGTGGAAGGGTTACACCCTCCAACCGTTCTTTAACAATTTGGTTTAGTACCCTTTAGTGAAGGCATTCGCTTTCAAGTTGAGCACTGTTAGCTCTATAAACTAAAGGACACACTATTATGACTACTATCAAAAAAGCATACGTTGAGATCGCTAACTTGTTGAACGATAACAAGAATAAGAAGGTATCGATTATCTTGCCACAATTGATGGAACTAATGACCGCGAAGTCTAGCGGTGGTAGTGACATTGGTAAGACTTTCTTGAAAGACGACAATGGTGAAGTATTCGCAGTATACTGTTATTACCACAAGAAGTGGGAACTAACAAGTGAGTGCGAATTCGGAGCTAAGAAAGGCACCGCAAGTGGTTTAAATACCATGTGTAAAGAAGGTGTTAGTCGTTGGACTAAGCAACAACGTGTTGCGAAGAAAGCTAAAGAGCAACTTCTTGATGCCGTCGCAAGCGGTGAGATTGAAGTGAGTGACTTAGCGGACAAGCAAGCTGAGATTGATGAAGCTAAGAATGTGATCGAAGATCGTGAAGACGGTCAAGGTTGCATGACAGCGGAAGACGTGGAGAATGAGCGTTTACGTTGGGCAGCAGACGTCGAAGCTAAGTAGAAGCATATGTGTTGGCACCATAATCGGTGTCTTCACTAAAGGGTACTAAGTTAAATTATGTAGGAGAAGTAACATGTTAGTTGAAGTAATTGAGCTAAACTTATTGCCGAAGGAGGCATAACTAATGGAAGACTTGTATAGCTTAGATATGATCATAGTAGTGTTTGCTACTAATGACTTAGACTTGACCACTACGCACTTGTATGGTCGTAAGCACACTGATGATGAAGCTAAAGAACTCGCATATGAGCAAGTGAAGCTGAGTCACGGTGAAGATGCTGTCAACGGCTTTGAAGTGTTGAGTGTAGTACGATGATAGTTGTATGGCAAGAGCACGTATATCTAGTGCCCGAGGAAGATAGTACAATCCTCGCAGCTGAGCAGTTGGCTAAGCACTTAGGTGAAGAGCTAACTGATAGTGTTGGAGGTGGTTACTTGATAGCAGAGGAGCCAGTAGAGTTCCGACGCACAACTAAACACACTTACAATGTGAGATGCTTAGGTCCGACACTATGGAATACTTAACACCTAAACCGCTGACTGCAGCGTACACGTATCAAGAGTGGCAGAAGTTTGGAGAGTTATTCTCTGAGTATTGGCAAGAGGCTAATCAGGCTGAGAAACTAAGCTTACTCAGGGATTTACTTTGTTGTTTCAGAGATACTCGTGCTCAAGCGGCTGTTTTAACTAAGTGTGACCTAAGGTAATTCACGGGTCGTTACTATGGTGGTGAATAGAATGTATTATTTAATACATTCTATATATATATTTAATTAATATATATATATATATATCAGTTACATCACAGTAACCAGCATAGTAGAGTACGGTGTACCGTGTAAATGAAATGTCGCGCCAAATGTATTATACGATGAATTCTAGACACCTCTAAGGAGTTTCAACTAATGAACAAGCATCTTCCAAGCAATATCAAGCCTCGCCCAAGGTTGCGCAAGTCCCAAGTCATCACCTTTCTACAAAGGGACAGGCAAGAGTTACACAATGGTAGCGTAGAGCTAAGACGACTCACAACCCAAAGTGCGGCGACGCTGCGGGATACCTTAGTTCAAGCTGCCAACGCGCATGCCGATTCTCTTGGTCTTAGCTTAGTTTCCACACGGCACGAGCCACCACGATTCTACGTCGATGGTGAAGAACTAGTAGTAAACCTACGACATCCACTAGCAAGCATGAGCAAGCATAGAAATTAATTGAAAATAAAGGTTTACAAAGGTTATTATAAGACGTATTATAATATCCTGAATTGATAAACACCCAGCCAATATCGGCTGACATTACTAAGGAGACACTAATGTCTACTATTAAGAAAGCGTTCGTTGAAATCGTTGAAACCCTGCAAGCTAACACCAATGAGCTTGTTGGCGACATTCTACCACAGATCATCGCTCTAGCAAGTGCTAAGACTGGTGGCGGCGGTGGTAAAGCCACTACCTTCCATAAGAACGAAGACGGTCAGATCGTTGGCGTTCAGTGTTACTACCACGGCTTGTGGATGTCACCAGAAGTTGCTGACTTTGGCAAGAAAGCTTCCAGCGCTACCGGCTTTAACAGCATGTGTAAAGACGGTGTGAGCAAGTGGACAAAGCAAGAACGTGTTGCTAAAGCTGCTAAAGAACAGTTGTTGTTAGACGTTGCCGACGGCACTGTTGATGCTGCTGACCTGCCTGCGGTTATGCAAGACATCGAAGATGCTCGTAAAGAGCGTGAGCCTCGTGAAGACGGCTACGGCTTTGCAACGTTAGAAGAGTTGTTGGAAGACAACGCTCAACGCGGTATCGCTGCTTAAGCGCTGCTACTGAGGACGGCCACCTCGGTGGCCTTTCTTTTACTGGAAGGTGTAAGAATTCATGAGCAATAGAGAGAAGATTCACAGGCTTGAGGCTGCTGGTGTCGATGAGACTACCATCGCTCAGGTGCTGCAAGCAGAACTAAACGCTGAGCATCCCTACGCTGAGATTAGAAGTAAGCTAAGGAAACCACAAGAGCGCTTGAGTAGCGGAGCCCGGCAGGAGCTATTCTACAACGCAGACCTCGGCAGTTCAACAGCTGAGCTAATACGTAAATACCGCACTACTGCTGCAGAGGTATACAAGGCTACCAGGATTGCTCGTGCTCGCAAAGACCGGCCTGAGGCTTACTTAGTTATAGAGGCATACAAGCGCTTGGGTACTCTGTCAGAAACCATGCAAGAGCTGGACACTAGCAAGCGTCACGTGACACGCATATTAAGAGACGCTGGACTCATGGCATCCCTTAGCTCACACGATGAACCGATGATACTCAGGCTGCTACAAGCAGGCGTGACATACCAGGAGATACATGAGACTGTAGGCACAAACACTGGTGTGATCGGACGCATAGCCAGAGCTAACGGTCTCGGTCGTCAGATACAACGCAAGAACATGGACAACTGGCCAGAAATACTAGAGTATGCCCGGGCACACAACGTGTCAGAAGCAGCTCGGAAGTACAACGTAGAACGTTCGAACATTTACTACCATAGGAAGAAGACATTATGATACTAACACTAGAACAAGCACGTGCGACATACCCAGGCGCTAGGATATGTGAGGGCGCTGTGATATGTGAGGGCGCTGTAATAGGCGAGGGCGCTAGGATACGCGAGGGCGCTAGGATACGCGAGGGCGCTAGGATACGCGAGGGCGCTGTGATATGTAAGGGCGCTGTGATATGTAAGGGTGCTGTGATATGTAAGGGCGCTAGGATATGTGAGGGCGCTAGGATAAGCGAGGGCGCTGTAATAGGCGAGGGCGCTGTAATAGGCGAGGGCGCTGTAATAGGCGAGGGCGCTGTGATATGTAAGGGCGCTGTAATAGGCGAGGGCGCTAGGATACGCGAGGGCGCTAGGATACGCGAGGGCGCTAGGATACGCGAGGGCGCTGTGATATATGAGGGCGCTAGGATATGTGAGGGCGCTAGGATAAGCGAGGGCGCTAGGATAGGCAAGGACCGCAAAGGTGTAACCGCCACCTTAGTTATCCATGGCTTAGGTAGTACAAAGAACCTCACGGCTTATCACTGCGATGATGGGTTAATTATAAACATAGGTTGTATGAATGGCTATAAAGGCCACAACCTTGAAGAGACGCGTAAGCAGATTACACAGAAGTACACACCCGATCACAGTTACTTGGTAGCACTGACATTAGTAGAGGTATGGTACAATGAGCTTTGAGACTGCAGTGCTAGAGCAGGCGCTAAACAAATTGTTCACTGCGAAACACTTCAACATTTGTACACTAGACCAGATTGGTACTATGCTAGGCATTAACCCTGAGCAGCATCTGAACTACAGGTTATTGAGACCACTGCATTGCGTCGACTACTCTGAGATGTCACCAGCAATACTACAAGAGCTTCAGCAACGTGTAGGAGAATGCCTCCGCCCTCAGTTCCAATCAGGAGCCTTAGCTAAGGCACTCTTGATGGAAGGCAACGACCACCGCAACACTGAAGACAGATACTTAACATGAGCAGTAACCGAGTAGGCTTAATGCTTGCGCTAGCTAACTCGTTGAATCCGCCAGGACTGCAAGCCAAGTCTAAGCGTGAAGTTTACACAGTCAAACCATGCTTACATTGTGACAAGCCTCACACCCATAGTAACGCATACTACAGTGCAGAATGTTGCAAGGAGCACCGTAATGGAAATTGAACTAGTAACCACAAAGAAGAAGCTGACATTGAGCCTGGTTAAGCAGATGTCACCGCTTAGTAAGTACGTAGACATGACGCGTTGTAAAGTGTTAGGTCACTTCCAGCATCCTGGTATTACTAAGGGTATGAAGACTGCCATCATACAGTTCGACGGTGAGTACTACACTCTCGCATTGTACTGCTGGGAGAAACTGAGGGACAACACAGTTAGGGCACAGATAAAGAACGCTAACACACGCAAGTTGTTCAAGGACACACAGACGCGTGACACATGGCTGGAACTGTTCGAACTCATTAAAACTAAAGCACTAGCAACGCACATTTACTTGTAAGGAGGCTAACAATGGCCTTTAAAGAACCTAACTTAGTAGTCTGTCCGTATTGTAAGAAACAAGCGGACGTGGCTACAGGCAGAGACGTATACCCTGGGCGAACTGACCTAAAGAACTTGAAGTTCTACGTCTGCTTACCTTGTGATGCACGTGTAGGCTGTCACAATAATAGTGGTAAGCCCTTTGGTACTCTGGCGAATGCTCCATTACGCATAGCAAGAAGTAAAGCTCATCGTGCCTTCGATCCTTTATGGAAAGATGGAGACTTAACACGTAAGCAAGCTTATGCCTGGTTAGCCTCAGCAATGGACATTCACGTGGCCGACTGCCACATCAGTCACTTTAGTGAATGGCAATGTGAAGAGGTAATACAGATATGTCGAAAGTAACTGATGGACTGTGCTTAGCATACTCTAGCCATAACGGTGTAACCAGAGTCTTGTCTAGGTCATCTCTGGAGCTCGCAGAGGTCACGACAAAGATTCAAGGTGGTTTTGTAAAGGTAAAGCACAAATGGTCTGTGGTCGTCTCTGTAATGGCCCGTACACCTCAAGGAGAGTTGCAGGTAGTTAGCAATCAGGTGACTGTGCCTCTGAAGCTCCGCAAGGCTTCTTTAGCTTTATACTTAGCTAAGTTGCACGAACAGCTCGGCGATGAGATACGGTACAACCACCCTGACTGGGTATTAGAAGACGCAGCCTGGTTAGCCGACCCACTAGGTGACGACTGGCCTGAAGCAGATATTAACAAAGCGTTAAAAGTATTAACTGCTGACATTAAAACTGTGTTATAATTTTATTTTCAAAGATGAAGGAGCCGGTAATGAAGTTGCGTAAACTAATAAGAGCTGACGTATTGCAGGACTTGCATGCTGATGTTAAACGAGGAGTTCCGGTGGCAGCAGCCATGCGTAAGTATCTCCCCAAGGATAGTATGACTCGACCGACGGTTGTGAAACTGTTAGCGGCCGATCGCCTACTAACTGATGCTATGAAAGCAGAAGCTGTCGCTTTATCTGATGTGCTAGCAGGTAGTCTATTTCCATCATGGTTAGACCCAGAAGGTGATGCAGTACAAGAGGAGCCTCATGAGTGTAGCTATGAAGGTAACTTTCCTAACGGGAGATGGACATGCGCAACATTGAACCATTCGTAGAGATGGGTTGGTACACTGTACCGATGAAAGGGGAGTTAAAGCGTCGTGAAGACGGTAGTAAAACAGAGCCCAGCTTTGAAAAAGACTGGCGGAACAAATATTCCGAGCAAAAGAATACCAAAGTCTCGAGCCTTGGGGGTGTACTTACAGGTTCAAAGAGTGGGATCATCGCAATCGACTGCGACAACGACCTTGTGTGGCGTTTATTTAAAAGCTTAGACCCTGATTATGAGTTCATATTCAAGTCTAAGGGCAAGCTAAATAAAGACGGCACTGCTAAAGACTGTGGTACCTTAGTTTACAAGTTCAACCCTGACTTTCCTGACAGCTTTGGTGTTAACGATGATCGCCTAGCATTAGATGTGTATAGCGAGAATGGGTTTGTGTACTTGCCAACCGCGGCTAATAAAACTAAGGTTGCGTGGAAAGAAGTACCTGAGCTAAGAGAAATGCCGAAGGCTACTCTAGACTTGTTATTCCACCTAAAGGAAGCAGGTAAACCTAAGTTAGCTCCGGAGATTAAGCAGAATACATTGACTTCTAATTGTTTAGCTCCAACAGTTAAACAGTTTGTAGACAGTGGTAAGTTCTCACAAGGTCTATTCCGTATTATAACACCACGTGCATTCAGAGATGAACCTCAGTATGTCAGCCAGGGCTTTCTCCACCCTGAGAATATACCTGACGGTCGAGGCTCTGAGTACATGAGCAAGATCAGTGCTATACTAGGTGCTGACATAAGTATTGACGAGGAACTGTACAATGCAGCTATGCATGCAATCAACGAGTTATGGGCCACTCCTATGGACCCTGATCGTCTCGACGCAACTATCACCGATCCTATGGTTACTGGCCGTGCGTCAATTGACGGTGTTACGATCTGGCAATACGAAGAAGACTGGGCGGCTCATCGCTGTATTCTACATACTAAGCGTCAATCTACTATTGAGCTTGGTTTCGATGATCGTCGTAATCAGTACTACTGTGTGGACGTAGCTAATGAACACACAAAAGCATTCCAAAGAGACTCTGACTTGTTCATGTACGTCAATACATCTGTATCGAGCGCTCCAAAGAAACCTGAGATGGTGCAAGCAATGCCCACAATCAACGTCACAACAGCACCGGATAAACCGTTTGGGTTCTTTGCAACAGATGATTCTGTTAGGACCCTCAATTTATTTAGACGTACTCCAGAGCTAGCAATATTAAATGAGCCAGAGACTTACTCTAAGTTATATAAGCGACCAGAGACTACTATCAAGTACTTAGAGACTCTAATACCTGAAGATGACATGCGTAACTACTTGTTGCAGTTTATGAAGCGTAAACTGACTACATTTGAGTACTCGCCTGTGATGCTATACTTCCTAGGAGTACCTGGTTCTGGTAAGGATACCTTTGTGTCTATACTAGAGAAGATCATGGGCTCTGAACGAGTAGCTAAGCCTACTACCAAAGAGTTTCTAGAGCAATTCAACGGCTGGGCATTAGACTCATACTTCGTACAGCTCGATGAGTATGGAGATCAGTTAGGTACACGTGACCGTGATGAAGCATTAGGTAAGTTGAAAGCTTATTCAGGTAAAGAGATAATTCAGATACGTCAGATGCGTACTGAGGGTTATCAATACCATCACAATATGACATTTATTAGTACAGCTAACAAGAACCCGTTTGCTCTTGAAGGCGATGACCGTCGTATCGCATTGTTTGAGACACCTAATAAGCTTGAGAACGCCGAGTGGGTGTCTGATATAACACGAGTACATGATGACCTCATGGCTGAGACATGCGACTTTGCTTATTACTTAGCTACTGAGATTCCAACACTGCCTCGGTCTAAGTATGTGTCACCACCGTTTACTTCAGGTAAGCACAGATTGATCGCTAGTTCAATGAAAGCTGGACCTCGCTTGGCTTATGCACTTCATCATAAGATGATGGACTATCTTGTGGAGCTCTCAGAGCTCAATGACTGTCCAAACTTAATTAAGGATATAAAAGCCGGCCGAATCTATTCAGAGTCCTTAGAAGACCTCTATGACGCTCTGACAGAAGGTGCAGGTGAGATGCGAATCTTAACTAAGTTAATACGTGGTTATGGGATCAAAGTGAAGCCTACGACCATCAACAACCGCAAGCGGTTTTACTACGGGCTGGATTACCTAGAGTATCAAGAAGAAAGCCCATTCGAGGAGATGGAAGAGGATGCTTAGTACATTCAAAGAGTTCTATGCTGACAATAACGCATGGGACATGTATATCACTGGGCAGGCTGGGACGGGTAAGACTACCGACCTGGCTACCCTGGTGCAGTACTGTAAGGATGAGGACATAGACTACACAGTCTGTGCCTTCACTCATAAAGCTTGTGGTATCCTACGGGAGACGTTACCACTAGGGTCTAACATACGTACGCTGGACAGCTTCTTGAAGCGTCGACCAGGGATTAACCAACATGCAACTAACCATAAGCATGTACAGACTACTATCACATCAGGTGAGGGCGATAAGTCTTCGATACTGTTTGTAGACGAGTACTCTATGGTTGGTGAGAAGCATCTCATGGACATACGTGCTCTTCAAGACGAAGACTATGATGGTAACCCTGAGATGCGGGTTGTGTGGCTCGGTGACCCGAATCAGTTACCTCCAGTGAACGACCAACAGTCAGTTAAACCCAGTGGCAAATACGCTATCACGTTAACTAAGATATACCGTCAGGCTGCAGATAACCCGCTGATGGCACCGTTGAATCAGTTAGTTAGTTTCATTAGTGGCGCAGACGCTGAACCCTTAGTTACTAGTCATAAGTTTAAGCGTGACCAGGACATCATAGCAGGCTATAAAGCTTGTACTGAAGATAAGGTTATGCTTGCTTACACAAACAAGCGTGTGGAAGACTTGAACGCGGAAGTGCAAGGCTATGGTCTACCTAAGGCTATGGATACGGTATTTAGCCCTACAATGCGCGAGCGCTACACTTTTGGTAGTCCTATACCTGCAGATATGGTATTTCAGATAGAACTACCTTTCGGTGATAATCTAGGTCTAAATAGCAAGTTTAAGACTCTTGAGTACATTCTTAAGAACAAAGACTTTCAGTTTGTAGAACTCTTCGACGAAGAGGGCGAGAGCCGCACTTACTGCGCTATATTCGGACACTACCAGTACAAGCTTTATACTGATCAACTAATTAAGGCAGCTGCAGATAGTAACCGGGCTATTGAGCAAGCTAACCCTGGACACAAAGCCGCTGGTTGGGCTAAGGCTAACCCTAAGCATAAGTTAGCTCGGGCTAGAGCCAAGGCGTGGCGGGATTACCTTAGCTTTAACGAATGCTGTATCTGCTTAGACTTTGCGCATGCTATGACTGTACATAAGAGTCAAGGTAGCACCTACCACACTGTATTCCTGGACAGCAATGATCTAGGGATAGCTGCGGATATTAACTACATAGTGTATTTAAAGCTCATGTATGTAGCTCTTTCAAGGGCTTCTGACTCCGTTATAACAAATTGATTTTTTATTCTAAAACGTTATTTAACAAATTCGTTAAATAGAGTATAATAGATTCATCTTTTGGAGACAACAGTTTCTAAAAGATATTTAAAGACCTGTCGTGTTGGCAGGTCACAACGTTCGACAACAAGAGAAATTACGACAATGGCATCACAAACACTACAAAAGTTCATGTCTCCTAAGGGTTCACTAGAATGGGTAACCATTACTGGTGAAGGCAAAGAGAATCTTTCAGGTAAGCTTCAATATGTTGCATCACTGGTTCTCTCTGCAGAACAAGCAAAAGCTGTTACAGCTGAGCTGGACGCTTTCTGGGCCGCTAACAAGCCTAAAGGTGTTAAGGTTCCTAAGTCTAACGGTTTGTACCCACAAATGCGTAAGACTGGTGAGACTGATGAAGATGGCGATCCTATTAAGGAACCAACTGGCAACTTCATCTTGGCGTTCAAAACTGGTACTACTTGGCCTGATGGTTCACCTATCATCGTTAAGACGTACAACTCGAAAGGTAAAGAAGTCGCACTAGGTGCTACCAAGATCGGTAACGGTTCTATTGGTAAAGTATCTGGTTCTTACGACATCTATACCAGCAAAGCGCCTGGTACTGGCAAGATTATTGATGCAGGTATTACGTTCTACTTGAACGCGATCCAGATCAGCAAGCTTGAAGTGTACTCTGAAGACGCTGGTTTTGAAGCGGATGATGATGAAGGCGGTTGGACTGGTGAAGACGACTCGTTTGAAGGTGTTCATGAAGAACAGTCTGAAAGCAATGAGCCTAAAGCTACGCCTCGCTTGTAGTAGCACAGTTGTACGGAAATTAGAAGTGACAAGGCTCCTGTAATAGCCAGACTATGAACTTCCAATTGGGTGTAAAGCCCATTCAATTACCTCAGTCTTAGGAGACTATAAACATGAATGACGCTGATTTATTACTAGCTAAGGAAAACCCTGATCTAAAGTACGTTCAAGTGCTGTTCGCTCCCTACACCGGTATGAAAACCTACACTTACAAGACTTTACTACCTGATGTTGCAGTAGGCGACGACTTAATCGTAAAGGTTAAGAATGACACTGAGTACAAAGTTGTACGCGTGGAATCAATCCTAGAGCCTCTAGAGGCTGACTTAAACCCTAACATAGGCTACGCTTGGGTAGTACAACGCGTAGAGCTACCTTACCTTGAATACTGCCTAAGCGTGGAGATGCGAGTGCACGAGCAGCTACGCAAGCAACGTAACATCGCTAAGAATACTGAGGCGATGGCACGACTATGAAAACTCCTTATCGCGTTACTGATTTGGTGTCTGCAATGGCTGCGCTGGA
>Ga0316209_1002661_pt1 | contig 13835 bp, 16 predicted proteins | sample 6monopyrite_MG_FD_204945 | JGI IMG/M metagenome (GOLD analysis project Ga0316209, IMG submission 204945) | Microbial mat bacterial communities from mineral coupon in-situ incubated in ocean water Damariscotta River, Maine, United States -... | ecosystem: Environmental > Aquatic > Marine >...
ATCTACGCCAACAAGAAAAAGGTCGTGCTGACATATATCCGGCCTCTTAGTGGAAGCTTTATTTTCGTGAGCTTCCGGGCCCAAATGAGAACCGCACCTGACCGCCTAAAACACCCACTCGGTTTCATGAACCATGTCTTAACCAGGCTCTTGCCAGGGCGGTGTAACCCTTTATTCATCTTGTTATCGCATAACTTCTCAAGATAACTTCTCAATGCAACTTCTCAAGACACCCATGCTAAGTAGCCATTAAAAACAAAGGCTTAGATTGAGTTCAGGTTTATTGTTACAGTGGATGTCCAGATTATTTTTTAAAAAATTCAGTCACATAAATGTTGATGGTTATGTGCCTGCTGCAACTAAGAGTAAAAGTGGTGTTACCATAGCGACTGGTTTTGATTTAGGTGCAAGAAATGAAGCTGATCTACTCAGGCTTGGGCTTTCTCCTCTTCTTATAAAGAAATTAAAGCCGTATTTAGGTATTAAATCAATAGCTGCAGATCAGCTTGTTAAGACATCTGCTTTGAAAATAACAAAAATTGAAGCTGATAGTATTGATAAAGCAGCTAAAGGCTCTATTACTAAGCAGTTAATTCAAAAATATGATTTGTCTGTTGCTGCTGGTTTGAAGAAGTTTGAGTTCTTAGCTCCCGAAGCGCAAACAGTTATAGCATCGGTGTTTTATCAATATGGTAATTTGGCGACAGAAACGCCTAAATTCTGGGTTGAAGTTACAGCTCAGGATTGGAAAGCAGCTATTGCTTTACTAAATAATTTTCAGGATAGGTATCCGACCAGAAGAAAAAAAGAAGCCGCATTGCTTAAAAAAATAACACCATAATTTTTTTAAATTAATGCTATCACTTATATAATTTTTGAGTCATTTTAAAATGAATAATTTAACTAAATTATTTTTTGTTATTATCGTCGTTTTACTGGCTGCGTGTAATCAAGATAGTAATCAAATAAGTCAATATGAAAAAATATCCTATTTAAGTGAGTTTTATAAAAATTCAAATCTTAAAGAAAACTATTTTCCAGGTGGGTTACAGTTGGAAAATGAAAAGGGGGCTTTAACAGTAAATACATGCCCAGAGTATCTATCTAACATATCAACATATAATGTAGTTGAAACCGATGAAAATATGCAGATGTTGTTTTACTATTTACCCTGTGTATCAGCTGCGTTACAGAAAAAAGCTAAAAGTGCTGAAATTAGTTTTTTCAATGATGCTCTGAACGATGTCATAATTAACGAGTTAGACCTGACAACGTTCAGATCATCATTTAGGCGAAAGCTAGATGCTAATAATAATACATTTAAATCTTTAGGCTATGAGTTCGATTATGCCAATAGAAAAGTAACGGTCAAACGATCAAACTGGAATTATGAATTTATATTATTGGGTAGAGGCGATTATAATGCAGATGGGGTTGAGCAATTATTAGTTTTGTTTGTCGATCAAGCAAAATCCAGTTCATATTACGCTAGTAATTTGCTTGTTTTAAATAAGAATAATATTAATCAATTATGGATTGCTGTTGATGATGGTGAGTATTTGGAATAAACAATTTTGATTTTTTCAAATAAATTATTTATATTATCGATTGTTGCTACATCTGTTTCTCTATCTTGCAATGCAGGAAATAACATTGATAAGAATATTGATATTGCTAGTGGCCTGATTGAGAGGCTGGGTTCACCTAAAGCAATTTTAGATGCTTCAAACATTAGGCAGGGTGATTACAATGGCGATGGGTTAGCTGATTTCGCTGTGGTATTTAAACCTGATTCGGTAAAGTTCAGTAATACTGATATTAAAGTAAGTAAATTGTGGAATTATACGGGCACTGCATCTTCAGAGGAATTGCATAAATCAATAGCCATTTTTCACGGTAGTAAACAAGGATGGTTATCTAATGATATTCAAGCTTATATTTTACTGGATTACACTGGTGCGCTTGAAACCCCGTCTTTTGAGCTTATAGTTAGCCATGTTGGCGATAAAGACTATAAAAATAATATTTTCTACCTGCCAGTGAAACTGAAAATGGATTTAATTATTATTCCAACAGAGGCGGGTATTGATACCTATATCTATTTTGATAAAGATGGTTATAAACTTTTTGAATCTGAAGAAATGCCGTAGAGTGAGTGCAGGGGTCACAGAGTACAGGGATCACAGAGTACAGGGATCAGGCTGGAGCACCCCAGTTTTTCGGGCGAATCAATATGGATAGTTTACGCTTTCGGTTTATAGTGATATAAAGATTAATTAATGGGTGAGTGAAATGCATAATGCCAGACCGGACTCCTTGTACTGGCGTATTAATACTGGCGTTTAAATTTTTAATTGTCGCCGATAAAAAACCTTCAGAAGCTAATCGCATCTGTCGCCGCTTCTGAAGGCTTCAGCTTTAACGCTTATAAACCGCGTCAGTGCTTACTTGATCTGTGAAAGAAGGTTTGGGTTTATTACCAGGTTACGCACGCCGTGACCGTGATCTTCCTTAAACTCATTACCCTTGCACCACTGACCTAGCGTTTTTATATTAACTCTGGCGACTTTAGGATGCACACTCCAGCTAACCTGAAACGGTGAACCTTTTTCATTGTAACCAGGGCCAGTAGTAGAGCCGTCATACTGCACAGGTGTGCCAGTGTTATCTGGAATATTCAATGCCTGCTGATAACCGTTCTTCACACCGTGTGCGGTCAGCTTGGCAAAGTCCAGCGCGCTATCATCATTGACCAGTACATAGACCTGGGTTTCTACACGTAACTGTGGATTATTAATGGCTTCACTCAGGCAGGATTTAAGGGTTGGCCCCGGTACAATGTTAGCCGTTGAATGCACATAATGAACTTCGATTGTATCACCAGGATAGAGTGCACCATGCTCACTCGGACAGATTTCCTCATGCACAGGCATCAGGTCTTTTTTGTTTAACGCACCAGAATATTTATAACCGCTCAGATTGCCATGGCCATCACCATTGCCAGCATATACGGTGAACTCGCCACCCTTATGCTCAGCGTTTTTGTGAAAATGAATATTACATAAATTCATTTCGGTATAAGCCGGCGCTTCACTAAACAAGCGGTTGTTATTGCCTGCTGCTGTATCAATATCACGTGGCGACTGAGGACCAAAACCCTTGTCCCTGGTGCTTTGGGCCAGCTTTGAACGCTGTTGGTTTATCACACTGTCGGCCACATTGTCGACAACGGGGTCATGCCCCTCGTGAGCACCGTGTGTGCTGCTCTCAGCCAGGCCCACAACGGGTATAAAGGCAACCGCCATTAACGCTGCTGACAGCGTCAGACGTTTATTTTTTTTCATTATAATCCCCTTGATTATCTATTATTTTGTTTGAATATTTTGTTTGAATTTTATGGCCTGAAGGAAAAATAGTGCCCTTATCGGGCCCTTATCGGGCCCTTATCAGGCGCTTATTACACGCACACGTTCACGCGTAACAAATTGTTACAGCTAAAAAATAACTGTGAAATCAGGCTGGGGTTTGATTAAAGCAGAGGTGGTGCACGTGCATCAGCGCACGTTACAAGCTGGATCGTAAATTCGTGCGGAGTTGCACTAAAAGAATTGCTGGTTGCGTAACAACCCGTCTGAATGCGAGCTAAAGTAAGCAGGCTATCTGGATCATCGTCCAGATCAAACACCGGTACGCTAACATTGCTAACTTCAACGACAGGTATCGCGTGCTCATCATGTTGCAATGCTGTATTGACCTGAGCAAACAGGGCCAGCATCAGTACAAACATAAACATTGGCAGTAAACAACGAGCAGAGATTTTCATGGCGCGCATAATACCATAATGAATTATCCCCGTCCTCAAAATTATCTGTATTATCCGGGTGACTACCTGGTAAGTATCGGGCAACAGGCAATAGAACTTAATCTATCGTTTTTTTAAATTTCTGAATAAAATATATTGTGTCGGATGGGATAAATGTCAATCCCTCTGCACCTTATAACTAAAAAACTAAATTAGTATTGACCACACCCTATAATGCACGCTTATTGTAGTCTTTGATTTAAATGGCATGGGGTCAGGTTGTGCACTTCTTTGTCTCTGGTTTTTCTTTGCTGAAACTAAGCAGTCATTCCATCATGACTCGCTTCATCTTCAGGTAATATCCGCTCCTGCACCAGTCGCCATTGTGCATCATCTTCTTTTTCTAATAGTATTTCTATGCCTTGCGCATTTACCGTACCGTCATTGGCTTCTACGGTTTCAAATGTTTTAAACATAATGTGGGTTTGTGTGCTTTTGAGGGGTTTAAAACCTTTGTAACTAATACTTTTTAATACATTGTTTTCAAACTCGTGTAATGTTTGTGCGGCCCAGGCATCATAATCAATACTCTCAAAACCGGGCACACCCTGTAAGGTCACTTTTTTTGATATGAGATTCATATGTGCAGCATGATCTTTATTAGCGGCGGTAGTGATGGCTTTTTCTAACCATTGTTTGGCAATTTTTTCAGACATTGGGCATCCTGTTTTGGCAGCGTTGTTAATGTATATCAGGTTGCGGGTACATTTTACGGGCTCACTTTACTGTCACACCTTACTGGCAACCTTTTTATATTGTGGTTTTTAAATGTCGAGATATATAGGCTGCAGTATAGCGTCTATGAGTGAGGTATAAAACACAATTGTTGTGATTTAATAATGTCGGTGAACAATTGGGCTGGCCTTTCCATGCCACAGGAAATAATTGTTTTCCTCTCTAATTTAATTGCTAATGCGCATGCTGAAAGACCGGGAACTACTAATGGCTGACCCCGTGGTTTTTCAAGCTCAAACAGATTATAAAGTACGCATGGAGCCAGCTACTTTTATTGATGCATTGAAAAATATTTCTGAAGAGTAGATTTTGGGATCATCAAATAGGGGCAGACTCAATGCCAGTAAGTTAAGCATTAACCCTTTGGTAGCAATGTTTTTAATCAGATAAAATATGTAGGCCTCCCCCTTAGAAAAAGGGGGAAAGAGGGGGATTTAAAATGGCTGCAACTCACAAAACATTATAAACATAGAGTCAAAAGCCAAATCTCCCCCGTTACCTGGTCTAATAATAAAATTAAATCTGATTGGGCTTACTTTGATATACGTTCCCTCTTTGCTAAAGAGGGGAGCTACAATCTGAGAAACCTATATTTTTTAGTAATACATAGCTTAACTTACTGGCATTGGGGGCAGACTGCTATACTTAGCGCCTTTGTTCTTCCTCTCGATTAGCAATTGGCACAATCCTGCCAAAATTGTCCAGAGTTGTCCGTTGTTTATTATATACCAGAGGCTTTATATGTCATTTTCAAAACTTGGATTAAGTGATTCCATTTTACAAGCCGTGGCTGATCTCGGCTATACCACGCCCACGGCGATACAGAAACAGGCAATCCCTGTCATCTTGTCGGGTAGAGATCTGGTTGCCACTGCGCAAACGGGTACCGGTAAGACAGCGAGTTTTGTGTTGCCGATACTGCAGGCGTTTAATACCGAGCGCAAGCTGCGTGGCAAGCGCATTCGTGCGCTCATTCTTACACCCACTCGTGAGCTTGCAGTGCAGGTTGAGGCCAATGTTGCACAGTACAGCAAGTATTTAAACCTTAGCTCAATGGCCATGTACGGTGGCGTTGATTCCGAGGCTCAAAAACAACGGCTACTGGAAGGTGTTGATATTTTGGTTGCCACCCCGGGGCGGTTGTTAGATTTGGCGCATCAACGCGCGTTACACTTTGATGAGCTTGAAGTGCTGGTGCTGGATGAGGCTGATAGAATGTTGGATATGGGTTTTATTGACGATATCAATAATATTATTGATCGCTTGCCTGGCCAACGTCAGAGTTTATTGTTTTCAGCCACACTGACGGACGATGTGCGTTTTTTAGCCGACACCGTTAACGACGATGCGGTAGAAATATCGGTATCCCCCGGTGCTGCGACTACGCCGAAAATTGATCAGTGGCTGATCACGGTAGACAAGGACAGGAAGTCTGCATTACTGAGTCATTTGATTAACGATCTGCAATGGGATCAGGCGCTTATTTTTATCGAAAAAAAACATGCGGCTGCTAAGCTGGTCAGTCAGCTTGAAAAGCGCGGCATTAAAGCTGAGGCAATTCACGGCGGCAGAAGTCAGGCTTCTCGTGAAAGAGTGCTGGGCGAATTTAAATCGGGTGAACTCAGATTTTTAGTGGCTACGGGTATTGCTGCTCGTGGTATTGATATCGATAATCTTACGCGCGTCATTAATTATGATTTGCCATACCAGACGGAAGACTATATTCATCGAATCGGTCGTACCGGTCGTGCGGGTGCTTGCGGCGAAGCCGTCTCATTTGTAACAAAAAATGATTTTAAAAATCTGTGTGCTATCGAAAGTCGTCTGGGGCATATTATTGCGCGAAAAGCATTCGAGGGCTTTGATGTTAAAAAAGTGGTGCCTGTTTCTATTTTGAATTACGTACCTAAAAATAGGCGCTAATTAAAAAATAAAAAATAAAAGAAAATTTAATGGGTCAAATTAAAATAGCTAAGACACCCATGGTAAGGGTTAAATAAAAGACTTAGGTTTTTTTAGATCTTTAGTCATCTATGGGGGGGCTCGATAAGCTGCCACATATTCGTCATCCCGGTATGCTTTTGAGCCGGGATCCAGTGACCTTAAGTGGTTCAAAGTCACTGGATTCCCGCTAGAAGCATGCGGGAATGACAGAGCATTAAAATTTAATGGGTCAAATTTAATGGCTTGGTGACAACTGAGCGTTATTATTATGACTTACATTTTCACCGACCGCTTAATCTTGATAACGGTTATGATAACGGATATTTTTTTTATTATGTATTGCCTAAAAGCGAATAAAAAATAGTACGCACTATTAAGTGTTCACCTGTTTTAAGTGCGTGTTGTGACAACATAACAGGCTTCAATTAAACCCGATAACAATAAATGCGTAATTTAGATACTTATGGATAAACCCCAACTGTTTATACAGATTCAAAATCAGCTCGAGCGTGTGTTTGAGAGTGCAAAAGCCGCTGCCCAAAGAGCGTATGACACCGCAACTGATGAGGAAAATGAGGCTGAGAATAAGTATGATACGCTTGGTCTTGAGGCTTCTTACCTGGCGCATGGGCAATCGAAACGTGTGGCTGAGTGTGAAGCGGATTGTATTAAGTTTAATAAATTTCAGCTTACCGCATTTTCAGATACTGATCCCATTTCTATAGGTGCATTAGTTTGTATTGAAGATGCCTCTGGTGCTGAGCGTTATCTTTTATTAAGTCCTGTTGCAGGGGGGCTAAGCATTAGTTTTGAGGGTATCGTTATAACGCTTATTACAATGAGTTCACCCATAGGGCGGTCATTATTAAATCACGTTGTGGGTGACGATATTGAGGTTGAGGTGAGTAACGTAAAAAAACAATTTCAAATATCAGCCATTTATTAAGTCGCTTATTATATTAAAATGAATTGCTCTTTATTTTCACTGCTCTTTTTTTCCCCAGGGTTTCCAGTTTTTTCGTTCCGATTTAATTGCTAATGCGCATTATTTCATCAATACTTGGCAAACAAATCAACGCTTTCATTAGATAACTTGATAAACATATATAGAGAACACTATGAGCATAGATATAACACTCACACCAGAAGAAGCCAGGATACTAGGTTGCCTTATGGAAAAAGAAGTGACCACACCCGACCACTATCCCTTAACGCTAAATGCGTTAGGCAATGCCTGTAACCAAAAGTCCAGCCGCGATCCTGTGATGGCTCTGCAACCGGGTGTGGTGCAAAGAACGGCCCGTGACCTTGAAGAAGAAGGATTAGTTAAAAGTAGCCAGGGTAAGGGCAGTGTTGTGAAATACGCCCACCGGATGTTTAACACACTGCATTCACCCTTACAGTTTAATGAAGCGGAGGTCGCGATTGTTTGCTTGCTGTTGCTGCGTGGGCCACAGACACCGGGCGAGATTAAGGCGCGTAGTGGAAGGCTCTATACTTTTGAAGAAAATGATGAAGTTAAAACCGTGTTGGACGGATTAATTGACAGAGATTGCGGACCAGTTGTTGCTCGTTTAGCGCGTAAAGCCGGACGAAAAGATCATGAATACATGCATTTGTTTGGCGGTGAGATAGTGTCTGCGCCCGAAGATACGACAATGACAGAACGATCATCATCGAGTATTCATAAAGAAGACAGATTCACACAACTGGAAGCGAGAGTATCCAGCCTTGAACACGCGCTACAAAATCTCGCGCAACGCCCTGGTGAAGAAGTAGACCTGGGTGAAGAAGTAAACTTGGGTGAAGAAGTAGACCTGGGTGAAGAAATAAACCCAGGTGAAGAAGTAAACCTGGATGAGGTTATTATTGATGACTGAGGGATTAAGGGCCCCCTTAAACTATAAAAGTAATAAGGCAGTAATTAAGGGGTAGGATCAGTGACAATTGTAACTATTTGCAAAGCCAAACGATGCTTATTTGTTACAGTTTCTACTAATACTAGAAACAACTGTGCGCTGACCAGGATTATCCAGTTTGATCAAAACAGGCTCCGGTGAACTAACATGTTTTTAATTCAATTATTATGTGACCAGTGAAAATATTAATTTTATATATCGCTTTGCTGGCTTGTTATAATGGCTTTGTATATGCTAATGCAGCCGTCGATAAAAGCGCCGCTGAAGCCTGGTTTAATGATGACAGTGATCAGCTTATCGAAGATGTTAACGAGGGTGATTTAAATTTTATAGCGCCGATTACGGATAAAAAAATTCTACATTCTGAAGCTGTGCTGACCATAACCGACGCCAGTCTGGAGGCTGGCTGGGTCGATCTGCAACAATGCTACCGTAACCTTGACCCCATTGGTGAAACGGATGTGGTCTATCATTATAAAAATATAAAACAGTTAAAGATCACCTCCCTGAACAATATCGGTGAAGCCTGGGTAAATGGGCAAACCATTCATCTGCAAGATGTCAGTGCATCGGCGCATTTATGCATACAGGCAGAGGTTCAAGTACTTGAACAGGCCAATGATCAAAACTTCACCTTAAGTAATGGCCCTTATCACCTGAAATTTTTCGATGGTTATTATCCTTATCATGTCACTTTAACAATCCGCTACCCTGCTGACAGGCTCAAACTTACGCATATTTTACCAGCGCCTCAACCGCTGTTTAAAGTCGTCAAGCAACCGGGCACGTTTTTTCTGGATACCTGGTTTGAAGGTGTGTTGCTGATTGAGATTAAATTTTCAGGCGCAGCAGGCCGTAAAATTAAATAAAACGCCTTGATCACGGCAATACGATAAGTTCATACCCCATCTCTTCGTAGTCATTAATCTGTGTGGGACCAGCCGGTGATACATCCACATATTCAGGGAAATCTTCTGACATAACGTTATACCAACTAGCATGTGTGCCGCAGATGTGGAAATTAATATCGTCTTTTTTTACCAGTGTTTCAACCAGTGTATGCATCTTCTGATTAACCTTCGCATTCTTTTTAGTCATCATGAATTGTTCTTTGCCGTGTGAGACGATGGCTATTTGCAAACCTGGAAATATGCTGCGTAATTTCTCGATATTGGTTTTGATTGTTGGTAACAATGTTACGAGCAGGTCGTTATCGTTACTGACAATTTCGATGACAACTCCGGGTGGCGGAGTTTTCATCGAGAGTAGGCGGTCAAATTCATTTGCCTGCGAAACCAGGCTAATCAGCATAAGGGGTATTGATAGAAACAGGTGTGAATATTTCATGTCCATAGTTTACTGAATTTACAGGATAGATCAAAGCAATATAATCAGTGTGATTTTTTGTATCTCGATAAAAACAACGCAAGTACAAAGCTGGACACCTTTTTCAACAAGCGCGTAAGTGCAATTCTTAAAACATAGATTTACGGGAAAGGTAGCGCCACTCACCCGGTGGTAAATTTTTCATAGACACTCGGCCTATTCGAATTCGTTTCATCGCTACAATCGTTAAGCCGACACGTTTGCACAGGGATTCAATTTGATCGGAGTGTTCAAACTCAATGACAAAGCGCATGCGTTTTTCGCTTTGCTTGCTGGCTTTGTTTTTAGGTCGTGATTCGTCAGCGCTATTCGCAAGCTCATTGAGCTGCTCTAGCGTCTCGGGCGTAAACTCGTCACTGAACGCTACGATGTATTCCTCTTGCTTTTTTTTGATATTTTCAAGTAGTACGCGGAGCACCTTGTAGTCTTTGCTATATACCATGAGTCCCGAAGCCCCATTTTGTAGAGGCGAAGCGGGCTTAAGATCATAAAAATGTTTGTTGAGCATATGCACGCCGGAGTAATCTTCTTCACAATGGCTCTCGGTCGTGATCAATTGCTGCATTGCAGTTGAATCCTCGGTACCAAACCCATCGGGCAAATTGAGTAGTAGCGTTACCGGCTCAATCGGCTCTAACGACGCATCTTCATGCAGCGCTATCGCTTGATTCTGCACTTTAAACTGAGGGCGTTCTTCTACTTCACCCTCTACCAGTACCCAGCCACCTTGAATGTACTTCACGGCATCACCACGTGAACAATCAAACAGCTCAACACAACGTTTATCCAGTCGTATTGGGTCACGCATTATCAGCACGCCTTATTCGCAGGATTGTATTACCACAGAATGGTTGCAGGGTGCTGAGCCTTAGGTTTCGAGGCTTTAGGTTTTGAGGTTTTAGGGTTCGGGGCTTTATAAATTGCTTCACGACAGGGTCTCTGTAAGGTTTAGTAACATGCGGTGATTATGTCATGCTTTTTACGCCGACATAATATAATAATATGTCGTCAGCTTAAGAAAAGCCTAAATAATTAGGTGTCCAAATAATACGTGCCCAAATTATGATTGTACTCTGATACGAATTAACCATTCTTTAAGAAAACTATCCTGGCATACTCAAATACACGCTAACTTCAAATAATTATCATCAATACTACGGAGCTATCACCTGTATAATGGGCTAAAAATAACATCCCATTAAATAGTGCCGTTGGTACAGAGAACATAGAATGATTGAAATTGGCTACTATTACGATTTAAATGTGGTTAAAAAAGTAGATTTTGGTTTCTACCTGGATGCCGAGAATCTTGGCGAGGTATTATTGCCTGTTAAATTCGCACCGCAAGATTTAACAGTGGGTGATGAGCTTGAGGTTTTTCTGTACCTTGATTCTGAAGGCTTACCTGTTGCAACTACCCAGGAAGCCTACGCAGTTGTAGGTGAATTCTGCTATTTACGTGTTGTTGATACAACAAACGTCGGGGCATTTTTAGACTGGGGTTTAGATAAAGATATATTAGTCCCCTTTGCTGAGCAACACAGGCCCATGGAAGTTGGAAAATCTTATCTTGTGTACTTAACCATTAGTGATATAGATGGACGAATCGTTGCATCATCTAAAATAGATAAGTTCCTGGACGATGATGCTCCACACAATTATAACCCTCAACAACCCGTTGATCTTATTATTGCCAATAGTACGCATCTGGGTTACAAAGCCATTGTTGACCATAGTCACTGGGGCGTATTGTATAAAAATGAAGTCTTCAAGCGTATAAGCTTTGGGCAAAGCATTAAAGGCTTTATTAAGCATATTCGTCCTGATGGAAAAATAGACTTAAGTTTGCAAGGCGGCGAAGAGAGCCGCACTAAAAATAAACACATTATTTTAGATTATTTAAAATCCAAGCAGGGTTTTGCAACGGTGAATGACAGAACAGACCCGGAGGTTATTACTGAGTTATTTGGCATGAGCAAAGCCGCCTTCAAAAAAGCCATTGGTGGTTTATATAAAGAAAGAATGATTACGATTGAGCCCGAGGGGATTCGCCTGAACGAGATCGATAAAGCAGCTGAGTAGGTCGGCTTTGAAAAATTCATCGGGGTAAATTAATAAATCGCGGTCATAATAAATCGGGCTCAGAGACAATGCCAGTAAGTTAAGAGTTAAGTCATTAATATGGATAAAAAATAATCCAATGGCATTGGGGTCAGAGAACAATTGTTTCTAATATTAGTGAAAATTGTTCTCTGACTCTGTTTATATGTTCCTGTTTATAATAATTAACATTAAAAGAGGTTTAGTATGGCAGCATGGATTCCTTTAATTAAATCAGCGATGCCTTATGTAGTGCAGGTGTTGTCTATTGCAATTCCAGCATTCACATCACGACCATCACACAAAGAAACCGACGATATTGTTCCAGAGCAGATTGCCGAGTTACAGAGTGCGGCCATTCAAAATGCTGAGTCGGTTAAAATATTGGCAGAGCAACTCAAAGGATCAATGGAAGGCGTAGAGGCTGCGGCAGTTAAATTACAACAAGAGTTACAATTACTCAGGAGACTAAGTGTTATTGCCATTGTTGTTTCAGTGGTTTGTGTGGTTATTGCAGTTTTGGCAGTTTCAGGGTATCTGGGCTCAGCGTAAAAACCATGTACGGAATTCGGGAGCAAGCCCCCCTGAAAAAATATTTCAATTTAATGGCCGGTGACAACTGATAAATATTAGCACTTATAACCGTCAATCATGTTCTTAACAGGAATCCATATGACAGAACAACTAATAAAAAAACGTCATGCTCTGCTGGCTGCATTGTTTAGCCTGATTTCACCCGGTATGGGGCATTTATATGTAGGTAAATGGCAACAGGCTATTCTTATTCCTTTTATTTTTTTGACCATTCCGGCATTGCTTGGCTGGGCAGGGTTGATATTTTTATCTCAAGGCATGTTTGTGCTTTTATTTTTGATAGTGGTTTTTTATCTGGTTGTTATAACCAGTGCAATCATGCATGCGCGCAATACAGGTAGCCATCATTTAAATCGCAGCCAACGCTGGTATTTTTATATTATTTTTCTTGTTGGCTCTGGCATTGTTAACTCGGCACTTGTTGATTACAGAGGAAAATTATTTGCTTATGAAACTTTTCATATACCCGCCGCATCTATGCTGCCCAATTTGTTAATAGGTGATTTTATTATTGTTGATACTTATGCTTACGCGAATAAACAGGCTGAAGTGGGTGATATTGTTGTGTTTGATTACCCCAGAGACAGAAGCGTGCCATATATAAAGCGGGTAATAGGCAAGGGCGGAGATCACCTTGTTTATAAAGATAAGCAGTTATATATAAACGGCAAGCAGGTTAACCGTGAACTTGTTGGGCCATATCAGGCGGCTGGTATGAAAACAAAAATGAAGCTTTATACTGAATTAATGGCAGGTAACAAATATACCATTGTCTATATGCCGGATAGGCCAGCAATCAATGCTGAATACATTGTGCCAGAGGGGCATTATTTTGTGATGGGTGATAACCGGGATAACAGTAATGATAGCCGTTACTGGGGAGTGTTCCCTGAAGCGTATTTGAAAGGAAAAGCCATGTATATATGGCTTTCCTTTGACGATATGAGCATGCAAAGTGATCGAATTGGATTGAGATTGTAAAAAATAAACAGGAACAGAGCACAGTTATATCTTTTCAATTAAAGGGGTGACAATTAAAGAGGTCGGTGGCAACTGAGAATTATTAGTATTTACATTTGTCACCGACCTCTTTAATTTAATTATTTACGGTGCCACAGTTAATAAAACGAGGGGATGAAAGTGGTTGTAGCCGGGTCTGGCACCATTGAAAGAGGGTGTAAATAATTCTGTGTAACTGCCATGGTTAAATATAATCTGTTAGTCGTTCTTCAAACTCAATCATAAACCGATTCAGTGCCGCTTTCCAATTTCTAATGGGCATGCTCCATTTTTTG
>Ga0316209_1002662_pt1 | contig 13829 bp, 7 predicted proteins | sample 6monopyrite_MG_FD_204945 | JGI IMG/M metagenome (GOLD analysis project Ga0316209, IMG submission 204945) | Microbial mat bacterial communities from mineral coupon in-situ incubated in ocean water Damariscotta River, Maine, United States -... | ecosystem: Environmental > Aquatic > Marine > Coastal...
GCATCTACGGCCTTTATGGAATTTAACAACTCGTTTAATGATGATCGTATTCGTGTTGATTTAGCTATTCCTTCAGTAACTGCAACAAGTGAATTAACGTTATCAGTTACGGCGAATAAATTGACCTATACCGCGAACGAAGATGTACTGATTACGCCAGTAGTGGGTAATACATCACCAATAACGGACACGGCTACAGTTGAACTATCAATTAGGGCAGCAGGCTCAACGGGTGTACTTGCGACATTACCACCAGTTGATACAGGAAATATTGCTTCGGGTGCGAGTGTTACGTTATCTGCGCTTTGGAATACCAATGGTCAATTTGTTGGGGCATATGAAATTTATGCCAAACTACTTGATACACAAGGTCGTATAGTAAAAGAAGCCGTCACACCTTTCTCTATCTTGAGTGCGGGTATTGCGGTTAACTCTTCAATCACTACAGATAAACCCATTTATCAAGCTTGGGATAACGTTACCTTAAATGGCCGTATTCGTAATATTAGCGCTAATGTTATTCAACCCAACACGTTTATTGAACTCATGGTTAAAGATCCTACTGGTACAACCTTGTATTTTGACACTTTCACAGAAGGTGAATTATTACCTGGTACTCTACGTGATGTGACTTCATCGTTAGTATTAAGTGATGCCGTTTCAGGTGATTATGCTGTTGAGTTCATCGTCAAAGATGGCTTTACACGTAATATCTTAACGACGAGTGCAACACAATTCCAAGTTCAACGCGATAATCTACAGAGTTTAGTTGGAACTATGATTGCTAAGCCATCACGCATTTATCAAGGTGATCCAACTATCTGTGAAGATACCTTAACAAATCGTTCATCGACTGGATTAACGGGGGTGACTATTACTCGTCAGATGCTAAGTGTTGCAACAGGGCAGGTGATTACAGAACTAACTAATTTACAAGATGTTGCAGCTGGCGCATCAAGTTCAAACCTTCAAAGTATTGACACTGAAAATATGGAATTAGGAAATTATCTTTGTGTATTAAGCGCATCAATAAATGGAAAAACTAAAAAGTTAGCCGCAGCAGGTTTTGAAGTGCTTGAGCCGCCAATCAAGATAGATACCGTCTTTAACCAACTAGGTAAAGGTCGTTTACTAATTTTATTAGATGGCTATAAAGAACATGATGATAAAGATGAACACGATAACAATGATTCTCATAATGATGAACCTCATGGGCCAAAAGGTGCGCCATCATTAGCTGAACAACGACTCTTCCTTGAAGCGCAGTTAAATGCAGCAGGTTGGTCATATACTATCGTTACTGATGATGATGACTTTGCAGTACAAATGCGTAGTAATGGTTATGTGGCCTATGCCTTGTTTAATGAACATGAAAAACTCGATAAACAAGTACAGCAGGAATTGCGTGAACGAATCTATAGTGGTGAAGGGCTCTTTGTTGCAGGTAATCACGATGAACGTAATCACTATTTAAATGCAGCTCTGGGTATAGAACATAAAGGTAAGCACAGCAAAGCCTCAAGCTTTACCTTTAAACCATCACCGTTAGGATTAAGTGGTGAACAAGTTCTGATAGTTGAAGACAAACCTTTGCGTACTGAACTAAAAGGTGCAGAAATTGTTGCGGAGTTTAATATTATTGATGATCATCATGAAATCGATGAACATAGCGATAAAAATAATGATGGCCATGATTCGAAGGATGATGGCGAGCATGAAGCACATCAGTACAGCAAAGCGGCCGTAACAAGTTATCAGTTTGGTTTAGGTAAATCTGTCTATGTTGCTTTTGATTTGTTGGCACATGCTACCTCAACACAAGATCCTAATTTGTTAGATGATTTGCTTAATATTGGACTGTTGTATACACATCCAACGAACTTAAATGTCATACCGACCAGTGTGTTACCAGTTCGATTAACGCTAACGAATGAAGGTATAGCAACACCTGGCCAAGTCGTCATAACACTGCCAGAAGGCGTGCAGATTGTCGATAGCATGGCGGGTACTCATCTAAATGCACAAGGCCAGTTAGTGGTGCCATTTACATTAGAAGAGGAGCAAGTCTTTAGCTCACGTTTCTACGTGCGCTTACCTGCTACGAGCGGTTCGTTTACCTTTACAGCTTCAATACAAACTGGTGTAGAGCCTGAGTTTGAAGAATATGAAGTTGTTAACCTGATTATCAGTCGACCTCTTTATTCTGGCTTGGATGAAGCGTTAGTGGCACTTAATGGTGTTAGCAATGAGCATAAATATTATAAAAAAGCGCTAGAGAGATTAAACAAAGCACAGCAATACGTACTTAAAAACAAGATTGAATATGTGCTGAAAGAGCTCATTAAAGCGACGGATTATTTAGCAAAGGTCACTCACGATAAAGTCGAAGAAATTCGGGTGATGGTCGATCATGCTATTGCTCGTTATGCTGCTCTGCTACCGATTAACGATGATGAGCATGACGATTGAAATAGCTTAAGAAATAATAAAAAACTTACTAAACAACTTATTTTATGTGGAAAATAGCAATGGATACTACACTTCTTAATTCAATTCGTACCTCAAAAGGTTTTAGTCGATCAGTCGCTTACCTAATATCTATCGCTTTAATTGCTTTAGTGGTTGAGCGTACTATTTATTACGTATTACTTGAAAATGACATAATAGAAAAAGAAAATGTTGTCGAAAAGATAAACCGTGTCGCCCCCCACAAAGCGAGATTGCTCGGTTTACCTGAAACAAAAACGCAACGACAGCGCCAAAAAGAAAAAAGTAACGACACAAAGTTATCTGAAGCGGTAGTGAGTGTTCAGGATACGTTAGATGTATTGGCTTTTAATTTAATCAATAAAAATGATACCAATATAGCTCAGGATAAACTTACTCAATTATATAGTGATCTTAAAAAATATGATGAGAAGGCTCTAACAGACTTTGCGAAAACGGAAACGCATATAGAAAAATACAAGCTAGATGATGTAATAAAACAACGTCATATTGATATGGTAGAAAACTATCAGAATGAAATGAAAAGGTTGTTAGAAAATATCAATACCATTCAAACTTCAGATAATACTGATAAAAAACTAGAAGCCGTACTCGCAGCTCGTAAACAACTTGAAGAAAAACAACTTAAGCGCAGCCCCCAACCTTTTGATCCTAATGACTTACCTAACAAAAGCTTAAAACCAAACGAGGATAACAAACCTCGTACTACTGCGGAGCAGTTTGTTAAAGCAGGAATGGTTAACAATCCTTTAACTCAATACGCAGCTTTAGGTGATTTTAATTATAGTAATTTACCTAGTGCAACGAATCCTGCTTATTTGAGTGAAACTGTTGAAGTGAACATTACTCAAGCTATAAAAGACCAGGCTGCACTATTAGAACATGATGCGGTAAAAATTTATCATTGGGTGCGTAATAATGTGGTTTGGATACCATCATGGGGTGCAATGCAAGATGCGGATATAACCTTAGGGAGCTTACGCGGTAACTCAGCGGATATTGCCAGCTTACTTGTGGCATTACTCCGTGCTTCACAAATCCCTTCGCGTTATGTCCACGGCACCATTGAAGTACCGTCCGATAAATTTATGAATTGGGCTGGGGGGTTTAGTGTCATAGAAGGAGCGGCACGTTATGCAGCCTCAGGTGGTATCCCATTAGAAGGGGTTGTTGAAGGTGGAAAAATTATCAAAGTTAGAATTGAACACATCTGGGTCGAAGCCGCGGCAGATTATTATCCTTCACGCGCAGAAAAAAATCGTGATGCCGATAGCTGGGTCGAACTCGATGCAAGCTATAAACAATACGAACACTTAAGCGGTTTAGATGTGGCCACTATTGCAAATCTTGATGGTGAAGCGCTTGCAACCAGTTTTTTAAACACCGGTACCGTGAATGAAACCGAAGGCTGGGTGAGTGGTTTTGACCCAACCGTATTACAAAACGCACAAACTCAGGCTCAAACCGCGTTAACCGACCACATTAATGTCAATCTGCCGAATGCCACTGTCGGTGATGTCATTGGTGGTCAGAAAACTATTATAAAAGAAGCACCCGGTTTACCCTCGTCACTGCCTAGCCCAATTAAAATAAAAGGCGCTCGCTATGCACAACTCCCAAGCGCTTTACAGCCCAACATTCAATTTAGCTTAGGAAGAGATGTTTTAAATCAACCGATTAGTCCCATCACCTTACCTTGGGCAAAAGTGAATAACCAAAAAGTGACATTAAGTTTTAAGCCTGAAACACAAGCCGATGAAGATGCTTTAGCTTCTTTATTGCCGGAAGGTGAAATCACTGATATCAGTCAGCTCCCCACAACTATATCGGCATACCTTATTAGAGTACTGCCAGAAATAAAATTGAACGGAATCGTTATCGCAACAGGTAATGCGATATCTTTAGGTGAAGATGTTGATTTAAGTTATAAGCTCATTCATCCGAGTCATGGTACGAGTACTTTTTATTCACCTGTGGTGGCGGGGAGTTATGTATCGATAGCGACGATAGGCGGAAGTGTATCGGTTAACACACTCAATAGCTTACAAACCAAAATCACCAATACAAAAACAACACTTGAAAGCCAAGACCCTGCTCAAATACAAAACCTTAATCGTGAAGACTTAATGGGCGATATGTTTTATGCAGGGACTTTAGGTTATTTTGCACAATATACTGCATTGGCTCATGTTAGTGGATTACAACAAGGCTCTTATCAAGGATTGTTACCTAGTGTAGGAACATATGGGTATGTGCCGAAAGTAAATTACTTTTTTGGATTTCCACAAAGTATTAGTCCTGGTGGGATAGAGATGGATTTAGATAGTGTGAGTACCTTTACGGGTACGAAGACGAATGACCAAGCGCAGCTCGTGAACTTTGTGCAGCAGACGGGGACGCTATCATCGGCATTAGAACATGCCGTGCCTGAACAAATGTTTACCAGCCCAACTAATCCTGGTGAAGCTATCTCAGCAGTAAAAGCATTAACGCTTGCCAACCAACAAGGTCAACGCACGTATCACATAACCAAAGAAAACCAATTGACGGCGTTGCCAAATATCCATCATGATGCATCAACGATGAGCGAGATTCAAAGTGCGCTTGCAGTTGGGAAAGAAGTGATTACGCATACAGATAGCATCAGTGTTCCGGGTTGGACAGGAGCGGGCTATGTTATTTTAGATGCGGAGACGGGTGAGGGGGCTTATCGTATTAGTGGGGGGAGTAATGGAGGGATCTTAATTTTATTATTATTGGTTCTAATTATAGGTATTCTTGCTATAACATTGGGTACAGTAGGAATAGCTTTAGTATTAGCTGGTACAGTTACAGGAGCTACAGCTATTGCTTCTGCAATAGGTGGTACGGTTCTTATGCTAACAAGCGCTTTACTTTTGTTTGGTCTTAGTGAAGAGTTAGGTAGTAGCATTGTATTCGCCGGATTAGCTCTTTTTGCAATTACAACATTATCTATATTATTTCCACCTGCTACGGTTGCTGCTATTGCTTGGACAACAGCGGTACCTGCAGGTTTAGCTTTATACTCTTGGGTGTTAGAAGTACTTAAACTATCTGTTTCTTATCAAGGACCGAAAAAACAATAATTTTTCGGAATTATTATGAAAATTCAATTAAAAATATTTATTTCTACCCTTATTTTTTTATTAGCTGGAGGTATTGCATATAATTCTTATTCTGCTTATGTAGAGAACGATATTCATAGTTTTGTTATACGTATAGCATTGTCAATATCTTTGTTCGTGCTTGGGTTATCATATTGGATTAAAAAACGAGAAAAATAGAGAAGGTTCGCAATAAAAATAATAATTGGTGGCAGAATACAGATATTGCCAACATACTAAATATAATAATAACGGTACCATCGTCCTCAATTATATAAAAATCTAAAGAAAGTATAATCATTTTTAGTTTTTTTCTTAAGCAAACAGACGGAGTGATGATTTGGAAATAAGTATTATTCGAATTATCAGAGTGCTAGCTGTTATAATTTTAGCCGTGTTTATTTTTGTTAAGTTTAATGCCATTTTTTCCGCACTAATAATTTTAGTGGCAGATGAAATTCTTTTCTCAAAAGATATTTTTACACCTAAGATTAAATATATTATTTTTGCCACTTTAATGATGATGGTTCTTTTGTTTTCTTATTATTCAATTTAAAGAAATAGAAGTAGGCTTGACGAAACCGCTAGTAGAAAAAATATTTGAGTATATTAGTAGGGTTGATAATGCAATTATTACATTATGTCTCTTTATGCAATAATATTAAAAAAAAATAAAAAATTCTAGGTTACATTTGATGTTAAAGGTGAGTTAATGAGTATGGGGAAAGTATATAAGGTTGTCATAACTGGTGTAGTACTAGAAGGGTTTGACCGGCAACAAGTTGTAGCTGCAGCTGCAAAACTATTTAAATGCTCTGAATCTCAGGCTGAACGATTTCTTCAGGGTAAACCTACTTCGCTTAAACGTGAAATGGACGCAAAAACTGCTGGGCAATACGAAAGTCATCTTAAAAAAGTAGGCATCGCCTGCTTACAGAAGCCTATTATATCAGAACCTGTTTTAGAATTAATATCTTCAGTTGAAGAGAGCACGCCATCGCCAACATCAAGTAGCTCATTGTCGTTGGAACCATCCAAAAATATTCAAAGTGATGCGCCAGCCAAAATATCGGAGTTGAGTTTATCAGATAATTATCAGTCTACTTCATCCCTATCATTAGAAAACTCGTCAGTACCTCAAGACACCACTACAAGTTCAGACTTTCAGTGTCCAAAATGTGGCGCAAGCCAAAAACAGGGTGAGGAGTGTATTCAATGTGGTATTATTTTTTCGAGGTGTCAACCACAAACGACTACTGACAAGAATGCTGATTCATCCTCTAGCTCAGATAAAGATGATATGGATGAGTTTGATGAAATTGCTTTGTTTGTTGGTCCGGATATAGAAAAGTATCGACATAAATTTCGTGACCTGTATCAGAATGATGGAGATTATAAGTTGCAATGGCATTGGCCGGCATTTTTTGTTCCATTACCTTGGTTAATTTATCGTAAGTTATATATTTTTGCTGCGGTTGTTTTTATTTTACAGGTTGTTACTCCCTCCGTTATGTCTATTGCAATTAGTATTTCTACGGGGATGATGGCAAATTACGTTTACTATAAATACATCACTCATCGTCTGGGGAAAATAAGTTCATCCACTGATGACCGACGTAATGACATTTTGAATGAAGGTGGCAGCAATACAATGCTGGTCACTCTTGGTTCGAGTTTTCTGCTAGGTCTTTTAATGATGTTTATTTTTTATCAGTTTTTCTTGCCTGAAGAATTGGAAGGAGCAATAGAAAAAAATGCTCAAAACCAACAAGAGCTTGTCGATGCAAAAGGTGATCCCACCAAAGTTAAAATGTTAATGCTAAAAAATTCGATCTTGTTACATAAAAAAATTCAAATGGCAGTAAAGGGTGAATTCACAATGCCACAGAATATGGACGATTTTCGTGAAATTACGAAGTTTCCAGAAAAAACTACTCTGGATAAGTGGGGTACACAGATGGATTTTGAATCATCTGGTGACACCATGACTTTTTATTCAGCTGGTGCAGATAAAATATTTGATACAGCTGATGATATTATTTTAGAAACCTCGATTGAATGAAAATGTTGATAATATACGGTAATTTGGGCAAATAAAAATATGGCTAATCCACAAGAACAACTCACTCATCTTTATAAAAATATATCTAAGGTCATTGTTGGTAAACATGATCAAATTTTATTAACCATCGCCTCGTTGCTGAGTCGAGGACATCTACTGATTGAAGATGCACCGGGCTTGGGTAAAACGATGTTAGCGCGTTCATTGGTAAGTTCACTCAACCTACAATTTAGTCGTGTGCAATGTACGCCTGATTTATTGCCGTCAGACATTACCGGTGTCTCAATTTATAATCAAAAAACCAATGAGTTTGAATTTCGTCGTGGCCCTGTATTTACCAATGTTTTACTGGCAGATGAAATAAACCGAACTACACCTCGTACTCAGTCGAGTTTGCTTGAGTGTATGGCAGAGTCTCAGGTGACAGTCGACGGTAAAACTTATGCAATGGCCGATGTATTTATGGTTATTGCTACCCAAAATCCAGTGGAATATCAGGGAACGTACCAACTTCCAGAAGCACAATTAGATCGATTCTTCATGCGTTTAAATCTTGGTTACCCTACCTTAGACGAAGAAGTAAGAATTATGCTGATGCAAGAAGATCATCACCCTATAAATGATCTTCAATCTGTAATGGATGCGGATACTTTACTTGAATTACAACAACGCACCACTGCAATTCATATTAATGACGACGTACGTCGGTATATTGCACAAGTGGTACAGGCGACACGAGAACATGCTGATATTGCGTTGGGTGCAAGTCCGCGTGGGTCTTTAGCGCTGATGAAAGCATCACAAGCCATGGCATTGATGGCAGGTAAGGACTTTGTTGAGCCGCAAACAGTAAAAAAAGTGGCGACGGCTGTGTTAGCCCACCGTTTAATACCTAAAGCTCAAATGAATGTCAGAGGCCAGAGTGGGGAAACCATTATGCATTCTATTTTGAATGAGGTGCCTGTACCGGTCATTCAAGGTTAACCGAGTCGTTTAAGGTGAAAAAATATCTTACGCTTCGAAATAGCCTTATCGGCTTATCGATATTATTATTTCTCATTGCTTGGAATCGTGGCATTACGCTACTTTATGGCATGTTTGCGCTGGTCGTTGCTGTTTTAATCGTTTCATTTATTGCCCCACGACTCACCCTCAGTAAATTGAGTGCTAAGCGAGTTTGTGGTACAGCACTGAGTGAGGGCGATTTACTCACCATTGAAGTAACGTTACACAATAGTGGTTGGTTCACACGATATCTCGTTGAACTTATTCAGCCTATGCCGGGGCTTTCTGAACACGATTCTATTATGGCATTGGTGCCATCGATTAAAGGCAGGCAACAACTAACACAAAAAATACCTTGTGAGTTACGAGGTCTGCATTACCTACCCCCCTTACTTGCGCGTAGTGGTTTCCCTCTCGGTATTAACGAAGCAACTAAATTTATTTGTAATACAAAAGACGAGGTACTGGTTTATCCCTCGCCATTCTTTATTCACGATTTCCCCTATGTAAGTGGTGCACATATCCCTGTTGCTGGAGTACAAGCCATTTCAAGAAGAGGAGGTAGTCAGGAATTTATTGAAGTCCGTGAATATCAACCTGGTGATTCACCAAGACATATACACTGGCCGCAAACAGCACGACAAAATACCTTGATGGTACGTGAACATGAGTTTCTAGCGGCTACTGAAGTTACTTTATTACTTAATTTGCACCATGAGTCTGAAATTGGTGAAGGTAAAGAGTCGACGCTGGAATATGCTGTTAAGATAGCCGCCTCAATTGCGAATCATGCTTGTGCAGCAGGACACCGCGTGCGGTTAATTGGTTATGGCGAGAATGAAGTCAATATAACCTCAGGTACTGGAGCTGCACATTACGAGGCCATACTGACTACCTTGGCACTTGTTCGTGCAGATGGTAACAAGAGTTACGCTGATGCTATTCAACATGCTATTGCAAAAGTAGCACACGGCAGTGTGATGGTTATATTTGATTCTCTATCAGATTCAACTCAACAATTTGAACCTCCTGAATTCTATGCGCGACACATTAAGCCAGTGTGGATTCGGTTTGATAAAAAGAGTTTTTTAAACCCTGTTCAAATTAATCGTATCAATGCTTTCGAGCAAATGGGAGATATCCCTGTCTATAACATTCGATGCGGTGATGATTTGGCTACGGTGTTTGGAGCATATAAATGATAGCTCAAGCTGTTGTTTACTATGGCGTATTTTTTATGCAGCTCATCGCTGCAATGGCAATAATAAATACATCAGATGACACTGGCTTGGGCTTTATCCAAATACTGTGGTGGTGTTTTATTTTTGCTGCAGGTTTGCGTTGTGGTTGGTTGCAACAAAAAAAAGACGGAAAGAATTATCAACAACTCGGTAACTTCATTGCTTTGCTGGGGTTGTTGGTGTTTTTAATTTTACTTATAACAGAAGGTCTTATTCCAGCTTTGTTGAGTATGCTGTTATGGGCTCAAGCAGCACAAAATTTCACCTTATCTGAACGACGTGGTCTCAATTTTACTTTTTCTATTACCTTTATTTTATTACTTTATGCTGCAGCAATAAGTAAAAGTGGTTTGTTTCTGTTTTATCTTTCAGTTTATGTTCTGGTTGCGATGTTTACGCTTTATACCAACTACCTTGATCAGCGTAATGAAATGATGACAGTTCACATGGAGTCATTAGGGAAAGTTCCTATTCTAGGGCCTGTTGTAGGACTATCAAGTCTGGTCGTGATGGTGGGTATCATTCTATATTTAAGTTTCCCTCGGCCAGCAGCATTACATTATGGTAGCGTCGATACTTTCGGTGGGCAGCAATATGAGAATAAAGAATGGGAGAGAGCTGCGGATAATCCAGAATACGCATCTTCAAGCAATGATAAAGGACTTGATAATACAAAAAAGACTCACTCTAAAAATAAGTCTTCGAAAAAAAGTGAAAATAAAAATAACTTAACTAAAAGCAATACACCTTCAACTAGTTCATCGTCAAATAAAATGACGGGAGAAAATAAATCAGACCACAGTAAATCTGAAAGTAATGAATATCAAAATAATTCAGGTCAGCATGGTATGGTGTATAGGGGCTTCGAAGAACGATTTGATATTAAAGCCCCGCAACAAGGTGCTTTAAGTAATGTGATTGTGCTTTATTTGCAAGCTGACCAACCACTCTACCTTAAAGGTAAGGTTTTTGATTTTTTTGATGGTCGTTACTGGTCAAAATCTAATAATCATAATCAAAAGTATCGACTCAAAGAGGGCACCTTTGAAGTAGGTAGTAGGAAAGATACTAAAGAGAAACCTGTTTCTCAAGAAATTACGATGGCTATCGACTACGGTGATACCATCTTTGTAGCTGAACGTTTAAGTAAGTTGATCTTTCCTGCTGCGGTAATTTCGCAAGACATTCATGGTACTTTTCAGGCACCGGCCAAGCTGAAAAAAGATACCATTTACGCTGCTGAATCATATATAGACTATGTGAATGGACATCCTGCGAGTAAAGTCACCTCAGTAGATAGTTTGGATCAGTATCTACAGTTACCCACAAACATCTCAAGTCGCACTCGAGCATTGGCTTCTGAGATTACACTTCCTACAGATACTCCATTATTAAAAGCGTTAGGTTTAGAAAAACATTTGCGTACAAAGTATCGTTACACTTTTGACACCGTGTTTGATGAAAGTAACAGCATTCCATTAGATAATTTTTTATTCGAAACACGTCAAGGACATTGCGAATACTTTGCATCTGCAATGACTGTGATGCTTAGAACATTAAATATTCCTGCCAGACTAGTAACCGGTTTTTCTGCTACGAATCATAATCCTCTAACAGGTTATTATGAAGTTAGAGGCTTGGATGCGCATGCATGGGTAGAGGCTTACTTTCCAGAACATGGTTGGGTCTTGTTTGAACCTACCGCCTTTTATGATTTACCTCTGCCTCAAACATCTGACGATGTTTCCAAATCAATTGAACGATATTTTACCCGCTTAGCTGATGTGGCTAAAACGGTAGATCCTGATTCACTTAAAACTGGCTGGTTACAATTATGGTCTTCTTTATTTAAAGGGATCGGTGCTATATGGCAATCGTTCATCGAAGGCATACGTGAAGTTGGCAACTACCTTTTTGATTGGTTGAAGAGTGGAGGACTTGTAATCATTATTTTATTAACATTTGTTGTGAGTGTTTTATATTTTACTCGTCATATATTAAGTGCCTATTGGACATTGTGGCAACTGAAAACAGCGAAAGAGGACGATATAGAACATGTCATTTGTAAAGCGTATCTTGCACTTGAGCAATACTTTGCTAGTGGAGGTAACCCCCGAAATACCGCTTGGACAGTGACAGAATATTGTGAATTATTGCGTGAATATTTTAAGGAAAAAGAAGAATCTATAACTGTAATATCTGGTTATTATGTACAAGTACGTTACGGAAAACGTGTGCTAAGTGGTTCAGTCGTTGCTGAAGTAACAAAACATTTTCAAAATATAATCAGACATTAAACTGTAAGTGCAAATTCTTTATCTTTAAGTTATCTTTAGGTCTTATGATTATGAGTAACCACCTTCAAAAATATGTTCTAAATAATTTATTAGTCCCTCAAATCGCCCCCTCATAACGACATCGCCAGCCGTTAAGTTACCATAGCCTGGGAAGTCCATTATGCTGGAAGTTTTGGTTCAGCTTTTCCTTTTAGCCCATCATCAACAAGTTGTGCAAGAAAATTAGTAAACGGTACGATATTTTGGTTAACACTCGCTTCTTCCAAAGCAGCCATATAATCATCACGTTTTTCTACTGGAACAACCGTCCATGGATAGTCGCCACTGGCCAGCATCACGTTCATCAAAAATCTTCCTATACGACCATTTCCATCTATGTACGGATGGATGTAGACAAAAATAAAATGACCGAGTACTACACGTACAGAGGCTTCAGTTTCTTCGCGTAGTAAATCAAAAAGCGCAGGCATGGCATCACGTACTGCTTCACGACTTGGTGGTACATGCTTTGAGCGACGAATATAAACAGGCGCATTACGGTAACCTGCTAGATCTGCTGGACGTAACAGACCTGCTGTGACACCTGGTGCAAACATCTCCCTATACCAAATTCGATGTGCATCATCTGCGACAGTACCCGCATCATTACCCTGTAATACCTGTTCAACGCTACCGTGCACTTTTTGATAGGCTTGCCAGTAGCCTCGTGCTGCCAGTGCATCTTTGTGTTTTTGATCATCTGGATTAGTATCTGGATTCCAATTCCCACTGCGAACCCGTTCAATCAACTCCAGACTCACGCGGTAACCCTCAATTGATAAGGAATGATAAGCATCTGTCGTATAAATGTCCTCGACATGCTTAAGGTACGCCTTAATATCTTTTGGAAGACCAGGGGCGACAGGGAAGCGTTCGATAATTTCACCTCGCATGGCCTGCCACATTAAACGGAGTCGATTCACATATGGGGATTGTTCTCGTGTAGCAAGTGCTGATGGGATTTGAGTTTCGAAAGGATCTTTCTCACGTATTTCATAGCCAGCTGAACGCATGGTATTTACAATATCGTCTGAAATTTGATCACGACCAATATTTCGAAAGGCTCCTGCCAGCCGTCCCGCAATGGTACTGTGTCCACCTTCTAATAATTGATTCAACACTTCGGATGCATCACCTACGATTGATAATGCGGCACGCATATCAGTGGGGTGTTGCTTGAAAAATCCTGGCGCACAGGCAATTAACGCGGCTGGTAGTGAGAATAGATGCAGCCCATCTTTTAGGACAATATCTTTTTTGTCGGGTAGTGTGGCTCGAATATCGAGTAGCGACGTATCATGGGGTAAAGCAGTGATATTATTACTTGCCTTAGCGGCGCGCACTAAAAGTTGTTTCGGTACCATCCAATTTTCAGCGTGTAATAAGAGGGATTGCTCGGGCGAAAGACACCAATCTTTGTCTTTGCGGTGTTCAAGATAGGCCGCACAAAACGGCCAAAATGAGGCATACCACGCCGTACTTTCTCCAGCCGTTTCATCGGGGCGAGCGGGAATATACCAGCCTTTAATGACCTCTTGCAGGAAACCATTCT
>Ga0316209_1002663_pt1 | contig 13822 bp, 7 predicted proteins | sample 6monopyrite_MG_FD_204945 | JGI IMG/M metagenome (GOLD analysis project Ga0316209, IMG submission 204945) | Microbial mat bacterial communities from mineral coupon in-situ incubated in ocean water Damariscotta River, Maine, United States -... | ecosystem: Environmental > Aquatic > Marine > Coastal...
GAACAGACAAGCTCTCTCGCTCTTTTATGGCTTCTAGTGCCACTTTAGTTTTGAATTTTGATGTAAATTTTCTTCGTGTCATATCAGTAAATTTAAGTGTTAATTTCATACTTAACTTACTGTCTAGTTTTTTGGGGGTACATCAAACAGCAATTTAATCAATTGATTATCAATTTGATATATCCCATTTTAGGTATTTTTGTCCTTAATCGTTATTGCACATAAATTAATAATAGACTTCAATTTTTTACTAAAAATATACATCGAGTCATCTGCATCCCTAGCAGATGTCTCTGAGGCTATCTAATCATTCATTGGCATAATGGTAGTCTGTTGACTGAATGAGTTTTAGTTCATTATCTTTTACATTAATTAGTCTGTCAAATTCATCATACTCATAAGTAGTTTTTATACAATTAGGGTCTACTTCTGTTTTGTCTTAATTACAAGATCCATTATAAATTATAGTCACTTTATTAGTAGTCGAAGTACTTACATTGCCGCAGTAATCAGTTATTTTACATCTAACATTAACATAATCTGCAAAAACTACTGGCGATCCTGTTGTATGCAAACTGCTTTCATTTAATTCGCCTGTAGAGCTATTGCTGCCAAAGTTGTACCATCCATATAAAGTGCCTCCCATGCTATATTGATATTGCCATTGGTAAGTTACACTTTGATATGGGCCAAATGAATTGGTTGTCTTAAATGATATAGTGGGGGCTCCATCATGAGCCACACAAGAGCCTGAATCAGTATTGGTACAAGGATCATACTGGTAAGGACCACAAATAGTAGAACCTGGGCTACACTCATAAACAGTAATTTGTTCCGTATGTTCCTCCGTAATATATTCAGGATTTGTTAAGATTAATTTTACAGTTTTAGTGCCTCCAGTAGCATAGGAGTGCACAGACCCTGACCCACCGGTACTGGCAGATCCATCACCAAATTCATACCGATAGAGCGTACTTCCAATTTGTGTATTATCATTATTTAGTGAGAAAATAATTGAACTACCTGCAATATACTTTCCTAAATAGCCAGTACTTTGGGTACTAAACGATGCATCTAAACTTTCATAGACTCCCCTATAATTATAGGCATATTCATCTAATAGTTTCCCATTAGTATCTTTGATATTTTCAAGCCTGCCGAAGTCATCATATTGGTAGTTTATGCTAATCCCATTAGCGTCAGTTTGAGTTCGCACCCCTCTTAAAGGGAAATAAGTCATTGTACTAATTAAACCATTTGTTCCTGATACTGCATTTCTTAAATTATTTAACTCAATAGCTGTAGCCGCATTATCAACTCCAAAATCTAACACTGATTGATTAATTGAATATAGTCCTGTAATAGAGTTAAAGTCGATTCCATCAACTCTGGCTACAACATGTCTATTTCCGTAACCCCAAAATAAGGTAGATACTAAGCCTGATTTTGAATACACCTCTTTCACCCGATTAATATTATCATAATAGACATATTCTTCTCCAAAATCATAATTAGGTGGTACAAGAAGAGTCGGATTATGACTAGTTGGGGGTGAAGGCACTTCATTATTATAAGAATATAATTTAATTGGCTCGCCAAAATCATTAGGTTCAACTACCTTCCCGTCAGTTTGTAAACCATTATTAATTACCTCCACTTTGATAGGGTTGGAAATAATATTATCGCTTACCAAATTACTAAAAATTGAATAATCATAAGGATAGTAGTAATTTGTGGTAATTATATCATCATTACTTCCATTTTTATAAATAGAATTAATGGCCCAATTATCATTGTATGAATAATCAGTATTTGTTATGAATTCTCCAGAGGATGTGTAATCGGTAGAAATGTCTTCCATTTTAAAATAATCAGCAATTTCAATTTTGTAAGAATAAAAGTGTGTAATAATTCGGCCACAATCTAAAGCTGAACCTTGGATAAATTTAATACCAATTACTTCTCCCAATTTCTTTTTAGTATATTGAATTTCATCTTTTTTAACCAAATTTCTATTTTCATCCCTATAATCAATAAATTTGATTTTACCATTTAAATTGTCGTAGCTAATTGGTTTGGCTCCTTCATTACTCAATTGGGTATCACTGATAAAGGACAAACCCTCCCAACAAGCAATTATTTTATTGCAACCAGTTGTCCCAAACATGTTTTCAACCACATCAGGCACATTATAAAAACTTGTTCCAGTATAATAGCTCTGCAGATCAGAGAAGTATTCTTCTTCAACATATCCATAACCAACATGACTACCTTCTGCAGAATTAGTCATTTGATTCAATGAACCTGACATTATTTTTAAATAAGTTACCTCATAAGGATATCCGCTTGTGGCACACCCACCACCACTTATAAAATCTGGGAGTGCACCTTTATACTTATGGGTTTGAACATAATCCAACTTAGACATTAAGCTGCCCGAAGAATTTCCTGTAATAGGATCTATGTATGAATACTTTCTTGTTGAAACAGCATCTCCATTGCTTTGTTGTTCCACCACTGAACTCAGCCTAACTCCTCCTACTTCAAATTCTGTTGAATTTTCATTATCCCAAGCCATATTAGGTTCGTAATAATAATTAGTAATACCGCTTGTTGGATACGTAATTCTGCTTAAAACACTAATTTTAGAAGAATTCCAATCTGCGCTTCTATCTCCACCAAATTCTCTAATTTTCACCGTTTGTCCATTACAAGTATACACACCATTGTAACTAGGATAGAGTTTCGTATTACTATCCTTACCATTATAGTACCCCCAAAAATCTACCCCATATGATGTTTTTTTAGGTAATTCACCATTATTATAATCAAAATAATATTGCTTATTACCTACCAAAACACCTCCTAATTTAAGTCGAAGGTAGTTCTCTTTGATCGGGTCAGTTAAATAATTAGAGTTATAATAAGAGTCGTTTTGAAAATCTATATCTAATAAAGTATTCGCTTCGGTAGCACCATTATAAAAAATCGCAGAGATATTACTAAGTTTTTTTGGAGATGAGCCAGAATCAGAAATTAGATCACTCCTATCAGAAAGCGTAAATTGAACTCTTTCCCTTCCATTTATAATTTGTGTAAGGTAAACTGTTTCAGAAAAATTACTTGAAGAGGTGGTAGGTGACCCAGAATTATAGTCTCCGTTGCCTCCAGTTAAGCCAGCAGCATTTAAAGCAACCGTACACACATTTTTAGCTCTATATTGATAGGTGTAAGGTTGAGATTTAATTACTATTGGCATAGTGTAAGAAAATGTAATATCTTGACCTTTAGGTGAGGTTATTTTATCAACATACCATGCTGTATATGCAGGGTCAGTATTATCAAACTCGTTCCACGAAAGTGTTTTTGTATTAAACTCATAGATGTAACCTGAACCATCTATTACTTTAATGTTTTTCGTGTTTAAATCAAAATCAATTTTGTATTTTGGATTATTTAATACAATGCAATTTAAAATGGAATTTGCGCCATCGTATTTTGGCAGAACAAACTTTAGCGTTGTTCCAAATAAATTAAGTATAAACAGGTCGGGCTCATAATCAGGTTTATAGTTGGGATATCCTCCATAATTTTCTAAATTCCATTTTTCATCATCGGTAAGCGGAAATCCTGGGCCAATAAATGCAGGGGCATCTCTATATACATAACCTGCAATACCATTTGGCGCCATATTGGTGTTTAAATCGTTGCCATCATTTATAACACGGGTAATTACAGCATTAGAGGTTAGTGACCATCCGAAACCAACCCAACTCGCCTCTTCTGCTACCTTTAATCCATTATTACTATATATCAAATTAATAGGCAATTTCTTACCTTCAAATACTACAGTATATAGGGGTATATTAACATTTGGAGAACCCGTGTATTTGTTGTTTTCCATAAACCCGAATTTCCCAAGACTGTATACATCCGGATTAGGATCTATTAGTGAATTGGGGTTTATACCAAAATTATCTAAAGGATTTTGCCCTTGTACAGCTGCTGCCAATAGCACTGTAAATAATACGAGTATTACTTTTTTCATAACTTATATTTTTCAATTTTCTTTCTCTTAATTCAATTCCAAACATTGTTGCTTGGCTATAATTTATTTTTAATTACCCTTTGCTTGTTGGTGAAACAACACCAACAAAAGGGGTGTAGCAAATCATTTTCATGTGCTGAATTATCTAGTGCTAATTGGAATAATCGGTCAATTTCAGGTGCTAGAACTGCATCTAACTCCGTAAGTTTTTCTGCAAATAACATATTTTCTACTTTTTAAAAGTTACACCTAATAACCCCACTAATAGCCGCCCTACAACCTATAAACTCAACACCAAACAACTTATACACCTTGGTTTAAGGGTGATATTTGTTAGGTGGTTATTGTTGTCAATTAGAAATCTCTATTGTATAAAACCTGAAATTTTTCTCATAAAATTCACCTGACCCATATATTATTTCATTTTCCCAATCTTTAAATGCACCAAATTGATTTGATAAAGAAATATTTAGAAGTGAAATTTGAATATAGTGGTTATCATTTTCTATATATCCAACATATTGCCTTTTAGATTTTTTAAACGCCTTTAGAGTTTTGGTTGAATTAGGTTCGTTTTTCAGGCTTTCTTTCAGCAGCGATTCAGCATGTAATATTTGTTTTATAGTTGGAGTGAAATATTCATTCTTAACATTTATGCTGAATTTGTAGTCTTTGTTAAATACAACTCCCTTAATGTTATCACCTTCTATATCTGTAACGATTTTCGAAGGCTGGCTATAACAAGAAACAATTGTAAATAGTGTAAATATTGTTAAAAGTATATTCTTAATATTCATAAGCACTTGATTGATAATCTGAAAATTTTTGAGGTTCAATACTCGTTTCATACATCCTTTTAAAATGTGCACTAGTATTATCTCCATTTAATAAATTATAGGATGGGTTAGAGGTATTTGAGTAATTTGCTCTTAACGCAATACCATTTTCACTTCTAATCATATTCTCAACATGAGAAGCGTATTTTTCTGCAACAGCAACGCCTGAACCACTCACCCATTCTTTTAAATTATATTCTTTACGTACTATGGCATCATACGCATGTCCTAACTCATGAGACAATCCAATAAATGAAGGTCTTGCTGTATTTCCATTAACATCAAGCCCCCCATCTCCATCACTAGGATTCCAACTCAAAGTACGACTCAACCCTTTAGCACTAAAGCTATTGTCATCTCTGACGATGTCTACGGTTTGAGAGTTATTTACGAGTTCGGTTACCAAATTATTCCCATCTGCACCACCATTTTTAACTTTATCTAATCCACGTTTAACCTTTCCTCTATATCCTTTCAATTGACCTGCCTTCTTGCCGTTTTTATAACGTTTATTATAAACTTCTCCATTTTTATTTACTAAGCTACTATTACCCTTGTCATCTAAAACATAATTATACCCTTTAACAGCTATACTGTCTCCATTGATATCTATCATGTTAATAGGGTTGTTTGCTGTATAGCTATAAGGTGACAACGGATAATACTTATGAGCAAACCTGTCTTTTACCATAAACCTTCCAATTGCCGCATCATACATTCTAGCTCCGTAATCCATCCAGTTTACATCAAGTTCATCCTGCATTTCTTTGCCGTTATACAGGAAGTCATTCACCTTACTATCTTCTCTTTTAAAGGAGTTAAAGGTTAACCCAAATGGATAGTAATCGGCACTTTGAGTTACTTGTAAACTGCTGGTGTTTTTTTCGTGTATAATTAATACATCATCAAAATAAGTGGTAGCTCCTGCGGATTCGTTCATGGTATAAATGTACAAAGTGCCATTTGCAGGTACCACCAATTTATTGGCAAATTCCAGCTTTTTATAATAGCCTGTGGCATCGCCTGTAGAAAGGGTAGTAACCCCAAAACTACTGGTGCCTACTGTGGGTATAAATATATAATTAAGTGATACTTCAGAACTATTGCTTGTATTTGCAATGGCAGAAGTAGCGAGGCTCTCAAAATTAGCTGTGACACTTGCTACTGTTTCGCTGCCAGGTATAACCAAGCTACCACTAAACACCGTAGAAAGTGCAGAAACCATCCCGTTTACATTATTACTGGCTGTCCCTGTATAGCTAACCCAGGCTTCCATACTTACTTTATCACCAGATAGTACGGGTAGTACCATAGCTGGCCCTGTTTGGCCTACATCTACTTGTTTGCCATAAGTAGGGTAAGGTTCATCTTCTGTTGCCTTTGTGTGGTTACTAGCATTATATCTGCCTGTTTCCAAATTTAAAAATTGTGTTTTTTCAGTAGTATAGCTATCGTTTTCTAAGGTAGCTAAATAGGCTTCACTGTCTTTTAAATAACCAAAGGTTACGCGGGTATTGCCCAGGTGGTCTTTTAGAAAATACTCTTGTTGGTAGCTTCCATCTTCATTTTTAAGAATCCTGCCCTCACCATTCATAATGGCACTCAGTTTGATAGGTTCTGTTTTGCCTGTTTCGTATTGCATGGCTCCTATATAATCGGTACGCTTTTCAACTGTGGTTCCGTTAGTGGCCTTTACTATTTGGGCTAATTTACTACCACTGACAGTGTACACATATTCTATTTCGCCTTTGGTGGCTACTGCTACGGTATGCGGTAGGTTTAAATAGTTATACGTAATATCAAGGCCTTTATTATGGTCAATTTTCATATTGCCATTTTCATCATAGATATAATCATTTGCAACACCAGGCATATTTTCGTTAAACCCTATCCCTTGTATCTGTGAGGTAACCGCATCATCTACTTGCTTTAGTTGGTTTGATACTCCACTGTTTTCATACGCATAACTAAGGTCATCAATTTTAGTTTTTACGTTGTCTATCAGGCCGTATCTTGTTAGATTTAGAATGTTTCCATTTTCATCATATCCACTGGCGGTGCCATTGCCTATGTTCATATCAAAATTACCCGGGTCGGATGTCCAATTGGCACCATTGGCCGAGGCCGAATACGCATTAGTTATTCTGTTTAATTCATCATAGGCATATCCATAAATTTGTTCTTTTTTAGCCTCTTCCATATTATCAGTATTCCATTTTATGGATGTGATATTGCCATTATATTGTGGTGCAATGGAATGTCCATTTACCGTAACTGCGGTATTGTATTGAAGCTCCATACCAAATAAATCGTTAGAATCGTTATTGGTACCACTATTAGTCAGTTTACTATTATTAATGTTGGTAAGCCAACCTCTAATATTATACCTATAATCTACAGATTGTAGGTAAGAGCTTCCATTATTGGTAGAGTGGAGATTCTTTTCGATTAACTCCCCGAGTTCATTAAACTCATTTGAAACCGTCATGACAGGTGTGTTGCTATCAATGGTTTCGGTAACAGTTAACAACCTCCCGGTATGATCATATTCCATTTCATTGGCAATAACCAATTGGTCTACGGTCGTAGAGTGGTCAGCAAAAGATGTCATTACATTTCCTGAAAAGTCATAGTCATTGCTGGTTTTATCAACACCTCCTAAATGGTTTTCACTCACACCTTGGATCATCTGGTATTTATTATCGTAATACACCACAGATTTTAACATTCTATCGTTACCTCCTACTGGGTTAGGATCGTTTAAAATACGTGTTTTAGAACCCGTAACCTGGCCAATCACTCCTGTTGCTTTAGCAAATGAAATACCCCCATGGGCATTATCAAAATCATAAGCTCCACCCCAATCGCTATCCCCTAAAAATCCGTAGTTATCATAATAAGTAAGGGTATTTGTTGTAAGCGTATAAGTGGGTGTTTTAGGGAATGATAAATGGGTAGAATAAGTATCTGAGTTGGTAGGTAAAGTTTCGTACCTACCAGCAGAAGCCATTACGTTATTGCGTAAAGTAGTTAGCTGTGCAGCCGAGGTAGAACCAGGAATATGGGCTAAACCAGTAACTACAGGTCTGTTTAGTTGATCGTATTTTGTAAATAACCAATCTTCATCTGCTCGCTGGTTTCCATCTTGGGTGAGCACCAAACGATCCCATTGATCATAGACCATATAAACCGGCTTTGCACCAGGTACCGTTTTAGTAATCATTCTATTTCGAGTATCATAGGTATAACTAAAACAAAGTTCAGCTACGGTTGTAGAAGATAATGATGCAAGTGCTGCCGCTTTGGGAGGAATAACAAATCGAAGGTTGCCAAAATCATCATATACATAGTACGTAGATAGTTTTTGAACGGTATTATCTGTTACGTAGGTTTGTTTTAGCACTACCCGCCCTAATTTATTTTTAAACTCTGCAACGGTATTTAGGTTGCCATCTCCACTCACCCAATTTTCATCTTTGGTAATCGAAACCATAAGTTGATTAATTGCGTAATTAGTGGTAGAAACAGGTAATCCTCCAGAATTGCTCCAGATTTTAACTTCTCCAACCGTGTTGGTTCTAAGCACCGACTTCATCGTTTTTCCATTTGACCTGCCTTCGGTATCAATGGTAGTTCCAATTTTCCAAGCATCCCCTCCGGCTGATTGTTCAATTACACGATTTAATGGGGAGTTGTCAAAAACTGATTCTTGATAATATGTGTTGGTGGTAGCTAAAATTCCACCTAATAAATAAAACGCATCGATCTTTGGCACCGGATCGGCAACAATTGCTCCTAAATTATAATTGCTTACAAAAGACATGTATTGTTTTTGTTGCCTCCCCATATTATCATACTCAATATGCTGAATAAGGTCTTGCCCATTAGGAGAAGCATACCTACCAACTACCTGTATGGGTCTTCCTAATCCATCAAAATACTGCACCTGCTCTATAACATCTGAGATCTTAGATACGCTGGTTGAAGCTGTCATTGCTTTTCGAAACACCTTGGTTATTATATAATTTTTGGTGTTATCGTATTGGCCTTCGTAGTGTTCATCTTTTGCAATAACACGCAACCTAAACCCTTGACCCGATGCTGCAGAAGCGGAGAATCCTGTTTTAAGTGTCACCGATTCTCTACCAATAACATAATTGGAAGGCAATTGACTTTGGGTAGTGTAATCCTTTTTTAGTTCATCCAGCAGGGTTTGGGCAACCACAGATGTACTTACAAAAAAGAATGACAATAGTATAAAAAATCTATTCTTCATATTAGTTATCATTTAAGGTTAGTAATTTCTTTTAATTTGACAATCTCTTTATTCTGTGCTTCCAATTTGAGGAGTAATAAGGCTATGATTTCACTTTGATTCTCACTTCTTTTTTCTTGCTCTATTTGGTGGAGTGTCAACTCCTCAATTTTCTGTAACAACAGCATATTCATTTTTCCAAGTTCTACTCCATTGGCTTCCATTTCAGCAGCAGAGGGCACTTCGGGTAAGTGGTGGTTTTGTTTTACAAAAGCTTCTATTTCGGCAAGGGGCATTAGGTTGTAATCAGGGTCGAATACAAAATCGGCTCCCGTAACATCTTTTATTTCTATTTCTTCGGAAATAATGTTGCCATCAACTTCAATTTCATTTCCAACCCATAAATTATGGCTTAGAATCATGCCATCGTTTACATCTAAATCAATTTTTGTGTTTTCTATCCCGGCTGCGCCATTGGGTAAGGTTAGGTTGCCAGGTTCCCAGTCTACTAATTGCCATCCCGTAACTTGTATATTTTCAGATATTTCGAAATAGCAACCTGTAGTTTGAGCGGCATCCACATAAACTTGAAGCAGTGCGCCATCATACACACTTCCTTCTACAATCCGTAGGTACCTAAAAGCACCCAAATTATTCCCATAGCTAGAATTTGATAGTACATTTAGTTGATTTGACCTGTCTGTACCATAATGGTGCTGTGCATAAAAATGGATCGCACTATGATAGGAACTGCGTGTTTCTCTAACGGAGAACTTGGCACTAGCTCTATTTCCTGAGTTTTTTGCTATGGTGTACCAACCCGCATCCAACGTTTTAATAGAAGAATTCTCAACTTCTTTATTAACAACCAATAAATCTTCAATACCGGGTTCATCTCCCGATACTAAATCTACACGAGGTGCATAAAAATATTGTTTATCAGCCGTATTGGTGTTATAAAATTGGTACGTTCTATGACGTGTTCGAGTAACTGCGGATGTAAATTTAAAGTCATCAATCGCTACTATTTTTTTGCCTGTATTCCCATCATAAATTCCGCCTAAATCCGTGGTTGAATTATCTCCGCTACCATGTATATAACCTACTAGTAAATACCATTTATCTAAGCTAGGAAGGTCTCCATAATAAAAATAAGGGTTCTTTAATGAGGCTCCAGAATTGATTTTAATTACATATTGCTCCACTCCTGAAGAATTATATCCGTTAAAGCCTAAGTAGGCTCTACCATCATTCGAATTGGTCTTCTTTATCCATACCGTAAAACGATACATTTTAGTATGGTCAATGCCAAAATGGGAAGTAGAAAAACCTCCATCTCCATCATTGGCTGCATCAGGTATAGATTTCCAAATAATTCCTCTTGAGCCAAAAGGAGTTGTTCCCCACTCTCTTACATTTTCAGCATCTGAACCATTTTTTTCAAATATGCCAACAGACCCTGAACCCGCAGTCCAGGACTCGGGAGAGATTAAGTTTTGAGCTGAAACAGTTATTCCAAAGCCCATTAGTAAAATAAATAATAGAAATTGTCTTTTCATTTTAGGATGTTTTCTAGGTTAGCAATTTTTTGGTTTTGTACTTCAAGCTGCTTTTGTTGTTCCAATAGCAGCTTGTTCATTTCAATTTGGTGCAACGTCATCTCTTCAATTTTTTGCAGCAGCAATATGTTCATCTTACCTAATTCAAGTCCGCTTTCTTGCATTTCAGCAGCTGAAGGCACTTCGGGTAGGTGGTGGTTGGCTTTTATATAAGCTTCGGTTTCTGCCAGTGGCATAAGGTTGTAATCGGAGGCAAAAACGAAATCGGCTCCTACAGATTCCACTCTAATTTCTTCTGAATGAATAGTTCCTTTTACAGTCAGTTTTTCATCGGGAATTGCAGTTCCTATCCCTACATATCCATCGACAATAAGGCCTGATGAGGTATACATTTTATTATACATTTTATGGGTTTCTTTCTTCACATTACCACTGCCAAAAGGGAGTTCGCCAGAATTCAAAATAAATCCAGCCCAATAACCCTCAAGTTCGTAATGGTATAAATAGCCACCACCAGTAATAGCTCTATCGATGTAAACTTCTACATAGTACAATCCTGATATCTCCGTAATACGCACTTCTTCAATATAACTATTGTTCAAACCATTCACTCTTAGGTTAAGGGTTGCATTCCAATTCTTGAAAGCGTCAATCACCACTGTTTGAGGATCATTTAACCCTCCTGACAATGAAACTGCAACCCTTATTGCACCTCTTTTCGCAGAAGTTGTCCATCCTCCAACTTTATACCAACCAGCGCTTGGCACTGTAAATGACACAGGTGATACATTTAATGTTGAAGTTCTATCATTAGCTGATACTTCTTTGTTTCCAAGCCAAACGTTTATAACTACAATCAGGATAATATTTAGTATGTATCTATTCTTCATATTAAAAAGGTTTTTTGATTTTCTTAAAGGTTAGGGCGTTGGTTTGGAAACCAAATTTTACTTGAAATGGATTGCCAGATGGATTTTTGATAGGACTGTTTACCACATGATAAAGCAGCATTACTGTACCTGTTACCTTGGCATGCACTTTAAAACTCCGGCCAATCCCGGCAGCAACTGCGGGTTGCCAAACGGTGGTTTTATCGTCCGTTAAGGTATCACTCTTCACTCCGGCCATATAATCCATTTCGGCATAGGCAAAAAATTGTTTAATAATATCATAACTTATATAGGCATTATAGCCATATACTTGGTTATCGTATTGGGCAAGTTTTGCCTTAGGGTCATAGCCAATATCTAATCGGTAAGTAGCCCCTACGCCAAGGGTTAGTGGTTTAATTACTTTGTAACCTATAATAGGAGATAAATCCACTTTTATAGGTTCTCCAACCTGAACATCGAAGTTTCCTCCAAACACAAAACGTTCGTCCCATGGGCGGCCTTCCAACGAGTTACGTTTTACGCCAGAGCTCAAATCTCCAGAATTAGCCAAAGAGGAATACTTCTTTTTAAGCTTGGTCATTTGTTTTTGTACCCCACTCAGCTCTTTATTATTGGCTAAAAAGGCCGCAGCCAATTTCATCGATCTTGCCAATGCTTCTTCTTTCCCTTTTTCTTTTAGATAGTCTTTATCGGCATATTGCTCTCCTTGCTTTTTATAACCTTCTCCCATTGCCTTATATTGATTGGGCATATCTGTAAAGGACTTAGATGCTTCTGTTTGCTCATTAAAATATTTCATCTCCCCTCTTTTTCCTAACTGTTTTTCTGCATAAGATTCGAGTGATTTCGCCCCGTTTTCAAACGTAAACACACTATCGGGCATATCTTTTAATGCGCCAGGGCTGTTTCCGTATTTGTTTACCCACTTTGCCAATTCAGGATTTTCTTTTAACATTTTTTGGTACTCTTTGTACTCTGGGTTCTCTTTTAGCCATTTACCCCCTTCTGTTTTTGCATAGGCCATTCCCTGGTTTTGTGCTACACCACTATCTAGCATACTTTCTGATAGGTATTTTCGATACTCTTCGGGAAATTGTAACGTATCCATTACACCTTTTTTAGCATATATTTTAAAGCCCTTGCTTAAGCTATCTAGCTTCTTAGAGGCAACCTTCTCCTGGTCCTTTTTAAATTTTGTACTATCTTTTTTATAAAGCTTTCTATATTTTAAAAGTTTTTTAGAAGGCTTAGAAATCTTTTCAACCTTTTTTAAATGTTTTCCTGAGAGGCTTATCTTCAACTTTTGAGCATTCGAAGCCTGCCCAAAAAATAGTAGAATCAATATGGTGGTTAGGGTAAGTCGCACTCCTATTTATTCGTTGATTTAAGCAGAATCATTTCATTTTTAAGCGTCTGAATTTCTTTTTGCTGCTCGATCATATGAAGGGTTATTTCTTCAATCTTCTGCAAAAGCAGCATATTCATTTTACCTAATTCCAGACCATTGGCTTTCATTTCAGCCGCTGAGGGCACTTCAGGTAGGTGGCGGTTGGCTTTTATATAGGCTTCAGTTTCGGCAAGGGGCATGAGGTTATAGTTGGGCTCGAAAACGAAATCGGCCGGTTCTACATTTTCCACTTTAATTTCTTCTGAGATAATATTTCCATCCACATGAAGTTTGGCAGTGGGTGTTAATTTCCCAATGCCCACGTTGCCAGTTTGTGTATTTATTGTCATTGTGTTCCAAGAGTCACTTCCGAGGTACCTAGTGCCAATCCCCAAAATATTGTTTCCAAAATTATTCGTATCAAATCCAAAATAAGCCCCCACCGCTCCTCCATCTTGTCTAAATTCTAGCATTGGATTATCACCCTCATCATCATTGTAAGAATCAGCTTCAATAATAAATTTTGAGTCACCACTTGTTCCAGAAGATATGTGTAAATTTGCTTGGGGGTTTACGGTACCAACTCCAACATAACCTGTTACATCTGAGATAGCAAAACGAGGTTCGGCATCCATGGTGAGTCCATGTGAAATAGCAAAGGCATTATCATTATCTTTTACACCTAAAGCCCATTTTGAATTTGATTCTACACCCTCATGAAAACTAATATAAGCGTCACCAGGCCCTGATTCTCCATTTCCTGTGATATGAATTTGCCCTAGCTGTTGTTCTCCTGGATTTCCTTTTATATGTAATTTACTGCTCGGGTTTGAGGTACCTATTC
>Ga0316209_1002664_pt1 | contig 13814 bp, 12 predicted proteins | sample 6monopyrite_MG_FD_204945 | JGI IMG/M metagenome (GOLD analysis project Ga0316209, IMG submission 204945) | Microbial mat bacterial communities from mineral coupon in-situ incubated in ocean water Damariscotta River, Maine, United States -... | ecosystem: Environmental > Aquatic > Marine >...
TAAAACTTGATGCAACCAATCCAAACACATGTGGGGTCGCCGGTTGGCGCACAACTCGGGACCGACGGGCGGGCGCTGCGCTGGCCGAGCGGGTGGATGCCCGTGCTGATTTTCGCAGCCTTCATGCTCGCGCTTCGGCTCGTGTTTCTCGCGGGGTTTGATCCGTTCACGCTGATCGAAGACGAGGCGCACTATTGGGAATGGAGCCGGCGCCTCGGGCTCTCGTATTACTCCAAAGGGCCGGGAGTCGCGTGGGCGATCGCGGCTGCGACACGGCTGTTCGGCGATGTCGAATGGGCCGTGCGGCTGCCGGCGATGCTGTCGGTCACGATCGGTTCGATCGCGGCGGCGGGGCTGACCAAAGATATTTTCGGCGACCGACGGCTGATGATCGCGGCGGCGGTACTTTATCAGGCGATGCCCGGGCCGTTCATGACGGGCCTGCTGATGACGATCGACGGGCCCTACATCGCGTGCTGGGCGCTCGCGGCGTGGGCCGGTTGGCGGGCGTTTATGCGGGGCAGCAAGTGGGCCTGGCCGGCGCTTGGGCTGATGCTCGCGATCGGGTTTTTGTTCAAGTACACCATCTTGCTTTTGCCCGTCGGGCTTTTGTTGTTCGCGGTTGTTCGCCGCAAGCACCTGCGAATCGCCGGCCCCGGCTGGGTGGCGCTGGGCGCACTGTTGAGTCTGCTCGGGCTGGTCCCCATCGGGATCTGGAACTCTCAGCACAACTGGGCGACGGTGCACCATCTGCTCGGACACCTGGGCGTCGCGGGCGGAGATATGCAGGCCGATGCCGAGGCCGCGTGGTCGTACGACCCGATGGCGACACTCGAATTCTTCGGCTTGCAATTCGCAGTCGCCGGGACGGTGTTCGCGCTGGTGGTTCTGGGGATTATCAATCTTGTGCGCGCGCGGCGGGCGGGGCGGCAAGAATGGACGGGGGCGGGACCGGCGTTTTTGATCTGCTGCGCACTGCCACTGTTCGGGATGTACCTGATCGTCACACTGTTTACGCGCATCGAGGCGAACTGGACGATGGCGGCGTTTACGACGCTCTCGCCGATCGCGGCGTGGGCGGCGGCCGACGGGATCGTGCGCCGGGATGGGCCGATCCGGTTTGTGTGGCGGCTGAGTCTGATCGTGTTCGGGGCCATGATTGTTGCCGGTCCGGTGCTGGCCTGGTTTGTGCGCACCGATGACGCGCCGGCCTGGATGGGCCGGGCGAAGCCGATCACAAGATATATCGACGAGGTCTCGGCGATCGCCGACGAGATGCGCGCGCAAACGGGTGAAGATCCCGTGTTCATCGCGATCCATTACGGGCGGGCGAGCCAGCTCGCGTTTTATCTGCCGGGGCAGCCGACGGTGTACGCGGCGAGCGCACACTTCGGTTACGGCCGGCGGACGCAGTACGATATCTGGGATCAGACCGATCTCGCCAACCCCGAAGTCGGCGATTTGCTCCGGGGCAGAGACGCGGTGATGTTCGATGGCGGGGCCGCGGATTGGCAGCGGCTGTTTGAACGGGTCGAGGATCTGGGTGTGCTCGAACACGAGCCCAAAGAGGGCCGGCCCACACTCAAGGGGTTCGGCTTTGTTGGAGTTCCCGAGGAGCGCACAAAATGAAACTACCCAAACGCGCGCGCACAATGCTGCGATGGACGGCGGTCTGGCTGCCTTTGGTATTGATCGCGTGGATGTTCGATCGGGCGGTGTACCGGCTTGCGCTCGATCCGCTCGCGGCGTCGAAGGATTGGGTGCAGGTGCTCCGGCAGATGGGGTATTTGCCCACTTGGATCGTTGTCGGGGTGCTTTTTTGGTTGATTGATTTCCGGAGCCCGCCGCGCGCGCATGGGCTGGTCTCGCCCGCTCCTGACCGGCCCTGGCACCACCGGGGAGGGCTGGTAATGCTCTCGGCGATCTCGGCGGGGCTGGTTGCAAATGTGCTCAAGCCGTTGCTTGGTAGGCTCCGGCCTGATCTCGATGGTGTGGCTTATTTCGCGCATCGCCCGACGACAGTGTGGGCCGACGGGGGCGATCTCGGGTTCGGGCTGCCCAGCGGGCATACCTCGGTCGCGTTTGGGGCGTGCGGGATGATTGCCCTGCTCGTGCCGGCGTGGCGGATTCCGATGATGGGCCTCGCGGCGGGGTGCGCGATGACCCGGCTGCTGGCCGGGGCGCACACATTTAGTGACACCGTGGCGGGGGCGTGGGTCGGGCTCGCGGTGGCGGCCTGGCTGTTTGCCTGGGGCGAGGGGAAACGCCGGGGGATCGCGGGCGGGCTGATCCCGCGCGAGGCTTGATAGACTCGGACTAGCCATGAGACTTCTCGACCGTTACATCGCCCGTCAGTTTGTGCTCAACGTGGCCGTGCTGTATGTGATTCTGTTCTGCTTTGTGGTGACGGTCGATGTTTCGATCAATCTCGATCGGTTCAGCGAGGTCGCGTCGAAATTATCGCAGACCGAGGATGGGCCCGCAGAAGGGTTCCGTCACGCGGTGGTGACGGCTCTGGTGATCCTCGATCTGTGGTGGCCCAGACTGATCCAGTTGTTCAATTATCTGCTCGGGCTTGTGATGATGGGCGCGATGGGGTTCACATGCGTGCAGTTGCTCCGCAACCGTGAATTCCTTGCGATGGTCTCCGCGGGTCAGAGTTTGCAGCGGGTGCTTCGGCCCTTCGTTATCGCGGGGATAGGTCTTTCTCTGGTGCAATTGGCGAATCAGGAATTGCTGGTTCCGCGGATCGCGCCGCTGCTGCCCCGCCAGCACACCGACGCCGGGCAGCGGACGCTGGATGTTTCGAGGGTGCCGTTGATCAAGGACGGGAAGGGCCGGCTGCTGTACGCGTCCTCGTTCGACCCCGAGAGCGCGACGCTGCGCGACGTGTTCATTCTGGAGACCGATGAGCAGGGGCGGGCGGTTTATACGATCCGGACCGAATCGGCGGTGTGGGACAAGGATGCCTGGGTGTTTGAAAGCGCACAGGCCGAGTCTCGCCTGCTCGACGCGGGAGCATCGCCTTTGGTGCCCGAGCGGTTTGAGACCAACATCAACCCGACGATGCTCCAGATGAATCAGTACAAGGGGTACCGCGAAGCCCTGAGTTTCAGGCAGATCGGGGCGTTGCTGAGCCGGCCTGATCTGCTCGATGCGGCGGCGGCGTCGGAGTATCAACGGCTGCGATGGGGCCGATTCAGCATAATCGCGACGAATCTGCTCTCGCTGGTGATCGCGGCCCCGTTTTTCATCACCCGGCTGCCGACGGGGGTGCTGGGGCGCACGATTGTGGGTTCACCGATCCTTGTGACGGCGTTGATGGGGGGAGTTCTGGGCGCTTCGGCGGCGATCCCGGGGATGCCGGCGTTGCTGGGCGCGTTCATCCCGCCGTTGATCCTGCTGCCGATCGCTATCGCGGCGTACGGGGCGGTGAAAACTTGATCATCCGGGCGAATCGCGGCATTTTTTGATTGCCGCACCGAGAAGACCGATAGGATAGAGGACGGGCGGCGACCGATCGCCCGCGCGAGCGCATCGGTCTTCAGGGAGGCTTTGATGGCAACCGTGGTGTTTTATTTTCAGGTGCATCAGCCGTTCCGTCTGCGCCGGTATTCGGTGTTCGATTCTGACCCGTTCTACTTTGAAGACAGCAAGAACGGCGCGATCGCCGAGAAGGTGGCCCACAAGTGCTACCGCCCCACGACCAAGTTGCTGCTCGATCTTGTGCGCCGGCACGAGGGGAACTTCCGGGTCTCGTTTGCGATCACGGGGACGGTGCTCGACCAGTGGGAGAAGTTTACTCCAGACGTGATCGGGCTGTTTCAGGATCTGGCCGAGACGGGGTGCTGCGAGTTTGTGGGCGAGACGTATTACCACTCGCTCTCGTTCCTGTACTCCCGGCCCGAGTTTGAAGAGCAAGTCGAGATGCACTCTCGGAAAATCGAGAACCTGTTTGGGCAAAGGCCCAGCGTGTTCCGCAATACCGAGTTGATCTATTCAAACGAACTGGCCTCGGCTCTGGCAGAAATGAAGAACCCCGACGGCACGCCACGGTTCAAGGGCTCGCTTTGCGAGGGGACCGATGCGCTGCTCGGGTACCGCTCGCCCAATTATGTGTACAAGCCGCCGGGCTGTTCGGAGTCGATCACCGCGGGCCGGGACAAGCCGTTCGGGCTTTTGCTCAAAAACTTTCGGCTCAGCGACGATATCGCGTTCCGGTTCAGCAACCGTGGCTGGGAAGATTGGCCCCTGAGCGCCGAGAAGTTTGCCAAGTGGGTGCATCAGATCAACGGGGACGGGTATCTGTGCAACCTGTTTATGGATTACGAGACGTTCGGCGAGCACCAATGGGCGGATACGGGGATCTTTGAATTCCTCGATAAATTGCCCGAGGCGATCTTCGATGTCGCGCCGGGTGAGAACCACTTTGCGACGCCCAGCGAGGTGTTCGACCGGTTCGATGCGGTGGGCGAGTATGACGTCCATGAGTACATCTCGTGGGCCGACACGGAACGCGATTTGACCGCGTGGCGCGGCAACGCGATGCAGTGGAACGCGCTGGAAGAAATGTACAGGCTCGAATCGAGCATCAAAGACCGGATCGTCGAGGCGAAGTCTTCGGGCGATTCATCGCGGCAGGACTACGCGAAGTTTCTGCTTGAGGATTGGCGGAAATTGACGACGAGCGATCACTTCTATTACATGTGCACAAAGTTCTGGTCCGACGGCGATGTTCACAAGTATTTCAGCCCTTACGACTCGCCTTACGACGGGTACATCAACTTCATGAACGTGCTGGACAACATGCGGACGCGGATCGCTAAGGTGTGAATCGAGTTTTCGGACTCGGGCTGTGCGCACGATTCGATCCAGCCGTGCGTTTGTGAGTTCTGGTGCCGGTTTATCGATTCGGCGTGGGCAGAATGCGCGATCGTGTCGATTTATTTGGCATGCCTCGCCGCCGCGCCATCCAGCCCGCGTTCTCGCTCGTTGAGTTGGTGATCGTGGTTGTCATCATCGGGATTATTGGTGCGATCGCGGTGCCTAGGTTGTCGGGGATGGGCAAGAACACGGGCGAGGTGGCGCTTGCGCAGAATCTTGTGATCCTGACCAAAGCGGTGGAGATGTACAAAGTCGAACACCTCGGGGTGCCGCCGGCTACGGCGTTGCAACTCACCCGGTTTACCGATGAGGAAGGGAATATCAACAATTCGCGCGGGTACCCGTTTGAGTATGGGCCGTACTTGTTCAAGATTCCGGCATTGACCGTCGGGGTAAATAGTGGCAAAACCGCCATCACCACCGCCGGAAGTCCCGGGGACGATGCCTCGGCCGGCTGGTGGATCGATTCGTCGACCGGGGATGTGCGCGCCAATGCGCCCGATACCGATCTGACGAGCACCGGCAAGCAAGTCAACTCGTTCGCCGTCTCAGATATCCTCAAAAACTGAATATCCGCCGGGTCGCACGGCCGGCATCTATCATGAGCACGGGGCGCACCAATCCCCATAAGGAGCCGGCCATGCATACCGCTTTATTCGCGTTGTCTTTTTCGACAATCTCGGCCTGGGCGGGGTTCGCCGCAGGGGCACCGACCGATCAGGCCGAAAGCCGCGATTGGTGGAAAGACGCGGTGTTCTACGAGGTGTTTGTGCGCTCATTCGCGGATTCGACCCAGGGCCCGCTCGCGGGCGATGGGGTCGGGGATATCCGAGGTCTGATCGAACGGCTCGATGAACTCAACGACGGCGAGCCGGGCGGGGATGATCTTGGTGTGACCGCGCTTTGGCTGATGCCGATCGCGCAGTCGCCCTCATACCACGGCTACGACGTGGTGGATTACACGAAGATCGACGACGAGTACGGCACGAACGATGATTTCAAGGATCTCATCGCCGAGTGTGAACGGCGCGGGATGCGGGTGATTGTTGATCTCGTGCTCAACCACTGCTCGGAAGAACACCCGTGGTTCATCGAGGCGGCGGACCCTAAAAGCCCGAGGCACGATTGGTTTGTGTGGGCGAAGGAGAAGCCGGATTGGTCGTCGAACCTGCACATGTGGCACGACCAGCACCGGGACGAAACCGGCGAGTACTACTTCGGGTTCTTCTGGCACGGGATGCCGGATCTCAACTTTGAAAACCCGTTTGTTTCCGCTGCCGCGTACGACATCTCGCGCGTCTGGCTCGAAGACCTCGGCGCACACGGGTTCCGCCTCGACGCGATCCGGCATCTGATCGAACGCGACGGCGTTGTCGCGAGCACGCCCGAAACAATCGCGTGGCTCGAAGATTATCACCGCTATCTCAAATCGATCGACCCCGACTATTTCAGCGTGGGTGAGATCTGGGGCCCGACAAGCGAGGTCCGGCAGTATATCCCCAATGCGCTCGATTCCGCGTTCGAGTTTCAGCTCGCCGAGACGATCATCGGGGCCGTGAACTCGGGCGAGCCGGCCGATCTTGCAGCGCATATCCAGCGGCTCAACGATGCTTATGAAGGCGCCCCGTTCAGCACGTTTCTCACGAACCACGATCAGGATCGGCTGATGAGCCAACTGGGCGGGTTCGGCGACGAGGGCGTGACGAAGAACAAACTGGCGGCGACGCTCCTGCTCACGCTGCCGGGCACGCCGTTTTTGTATTACGGTGAGGAGATCGGGATGACAGGCGTGAAGCCCGACCCGGATCTGCGCACGCCGATGCACTGGACCCCAGATCCGATGCGCGGCGGGTTTACCGATGGAGAACCGTGGTCAGAGTTGAACGGGAACACGGCCGAGGTGAATGTCGCGGTCCAGAAGAAATCCAAGGACTCGCTCTGGTCACACTATCAATCGTTGATCGATCTTCGGCTTGCGCACCCGGCGTTGAAACGGGGCACTACCGAGGTTGTCGATCTGCAGAACGATTCGCTGCTCGGGTTCCGCCGCACGCTGGGAAACGAGGACATTCTCATCATCGCGAACATGAGCGACAGGCCAATCCGTGAGTTTGGGCTGGATCTCGAGGGCCTCCAACCGGGCCGGCTGGTGCGGTCAAGGGTGCTCCACGGCCGGTCGAGGACGCAGGCTGGACGGGTTTCTTCGGACGGGATGCTGAAGGACTGGCAACCGATCACGCGGATCAATCCTCGTGAAGCGGTGGTAGTGCGCATTATCCGTTAGAGCAACAATGAGTTTTTTATTGCATGTGTACCACACCAGAACGCGGATACGGTTCGTAATGCAAAGTCAGTCACGGCGGACACCAGGTCGTGCAGAGCACGACCTGGAATTTATGACTTTACAGAGCCGGACTAACCCGCTTTGATCCGTTTTTCAAACAGCGCGGCCGCGTCGTCGTAGAGCAGCCGATCGACACCCGTTTCGTGATGCAGCCGTTCGAGCAGATCGGGCTCGAGATCCTCGGCCCGGGGCCTGCTGGGGGTGACGTTCTGGGTTTCCCATGTCGCGTCGGGCCAGCGGAGTTCGCGGGCAAGATAGGCCGCCGACTCGTCGAACCGCTCGACCAAGCCGAACCCGGCGCAGGCCCGCAGGTTCCGCTTTGCGCTCTCGAGGGCCTGGCTGGCCCCGACGGCCCGCTGATCGCGCAGCATGTTGGTCTGCGTGTTGTACTCGGGCGTGAGCATCCCGGATTCCACGGCGTCGCGCAGCGTGATTCCCTGCTCGTTGATCGCTTTGTAATGCATCGCGTTTGGGGCCCGCTTGCTGTAATAAAAAAACGAGATCACCCGCTCGACGGGGTCTCGCAGCACCGTGATGGCGCGCGACCCGGGCAGAGCCGCCTGTGCGCCCCAGGGCATGTGCCCGGCGAGCAACGCGATATCTTTACGGTCGGCGTGCGGGCGAGCGGCAAACTGAGCGAGCGTGCCCCCCTGATGCCCGATGAACTCGATTTTATACCCCGAGTACGCCCGTTCGAGGAGCGTTCGGAGGGTCATCCCGGCGGTCTTTGGCAGGTGGAGAAAAACGATGGGGCGGACCGGGCCCGGGCCGTCTGGCCTTTGATCTTGTTGACTCGGGTTTGGACCGGCGATGGGCATCTTTGACGGTAGGCAGATCGAATCGGATCCCCGAGCCGTCTGCCGTCCCGTGGGCATCCGGGGGCACTATGATCTGATCGCGACCGGCTCGGACGGCCGGCGCGGTTGCCTAGCCGGCGAGGCCCGGCGTTCGCCGCAGACGATCGAAAGGCTCATTTCCCGATGCCGTACACACTGAAGCCAGACGAGGGCCTCTCGGTCGATGCCGACCGGATCGACTACATCAACAGCCACGTGGACACCGGCGACCGCTGGGTGCTCAACTTCGGGCCCCAGCACCCCGCGACCCACACCACGCTCCGGCTCGTGCTCGAACTAGACGGTGAGCGGATCGCGCGGTGCACGCCGCACATCGGCTACCTGCACTCCGGGTTCGAGAAACTGGGCGAGCACCTCGATTACAACCAGTTCGTTACCATCGCCTCGCGGATGAATTATCTCTCGCCGATCGCCAACGATATCTGCTGGCATCACGCCGTCGAAAAACTCTTCGGCATCGAGATCACGCCGCGGTGCAAGGTTGTGCGCACGATCATGGCAGAGCTCGCACGGCTGCAAGACCACCTGCTCTGCCTGGGCGCGGCCGCGCTGGATCTTGGCGCGTTCACGGGTTTCCTGTACGCGTTCAACCCGCGCGAGAAGATCTACGACATCTGCGATTTTATCTCGGGCCAGCGGTACCACCCCGATTGGACCCGCGTCGGCGGCGCGATGCAAGACCTTCCCGATGAAGAAACCTTCAAGACGATGGTCAAGGACTTCATCAACGGCGACCTGACCGTCGCGCTAAACGATCTTGACGGCATGCTGAGCCGAAACCGGATCTTTATCGACCGGACCGTCGATGTCGGCGCGCTCACCCACGAAGACGCGCTCGCTTGGGCGAGCACCGGGCCCATCGCCCGCGCTTCGGGTGTCGTCCGCGATATCCGCAAGGACGAGCCCTACCTCTGCTACGCCGACAACTGGGATGGGGAAGGCGCAGAGGCCGTGAAATTCAGCGTTGCTATCGGCAGCAAGGGCGATGTCTACGAGCGGTTCCAGGTCCGCCTCGAAGAAGCCAAGCAGGCGATGAGCATCATCATGCAGCTCATCGACAACATCCCGGGCGGGCCCATCGACACCTTCGCCGATTCCAAAATGGTCAAGCCCCAAAAAGACGAGGTCTACGGCTCGATCGAAGGGCTCATCCAGCACTTCGAACTCGTCATGACCAACCGCGGCTGGAAAGCCCCGATCGCCGAGATCTACGGCTGCAACGAAACCGCCAACGGCGAACTCGGGTTCTACGTCGTCTCGGACGGAACTTCGAGGCCGTGGCGGATCAAAACCCGCGCTCCGAGTTTCCTCAATTACTCGTTGATGGCGAAATTGATCGAGGGCCACATGCTCGCCGACATCGTCGCCGTGCTCGGATCGCTGAATATCGTCGCGGCCGAGCTGGATCGCTAAGCAATCCGATCTATTTCTAGCGTCCCTGCCCCTGCTGCACGACGTGCGTGAGTTCGTGCCCGAGAAGATTGCGTCCCTCCCCCGGGGAAACGTGGATCGCGCCGCCCTGTGTAAACGCGTGCTGCTGCAACGCCGCGGGCTTCTGGGCCATATGGACACGGGCATCGAACTTGGACGGGTCGACCATTTCGAGGCCGGTGTTCCTGAAATTCGTTGTGCGATTCAGATTCGCGCCGGCGTTTGCAGGATTTTTCATGGTCGAGGCTCCCTTGGTCTGCGGTTCTTGCTGATCCGGCAGAATACCAGAATCGAGACGAAAAGATACTCCCGCATCAATCACCCAAGCGCCGGCCGCGGGTTCTGCTCACGCCCATGGGCTAGTTTCATGCGGCATGGCGGCATGGCGGCATCCCGGCCCCGCCGTGCCCAACGAGTAAGAATCCAAATCTAAGCCCCCCCGGGGCCGCGACCCGATGATTTGATCTATGCCGAGAATCTATCAACCCATCGCACGCTGGTTCGTGTGTGCCGCTTTCTTTGCCGCTGTCGCACCGAACGCATCGTGCAGTGCGCCTCGGCCTATGACAGAAGAATCGGTCTCGGCAAGCCCGGTGATCGTCGCCGCACGAAAGCACGTCGTCTTGGCGGCGATCGCGTCTGGCACCAAGGTTCGCACAAATCGAAACGCTCCCGGGTCAACTCTGAGCAGAATCCAGCCTGTCACATGCATCTTGCTCCCGGGTGGAGATCTGCTCACCGCGGCCCACACGCTGCCCGAGGGACACCTCGGTGCGATCCGCGTCAAACGCGATCCCGCGACCGGTGAGTTCAAAATGGACACTTCCGGAACAATCGCCACCGGTGGTCCGCCGATCTTCATCATCCTCGACGGCGACGTGATCCGGGGCCGGGTGAGCGCTTCAGAAACACTGGGCTATTCGGCCGCCGGCGCGGCAAGCCGGGAAAGTATTTCAGTCGATTGGGCCGTGATTTCCCCGGATAAGAAAATGCACTGGGAAAAGCCCGTCAACATGATCGCCCGGCCAACGCCCGGCGAGGCGTGTTTCATGATCGGCTATCCGATCGCAATGATGGACCAAAGGCACTTCGCCTTCTCAGGCATGCACACCAAGCCAGACGAAATCCCCTGGCTCGGTGTCCCCGGAGCCGTGATCCCGGGCGTGATCGGCACGGTCGAAGACGATCTCATCACGATAAAAACCGACACCGTCCTCGGCTCCCGAGCCCGAGGGCTCTCTGGCGGCGGCGTCTTTGTAACACGCAACGGCCGACCCGCGCTGGTAGGCATCGCCGTGGTTTCTTCAAATATGACCGCAAAAATCTCCGCCTGCCCGCTGCCAGAAATCGTCACCCGCCGGTTCGAGCAGCCCTGATTCAGACCCCCCCGAAGCACCCCTCGGCATACAGATCAAAGAAGCGCGAGAGATCCCCAAAGTCCACAATCCCGAACGGGGCTGAAAGATCGGCGAGCGGTGAGCCCGCAAGGAACAAGCCAATAAATTCTACGGTGTCGGCCGCATCGAGCTCACCAAATGGAACCGCAAGATCGGCCCGGCTGCACCCGAAATGGTTGAGAATGTCGGTCTCGATGCGCACGGGGAACGCCGATCGAGCCGACACCCCCTCACGCCTGGCATACTCAGCCGCGTTGCCCCGGCCCGAGACAGACGCGATGGCGATCGAGCCGTTGATATCAAACCATAACGGTTGGTTTGGATCATCCACACGGACAGAAAAAGAGAGCAGCGGCGCACGACGAAACGTGGGTCTAGATGCGTGTCCGGGCTGCATAACCCGCACGCCGTGCAAGGCGGTGCCGTATTGACGGATCATGCCGTACTGCGGGAGAATCGCTGCCGCGGAATATTGGACATTCCCGGCAAACTGGTTGCTTGGCACGATGTCCGCAATCAGCCTGACAAAGTACGCGTCCCTCGGCGCACCCGAAGGCATGTCTGCCCATACGGTCCAGTTGACGATCTCACCCGCAGCCGCAAACAATCGGTCCGCGCGGAACTCGATCGTGACCGGCTCTGCGCGCACGACACCGCCCGCGAAACAGAACACCAGCGCAGAAATACAACACACCTCGCGGAATCTGATCACGCTCGCCCCTCGCGCAGCGCAAGCAAAACTCGCGACAGACGCACCTTCTTTGCAGGATCTCTCATCACTCTCGGCCCGGTTACCCGGACCTTCAACAGCGTTTCGTGCCGTTATGCCGGGTATCTTATCGGCAGACGTCCGGAATGCGAACATTTTTTATGATTTCGGGCACAACCACCCCGGCTCGTATCAAATCGGGTAAAACCCCGTGGTTCCTAGGGTTAGGTTAGGTCGAAATCTTGTCCAGCTCCGCCTCAACGCGATCCCGGATCTTTGCCAGCGTGCCCGCACCGAAGTCAAAATCGAGCCCGGCCGCGGCGAACAACTCCGGCAACGGCTTAGACCCACCTAGAGCGAGGGCATCTTTGTACGCCGCCATTGCAGTGTCTTGGCCCTCGTCGAGCGAGCGGATCCAGAGTTGGTAAGCCCCCAATTGTGCGATGCCGTACTCGATGTAATAGAACGGGACCGCGAACGGGTGGGGCTGCGCATGCCAAACGGTATCTCGCGCAGCCGAGGTCGTGTCGTCCCAATCGACCCTGGACCCGCGCATGCCGAACCGCTCGATGAGCGACCGCCAGTGCGCCGTTCGATCGTCGGCCGAGTGCGTCGGGTTGTCATAGATCCAGTGCTGGAACGCGTCGATGGTCGCTATCCATGGGAGCAGCATCATGCCGTGCTCGGCGAGCTGGACCCGCTTTGCGCGCGCGGCGTCGTCCGCGTCAGGATAAAACGGCGACAGATGCCCGAGCGTCAGCAACTCCATGCTCATGCTCGCGACCTCGGCAAACTCGAGCGGGGCGTTCCGATCGGCAACCAGCGGGAGTTGTGCGCACAGCATCGAATGGAACGCGTGCCCGGCTTCGTGGATCATCGTCTCCACATCACGGTGCACACCCGCCGCGTTCATAAATATAAACGGCTTGCCAGTCTGCTCGAGCATGTACTGATACCCGCCCGCGGCCTTACCGGGCCGACTATCAAGATCGAGAAACTCGCCGGTCACAACCCCGTTTGTGTTCGCACCGTCGCCGAGCGTCGCAAACATCGCCGCGAGATCGGGGTCGAGAGATTCGAACGAGGCACGGGTTTTATTCACCAGATCCACACCGCCCACAAACGGCTTGAGCGGCGTGTCGCCGTCAGGATCGACGCTCAGATCCCACGGCTTGAGTTCATCAATGCCCAGCGCACGCTTGCGCATGGCATCGAGGCGCGCGCACAGCGGCATGATCTCTTTTTCAACTCCGTCGTGAAAATCGGCGCACATTTGCGGCGTGTAATCGAACCGGTGCTTGGCCGCGAACATGTAGTTTGTGAACGACCCGAACCCGGCGTTGGTCGCCGCCTTGTGCCGGAGCCCGACCATTCGATCAAAGATCGCGTCGATGCGATGCGTGTCTTGGAGCCTTCGGCTCGAGGCCGCGCGCCATGCGCGCTCGCGAATATCTCGGTCCTTAGATTCGGCGTACACCCCCATCTGCGGCATCGTCTTTGTCTCGCCTTCAAACTCGACATTCATCGCGCCGATGATCGCCTGATGATCCTGGCTGAGAGTCTCCAGCGTGGTTTCAAGCGGCACGTTCTCATCGCGGAACAACTCCACGTCCGCCTTGGTATCGCGGTGCAGCACCGTGTAGTCGCCCCCGTCCATGCCCAGCCGCTCGGCCGCCTCGATCTGTTTTTGATCCATCGCGAACGCGACGGGCTTCATCATCGGGGCCACCGTCTCGATGTACCCCCGGTACGCGCCCGACGCGGCTTCGTCGGTCGTGTCGCAGGTCATATTGATATACAGCCGAGCGGCCGACTCCGAGCACGCCGCATCGAGATCCGACCGATCCAGCAGCCACGCTTCGAGTTCACTCCCGGCCGAGAGTTCGCGTTCCAGCAGAGCGTTTGCGAGCGGCTCGATCGCCTCCCAGCGGGTCGCGTCGAGATCTGCGGGCACAAAGCCGCGGGCGGTGGTGTCTGGCATCTGCTGTCTCCAAAGTATTGCGGTAGGCCCGGGGGATTCCCGGCCGAGGCCCATGCATCATTGGTCGGCTCAGCCGATCGGGGCGCAAGAAAAAACGGGGCCCGCAAAGGCCCCGTATTGAAATTCAAATCATGATCCCGCCGATCAGTCCGTCAGCTGGCGGAGGTAATCTTCCTGCTGTGTGTACCAGCGATCGAAATCGTCCCAACCG
>Ga0316209_1002666_pt1 | contig 13803 bp, 9 predicted proteins | sample 6monopyrite_MG_FD_204945 | JGI IMG/M metagenome (GOLD analysis project Ga0316209, IMG submission 204945) | Microbial mat bacterial communities from mineral coupon in-situ incubated in ocean water Damariscotta River, Maine, United States -... | ecosystem: Environmental > Aquatic > Marine > Coastal...
TTCGCCCAGGCATCCGCTTCGGAAGCGGTCTGGTTCATCTTCCAGTTCGCGCAGATGAAGGGCAGCACGCTCATGCGGGTCGATCCAAAGCGGCAACGCCGGGGAGCGTGAGTCCCTGAACGAATTCGAGAGAGGCCCCACCGCCGGTCGAGAGATGACTGATGCGCGCACCGACGCCCACCTTGTTCACCGCCGCCAGAGAGTCGCCGCCGCCGACGATGCTGCGGGCGGAAGAGGCAGCGACCGCTTCAGCAACGCCCTCGGTCCCCTTGGCAAAGGCGTCGATTTCAAACACGCCCATCGGTCCGTTCCAGAGGATCGTCTGCGCCGACGATGCGGCCTCGGCATAACGCGCTGTCGTCGCGGGTCCGATATCGACGCCCATCATCCCGTCGGGAATCGTCTCGACGGTCTGCGACGCCGCACCTTCATCCAACGCTTCGGCCACCACGTGATCGGTCGGCAAAAGCAGCGTACAGCCGCGTTCTGCGGCGCGCGCGCGCATCCGTCGGGCGTCTTCGATTCGGTCCGGCTCAACCAGCGAAGAGCCCGTTGCTTCGCCGTTCGCGGCAAGGAACGTGTAGGCCATCGCGCCGCCGACCCCGACCGTGTCCGCCCGTTCGATCAAGGCCTCGAGCACCCCGAGTTTGTCGGAAACCTTGGCGCCGCCCAGAAAGCAAACGAAGGGTCTCTCGGGTTCGAGGGCAGCGGCGAGCGCATCGAGTTCTTTCTGAAGCAGGAGGCCTGCCGCGGCGACCGGAACGTGTTCGACCATGCCTGCGGTCGAGGCATGGGCTCGATGGGCCGTACCAAACGCATCGTTCACATAGACGTCGGCGAGCGCGGCCAGGTTTCGCGCGAAGTCCGGATCGTTGTCGGTCTCGGCTTTGTGGAAGCGAAGATTCTCAAGGAGCAGCAGTTCGCCCTTCGCGAGGCCCGTCGCGGCGCTGATCGCGGCCTCGCCCACACAGTCGTCTGCGAAAGCGACGGTCGTCCGCAGGCGCTCGGCGAGGGCTTTCGCGACGACGCTGAGCGAGAGCTCGGGCTTTCGCTCGCCCTTGGGTCGACCAAGATGGGACGCGAGGACGACCCGGGCCCCGGCGGCGAGCAATCGCTCAAGGGTGGGGAGTGATGCACGAATTCGACTGTCGTCTGCGATCTCGGCGCCGTTTGCCGCGAGCGGCACATTGAGGTCGGCGCGCACGAAGACGCGCTGGCCCTCGACAGATCCGGGCCGGGCAAGGAGTTCATCGAGAGATTGGATCGGCACGCAGAATCACCACGCTCATCGCCCGTTGTGGGGCGAGGAGAATATCGGGATCGGGGGGGTGGGGCGCGCGCAATGTACCGGCCCTCCGGTATGCTCTCAAGTACTCGACTTAACTTCCCTTTTTCTCTCTTCCGGCAAGTCCACGCGCGACCGATACACGGTTCGGGCTGTCGGCCGGAAATCGTTGCGAATCGAGGGATTTCGTCGAGGCGTTTCGGGCGCTGTGGGGGCCGGATGCGGAGACTGCGGCGGACGGCGGTCGTACCGGAAAAACGAGGGGGAATCGCGCGCGATGTCGGTGAGTGAAGGGCCGCAGGCCGAGGGGGGTGAGCCCGGGCTATCCCAGCTTGGTGTGCGACTGCTCGCCGGCGCGCTCCTCATTCTTGTGGGGCTCTTTCTCGTTCAGGGGTGGGGTGCGAGCGATCGCGCTGAGCGGGAGTCCTTCGCGCTCGTTTCGGGAACGATTCGTCTCTCCGATCTAGCATCCCCGATCGAAATCCTCCGTGACGGACGCGGTGTTCCCCACATCGTTGCAGAGCGCACGAGCGAGGCCTGGTTTGGGCTCGGTTTCAGCCATGCACAGGATCGGCTCGGACAGATGATGAGTCTGCGCCGCCGCGCACTCGGACGGACTGCCGAGGTTTTGGGCGAGGACGCACTGCAGGCGGATCGCCTCGCTCGATTGCTTTCGATCGGTCGTGTTTCCGAAGAGGTGGCGGCCGGCTTGCCCGCTTCGTCGAAGGCGGTGCTCGATGCGTACGCTGCCGGCGTGAACGCGCGCATCGAGCGTGTTCGTCAGGGTCGGGTCAGCCCGCCACGCAATCTCGAAGGCGGGCTCGTGAACGTCGAGGAATGGGACGCCGCGGATAGCGTGGCGATTGGCAAGCTCCTGTCCTGGTGCATGGGCGGCACCCTTGAGACGACGCTCGTACTCGATGATTTGATCCAACGCCTTGACTCCGTTCCGGCGCGTCCCTTCTTTCCCGGTCGAGCCTCCGTCGACTTCGGCGTGGCCCCCGAGGTTCCGCGCCACGTGGTGGCTTCGAATACGGTGGCCGGGCCGCTGGCGGATGCGGTGATGGGGTCGACCCGCGCGCTCTGTCGCGGGATCGGTGTGCCGACCGGCGGGGCTTGGGTGCTCGGCGGATCGAAGAGCGAGAGCGGCGCTCCCATGCTCTTCGCGGATTGGCACGTCTCGCCGACGCTGCCGGGGCTCTTCTATGAGGCGCATGTGAATGCGAGCGCTCGGGGAGAGGACGCCGGCATCGAAGTCGCCGGGGCGACTGTCCCGGGCTCACCGATCTTTTGGATCGGGCGGAATACGAAGCTGGCGTGGGCCGGGGTGCCCGCGAGCGCGCCGATCTCCGACCTCTTTATCGAGACGGTCCGCGAGCGTCGTCAGCTCTATCAGAACGGCACGCTCTGGGTTCCGATCGAGCGCAGGGAAGAGACCCTCGTTTCCGTCGACGTCCGCGGCCAGCGTTCGGAGACCACGCTTGAGGTCCGCTCGACGCGGCATGGTCCCCTGATCGATTCGCTCTGGCGCGACCCCAAAGAGGAAGAGATTCCCGCCGCAGATCGCCCGCCGGCGCGACATAGCGCGCGGCGCGCATTGTCCTGGACCGGTGCACGGGAAGGCGACGGCATCACATCGATGTTGGGTCTGATCGGACTCTCGTCGGCGGATGAGGTCACTGCGGTGCTCGCGTCGCACCATGAGCCAGTGCTCGCCTTCGCCTTCGCCGATGCGGAGGGGAAGGGCGGCGTGCAGGTCGCGGGCTGGCTCCCGAATCGGCCACTGCCCACGGGGCTGGTCCCGGTTCAAGGGCGCCTGCGCAGCTTTGACTGGCGAGAGCCCGTACCGATCGAGGGCCTGCCGGGCGTCACCCTCGGCGATCGGGGGCGCGCCTGGGTGATGGCGCTCGATCAGCCGTGGCCCGGCCGAGGCGGACTCGACCAGACGGAGTGGCTGTGGCGTCCGGGGGATCGCGCTTCGCGCCTCGAACTGATTCTCGACGAGGCTTTGGGTACGGGTGGGGGGCGCGAACGACTCAATCTGCGCGAGGCGGCAGAGCTGATGGGTGACGACGAGGCGCCACGGGCGCCGCGGGTCGTCACCGCCATCGTTGGGCTCGCGCGCCGCGAAGGGCCGTTGCCCGTCGAAGCAGAAGAGATCGCAACGCTCCTCGAACGCTGGGACGGACGCTTCGCTTCGGACAGCGCCGGCGCTGCCGCCTATCACATCGTGCTTGAGCATCTCCTCGACCACTTGTTGCGCCCGCCCTTCGGTGACGGATTGCTCGAGCGTTATGTCTCAGTTCCGCACGCTCGGCCCCAGAACGCGGTGGAGCGTCTCGTGCTGCGCGCCGCGAAATTGCGCCAGCCGGGCGGGTGGACCGACGAACACGAAGTGACGACGGCGGCGCGGGCGAGTCTTCGCGAAGCGTGGGTCAGCCTCAACCTTCGATTGGGACCGACCCGAGAACGATGGTCCTGGGGCGAGCTTCACAAGCTTCGCTTCCGGTCGATGACGCGGGCGGGGCACGACCGGCCCGCGTTAGGCGTGTCCGGAAGCGGGCAGACCCTCTCGGTTTCAAGTCATCGCCCCGGGTTCTCCTTCGACGTGGAGCGGGCGTCGCTCTACCGGGTCGCGATGGACCTCGGGACCAAGGATCGATTTCTGAGTCTGCTCGCACCGGGTCAGAGCGAACACGTCGGCCATGAACACGCGACAGACGGGATTTCGCGTTGGCGTGTATCTCGTCTCGCGCTCTTCGCGACGAGCCGCCTCGTGGTCGAAGAAGAGGATGCATCGCGCCTGGTTCTGGAGCCGGCCCCGTGAGCACGCTGCGAAGCCGAGATCCGATCGGCTACGCGGAGGTCCCGGAGTTCCACGTCGAAGTGGCACGCCGCGCGGATTCGGCACTCATGGGAGAGCCCGTTGTCGTAGGCGGCGACCCGGCCAAGCGAGGGAAGGTGGTGGCCGCGAGCGCCGACCTTCAGGCGCTCGGAATCGTCGTCGGAATGGGCGTGGCCGAGGTCCTCGACCGTGTGCCGACGGCGCGCTGGGTGCGAACGGATCTGCCGCGTGCCCGCGAAGTTTCCGGCGCGCTGCGGGCGGCGATTCGCGAAGAGGTCGAAGCGATCGAAGTGGACGGGATGGCCGGCTTCTACATGCGCGCACCGAGAGCATCAGAGGCGGCGGAGGCCTTCGCGGCACGACTCGAAGAGCGGGTCAGGATGCGCTTGCAGCTCCCACTGCGCGTGGGCGTCGCGCAAGTCCGCTTCGTTGCAAGGTGGGCAGCAGAAGATGCTGGGGCGAGCGGTGTGCGGATCATCGGCGACGAGGGGTTTGAGTCGTACTTGATGGCCCAGCCCCTCGAGCGGTTACCCGGGGTGGGCCCCAAGACCGCAGCACGACTCGCGGAGCTCGGCGCGGTGGACGTTCCGAGTCTGCGAGAATTGGGCCTCGAGCGGCTGGACGTGTTGCTCGGAAATCACGGTCGCGCGCTCTGGCAGCTGGCGGCGGGGGATGACCCTAAGCCGCTGCGTACCCGACGCCATCCGGCTTCGCTCTCGCGAGAAGAGACGTTGTCCGAGGAGAGAGCGGATCGTTCGGACATCGAAGCGGCGGTCGCGCGACTCGCGGAGGCGCTTGAACAGGCACTCTCGAGGGACGGGCTGCTCGCTGGGCGAATCGCGCTTCGCTTGACGGGGCCCGGCGAGCGGACGCTCACCCGCAGTACTTCGCTCGAGACGGCCTCGGCGAGTGCGAAAGAGTTGCTCTCGGCAGCCCGGGAACTCCTCGGTCGCGTGGAAGTCGAAGGGCATACGTTCCGGCGCGCCGGCCTCGTGCTGAAGGGGCTGGAGACCGGAGCGGCAAGCGACCGGCAGCTCGACCTCTTTTAGCGGCATCGATTCCCATGGCGCTGGAGGGCGACCTCCACAGCTCCTTCCCGCCTTGGGCCCCTCAAGACTCATTCCGGCGGAGCCGAAACGCCCCTGTACCCGCATAGGAAATGTGTTGCGGATCGCAGGGGGAAGAGATGGGGCAGGACAGCGGAGCAGAGCGGCGTAAGTACCATCGGATCGCCACCGATCAGGTTATCTCCTTCGCCGAGATCGACAGACCGGATCAGCTCGCCGTCTCGAAGAATCTCTCGACCGGGGGCATCAGCTTTGAAGCCGTCGGCATCGAGATCAATCTCGGCGACGTCCTGCGCGTGACCTTCAATGTCGGAGATCACACGGTCGTGGCGACCGGGCAGGTCGTTTGGGCGACGGATACGGATCCGATCACCCAGGAAGTGGGGATCGAGTTCCACGAGATTGACCCCGAGGCGGTACGAATCCTCGAAGACGCGATCGAACCCGCGCTGACTCCGGTGGGCCTCTTCTGAGGTTCTGCCTCAGCTGAACTCCCTGAGTCCGCGAAATTCGGACGTTTTTCGTCGGATCAGGCTGCGGATCACGCGGCTTCCTTGACACCCCTCGGGCCCCAGTGCGACTGTCCCGGCCATGGCGGATTTCCACCAGACGGGCGTCATCACGTCCCTGCATCGACTCGGCGAGCCCGATCTCTCGCGACTCGAACGTGAGCTGACCCACTATGCGACGGAGCGCCCGATCGCGCTGGTGCTCCCCTCGTTGTACTCGGAGCTGCACGGCCCGGCGCTAAAACAGATCGTCGAGGAGCTCTCCCAGGTTCCCTATCTGACCCAATGTGTCCTGAGTCTCTCCGGTGAGGCCTCATTCAACCAGTTCCAGGAGATGCGGACACTCTTCGATCGCGTGCGGACGATCGATGGCGAACCGGCGACGGTGATCTGGAATCAGGGCCCCCGCATACAGGCGCTCTTTGAACGGCTTCGCTCTGAGGGGCTCGACCCGGGCGGCGAAGGCAAGGGCCGCGCGAACTGGCTCGCCTACGGCTACGTGCTGGCGGGTCATCGCGCCCGCGTGATCGCAACCCACGACTGCGACATCCTCGACTATCGACGGGACCTGCTGGCTCGTCTCGTCTTTCCCACCGCGAATCCCAACATGAGTTACGAGTTCGCGAAGGGCTACTACAGCCGCGTCTCCGACCGGATGCACGGCCGCGTGACGCGACTCTTCATGACGCCGCTGATGCGTTCCATGAAGTCGGTACTCGGCCCGGTTCCGCTGCTCGATTATCTCGAGTCGTTTCGGTATCCGCTGGCCGGCGAATGCTCGATGACCACGGAGCTTGCCCGCGCAAATCGAATTCCCGCGGATTGGGGGCTCGAGGTCGGCGTTCTGGCGGAGGTGTATCGCAACTGTTCGCTGAAGCGGATCTGTCAGGTAGAGCTCGTCGAGAACTACGACCACAAGCATCAGCTGCTTTCCGAGCATGACGCGAACGCAGGCTTGCATCGCATGGTGCGCGACATCGCGGCTTCGCTGATTCGCAACCTGGCGAGCTACGGCGTCGAGTTCGACTCGGGCTTCTTGAACACGATGATCGCGGCGTACGTGCGGACCGCGCAGGACGCGATCGCACGATATAGCGATGACGCCAAGCTGAATGGCTTGATCTTTGATCGCCACGAAGAGGAGGTTGCGGTCGAGACGTTCTCTGGCGCGTTGCGTGCCGCGGGACTCGACTTCGTGCGGGACCCGATGGGTTCCCCCCAGATTCCGAACTGGAGTCGCGTGGTTTCCGCGATGCCGGACTTCCTGGACGACCTCGCCGCAGCCGTCCGCGAAGACAGTCTCGAGGCGGGCTGAAAACGATCGTGACCAACCAGCGATCGCTCACGGGGCGGGACTGCGCGGGTTTGCTGGTGCTCTTTGTCATCGCCGCGGGCCTGCGCATCTATGCGTGGCACCACACCCACGTCCTCTTCAACGACGGACCGATCTTTCTCGCCATGGCCGAGGCCATCGCTGAGGGACGGCTGAGTGACGTCCTGTCGCACCCGTTCCACCCGCTCTATCCGGCAGCCATCGTGGTGTTCCATGCGTTGCTACCCCTGGGTTGGGAGGGCGCCGCGGTCGCGGTCTCGATCTTCGGCGGCTTGCTTTCGGTCGGGGCGGTCTTCTGGTGTGTGCGCCGCGCCTTCGACCCCGCGCTCGGCTGGTTGGCGGCGCTGACCGTCGCGCTGCATCCGTGGGCGGTCGACTTTTCGAGTGATGTGATGAGCGATGCGCTCTACATCGGCCTCTTTCTCGTCGGCTTTGCGGCACTGAGTGAGTGGATGATGCGGCCCGGCGTCGTGTCGGCGGTGGTGGCCGGGGCTTCGGCGGGGCTCGCGTATCTGGTTCGACCGGAAGGCGTCGGTCTGGCGGTTCTGGCGGTGATCTTGATGATCGGCCGCGGCGTGCTCTTGCCCGCGGAACGCCGGGCCTCGGTCCGAGGAGCGCTCGCCATCCTGGTGCCTTGCGCGTTGGTGATGGCGCCTTTGCTCGGTGCGCTCACGATGGAGCAGGGCGAACTCACACTGACGCGCAAGAAGAGTATGGGCGCGCTCGTTGCGGGAGACGCGATGCCTGCAGCGGCCCCCGTGGTCGCACTCAAGGCGCCCTTGATTCCGCTTCCGAGATCCTCAGAACGGTTGGGCGGGCCCTCGGAAGTACGTCCTCCGCGCACGCCGGCGGGGGCTTTCGATGCGGTCTCGCGGGCACTGCGAACTTCACTCGCGTCCTTTCGCTATGAGATCGGAGCCTTCGCGGTGCTCGGGCTGATCGCTTTGCGCGGACGGTGGAGCCCTTTGCGGGAAGCCACGTTCTTCTTGCCCGGGCTCGCCTATTCGACGGTCCTGATCCTGCTCGTCTGGGGAGCGGGGTATGTCGCGCGTCGCCACGCGCTCGCCGCATTGCTTCCGCTCACGGCCTACGCGGCACTCGGTTGGCGTGTGCTTTGCGAAAGCATTCTCGAGCGTCGATCTCCGGCGGCCGAGGCGGGGGCGCCAACAGACCGGGAATGGCGCGGCCGGGAGCAAGGCGGGAGGCGGGCGGTCGGAATCTTCGTGGCGCTCGCTTTGCTGCTCACCGTTTCCTGGGGCGCTCGGGATTTTCGCGAGCGACGCGAAGATCGGGCGGCGGTCCGTACCGCAGCGGAATGGCTCTCGGAACGGGGTGGGGCCGGCGCGTTCGTTGCTGCGCAAAAGCTTCGCGTCGCGTACTACGCCGGCGGAACATTCGTTCCGTTGCCATCAGGAGGTGACGGTCGGATCCGCGAGAGGCTGCTCGCGCGGGGCGTTCGCTGGCTCGTGATCGACGAAGTTCGACTCGACGAACATTGGGGTTTAGCCGCGGGCCTGGGGAATTGGCTCCAGATCATCCACGTAGAAGCCCGGGCGGGGAGACGGGCTCTGGTACTCGAATTGCGCTGAAACGCTGCGATTCGAGTCATTTTCTGGCACCCTATAGCGCCCGGGCTTTGGGGGGTCGGGAATCATGCTCTATCGATACAGCGAAGTATTCCGCACGCTGATGGCGGTCGCGGACGTGGCACTCGTCGCCGCGGCGTGGCTGGGCGCGTACGTGCTGCGATTCGAGAGTGGCGTCCCCGTGCCGCTCGGTGTCCCCGCGCCCGAACCCTACGTCTACGCGCTCGCGGTTATTCTGCCGGTTTTTCTAGTGCTCTACCGATCGCAGGGTCTGTATGAAGCCCGCCGGATGGACTCGCCGTTGGGCGAGGCGTCCTCGGTGATTCGTGCGACGGCGATCGGGGTTCTGATGCTGGCCGCGCTGACCTTCTTTGCGCGCAACTACTCCTACTCGCGAGGCGTGCTCGGACTCTTTGCGGTCCTGGCTCCGACCTTCGTGATCGCACTTCGCTCGACGATTCGATCGGGCCTTCGGCGTCTGCGTCGCCGTGGGCTGAACCTTCGTTATGTCTTGATCGTGGGATCGGGGCCGCTCGCCGAGACCGTCGTGGGCCGCATCGGCGGTCGACCCGACGCGGGGCTCCGAATGCTCGGCGTCGTTGCGGATGGCGCGATCGGGGGTGAGGTGGCCGGTGCACCGGTGATCGGACGCTACAGCGATCTCAAGTCAATCCTGGATCAACACCGCGTCGATCAGGTCATCGTGGCGCTCTCACGACACGAGTCTGAGCGCTTTGAAAAAGTGGCGGCCGAGCTCGCCGACGAAGTGGTCGACGTGAAGATCGTGCCGGACCTGCTGCACGGCTTTAGCTTGCGAAGCACCGTCGAGAGTCTCGACGGGATTCCTGTGATCGGCCTGCAGGAAACACCGCTGGTCGGATGGGCGGCGGTCGGAAAGCGCAGCTTCGACCTGGTCGCGAGCGGGCTCCTCCTGGTTCTCGCGAGCCCCGTTCTGGCGGCGATTGCGGGGACGATCTGGGCGACCTCCGGGCGTCCGATCTTCTATTCGCAGGCGCGCATGGGACATGACGGACGCGTCTTCCAGATGTGGAAGTTTCGGTCCATGAAAGCGGATGCGGAATCCAATGGACCCGCCTGGACGACCGCGGATGATCCGCGGCGCACGCGCTTCGGACGATGGCTGCGGGCGCATAGTCTCGACGAATTGCCGCAGCTGTTGAATGTGTTGCGTGGCGACATGAGCCTCGTCGGACCCCGGCCAGAACAGACAAGCTATATCGAAAACTTTCGCCGAGAGATCCCGGGCTACATGCTTCGCCATAAGGTGCGTGCCGGCATGACGGGCTGGGCACAGGTTCACGGCTGGCGGGGCGATACGTCCATTCACGAGCGCGTGGAACACGATCTCTACTACATCCAGAAATGGTCGTTCTGGCTCGATCTGCGGATTCTGTTCATGACGCTCGTCAAGGGGTCGCGCGGCCATTGAGTCCGCAGCTCCGCCGAACCTCGGCGTCGCGTCTGGATCTGGCGGACGCTCCGCGGTCGGTTGCCTAACGCCGCAGGAAGCGCGTGACGACTTCGACGACGCGCTCGACCTGATCTTCGCGGAGTTCGGGATAGAGCGGCAGGGCGAGGCTTTCGCGGCTCGCGCGCTCGGTTTCGAGGAGCGCCTTCTGGCTGCTGTTCGGAGCGAACTCGGCGAGCGCCGGTTGCTGATGGAGGCCGCGGTCGTAATAGACCTCGCTGGCGATCTCTTCCGCGGCGAGCGCCTCAATGAGGGCCGGACGCTTCGTCGCTTCGACGCGCACGATGTAGCGATGGTAGGTGTGGCGACCCGGGGCCGCGAGTGGCGCGGGTGTCGTCAGCGGGAGAGTGCCGGCATCGAGGGGCGAGCTTGAGTCCGCGGCCCCACGATCCCTGAAGAGCGTATCGTATTGCAGAGCGCGCTCCCGGCGGGCGCGGGTCCATCGCTCAAGATGGCGAAGCTTGATCGAGAGGGCGGAGGCCTGCAGTGCATCGAGCCGTGAGTTGATGCCGAGCTCGTCGTAGCGCCCCGATTCGTTCTCCCCATGGACACGGAGGCTCGCAATCCGCTCACGCAGCTCGGGATTCGAAGTCACGATGCCGCCTGCGTCGCCCAGGGCGCCAAGGTTCTTTGTCGGATAGAAGCTGAAGCACGCGATGTCCGCGCGTTTGCCGACGGCCGCACCGCCGGTATCGATGGCCCCAATCGACTGCGCGGCGTCCTCGACCAGGACGAGGTCGCGGTCCGCCACGTACTGCGCGAGTGGGCCGAGTTCGCAGATTTGTCCGAACAGGTCCGCGGTCAGGATCGCCCGGAGGTGGGGCGTCGCTTCGGCGCGTTCGAGGGCGTCCTGGGGATCGAGGTTGAGCGTCGCGGGGTCGATGTCCGCGAAGACCGGGGTCGCGCCCATACGCGCGATTGTTGCGGCTGTGGCGTAGAAGGAGTAAGCGGGGCAGAGCACTGCATCGCCGGGCCCGACGCCGAGCCCGCGAAGGGCGAGCCAAAGCGCATCCGTTCCGGAATTGCAGGAGACCGAATGCCGTGCATCGCAGAGCTTGGCGAGCTCCGACTCGAAGGTCTCCACCGCGTCGCCCAGGATGAATCGTCCGGAAGCGATGACCTCGGCGAAGCCTTCGAGAAGTTCCTCTTCGATTTCGGAATGCTGGGCCGTAAGGTCGAGCATCGGGATTGCGGACGGTCTCATCGTGGGCCCTCCGTGATTACCGGACGGGTTCGGTTTGCCGGCTTCCCGGAAGCCGACGGGGCCCGCGAACCGACCGTCGCGCGAAGTGCGGCTGCGATCTCCACATCGAGCGCGTCATCGAAACGCGCGGGACTGAAGCGCTCGGCCCAACGTCGCAGCGTCCTCGGATCGAATCGGTGCTCAACTTTCTCGAACCGCTCGATCGCGTCGCGAATCGCCGGCGCCGTTTGCGCGTCGAAGTAGACACCCGTCGCATCGAATTCGGGAGAGGACGAGTGATCGGTTTGAAGAGGCCGCACCGTATCGAGGAGGCCTCCGCGCCCGAAACCAATCACGGGCCGACCCGCTGCCTGCGCTTCAACCGCGATCAAGCCGAAATCTTCGTGCTGCGGATAGATCAGCGCGCGACAGCGTCGATAGAGGTCCGCAAGTTGGCTGTCGTCGACGCGTCCTAGAAACGTCACGTTCGACGGCGAGTCCCGTTCGATCCGAGCTCGACTCGGGCCGTCGCCGGCAACGACCAAGCGTCGGTCGAGCCCGCGGAAGGCTTCGATGGCCAATGCCTCTCGCTTGTACGGAACGAAGCCGCCGACCAGGAGGTAGAAGTCCTCCGCGGGCTCGGTCGCCGGCGTGATCCAGGAGAGATCGACGGGAGGGGGAACGACGCGGGCAGTGCGTCCGTAATGCCGCCGAATACGATCGGCGACATCCGTTGAGATGGCCACGAACCGTGTCACGGAGTCTTCGCCGCTCGTCCGTACGTCGAAATTGCGCAGGCCTCGAACCAGCGGGCCCGCGAGCGTCCGTCGCGGGCCATCGCCCAGGTACGCATCGATCTGGTCCCAGACGTATCGCATCGGCGTGAAGCAGTAGTCGACGTGGGCCACGCCCGAGGGAATCCGAACGCTCTTGGCGACCGCGTGACTGGTCGACAGGACGAGGTCGTAGCCGTGGAAGTCAAATTGCCGGATCGCCCAGGGAAAGAGCGGCAGCAGTTTGCGGTAGTGGTTCGCGCGTCCCGGAATTCGGTCGAGGGGACTGGTGCGAATGGATCTCGCTTCGATCTCAGCGGGGACGGACCCGCGTTCGTGGATCAGCGTAAAGAGATCAGCGCTCGGATAGCGGCGCGCAAGATGTTGGAGAACGCGCTCCCCACCCCGATAGCCGGTCAGCCAGTCGTGTACGAGCGCCACTCTCAACGCGAGTATCCTAGCACCCCGAGATCGATTTCGAGCCACTACCCGCCGCACCCGCACGGGAATCAGGCTGGATTCCGGTCAGATCGCGCGGAATGAATGCGTTCGGTTCGAGAATGGAATGCACGTTCCCGACTAGGCTGAAGTCGGGGGCTCCGAGGCGCCCTCGAGCTTCGCGCCGAGGGTCAGCGTGAGCGCCTCGTCGATCGTATCGACGAGATGGATTCCGAGACTCTCGCGAACCTCCTGCGGAACCTCGACCAGATCTTTTTCGTTTCGTTTCGGAATCACGACGGTGTCGATCCCCGCCCGGCTCGCCGCGAGCAGCTTGCCCTTGATTCCGCCGACCGGGAGTACGCGTCCCCTAAGCGAGATCTCACCCGTCATGGCGACGTTGCTCCGGGCGCTTCGGTTCGAGAGGAGAGAGACGAGGGCGGTGACCAACGCAACGCCCGCCGAGGGGCCGTCCTTGGGCACGGCGCCGGCGGGAACATGAAGATGAATTTCACCCGGAGCGAGTGCGTCGTCCCCGAGGCCGAGTTCGCTCGCGTGGGCACGGACCCAGGACAGAGCGGCCTCCGCCGACTCGCGCATCACGTCCCCGAGCTGGCCCGTGAGCCGCAATCGGATTCCCTTGCCCCCGCGGTTGCCCGCGGCTTCGATGAACAGGATGTCGCCGCCGTGAGCAGTCACGGCGAGACCGACCGCGACGCCGGGGATCGACGTCTCTTCGGCGGTATCCGGGAGATGAGGTGGGGCGCCCAGGGATTCAGACACGAAATCTGGATCGACGTCCACGATCGCATTGCGATCTTCGGAGACGCGCCGAGCGCACTTGCGCATCAAAGTGGCGACATTCCGCTCGAGGTTTCGCACACCGGCTTCCCGGGTGTACTCGACGACGACCTTATCGAGGGCGGCTTCGCTGACCGTGATCTGATCGGGGCCGAGGCCGTGGGCTTCGAGCTGGCGCGGCACGAGAAACTCCTCGGCGATCACGAGCTTTTCGCGCTCGGTGTAGCCCGAGAGTTCGATGACTTCCATTCGGTCGAGGAGTGCCGGCGGGATCGTCGAAAGGGTGTTGGCCGTCGCGATGAAGAGGACTCGCGACAGGTCGAAGGGCGCTTCGATGTAGTGATCGGAGAACGCGTGGTTCTGCTCGGGATCGAGCACCTCGAGCAGCGCGGAACTCGGGTCGCCCCGGAAATCCGAGCCGACCTTGTCGATCTCGTCGAGCAGGAAGACCGGGTTGTTCGAGCCGGCCCGCTTCAGGCTCTGCAGAATGCGAC